>SDBT01021452.1_pt1 | contig 10097 bp, 13 predicted proteins | sample 2277101 | NCBI WGS metagenome assembly SDBT01 (sample SAMN10404973, study PRJNA504765) | marine sediment metagenome | isolation source: marine sediment core GS10_PC15, 103 cmbsf | place: Arctic Ocean: Southern Knipovich Ridge | collected 2010
CATTCGCAAATGTTTGCATTTTTTATAAACATATTAAAAATCAGAAATTTTATGAATATTTAAGATTGTTTAAGATTATTTCTTAAACAAATTTAAAGAATCTTGTATAACTATAAAAATGAGTACGTATAAATGTCAATATTGTAAAAATAATTTTTCGAGTAAATCTAGTCTTACAACTCATATTAAACGAGCTCGTTATTGTATCAAAATTAGATATAATAAATCAAAGGATAAACAGGGCGTATTTATATGTGATGATTGTAATAGAGGATTTACTTCTAAACAAAGTCTTAATATTCACAAAGAAAACTGTTTGAAATATAATATTAAATTAGAAAGGATTAAACTACAGAGATGTAATGAAATAGAAATTGATATATATAAAAAACAATATGAAGAATGTAAAAAAAATGCTCAAATAGAACGAGAAAGATATGAGAAAAGAATATCCGAACTTGAAGGCAGACTTGAAAATATTGCCATCAAAGCTGACGAAAGACCCACTACTTATCAGGATAATAGAAAATCTAATGTCAATCAGATTATTAATAATCTACAACCCATTACCGAAGAACACTTCAAAGAACAAGCCCAATATCTAACTTTTGACCATATCAAACGAGGGGTTCCTGGGTATGTGGAGTATGCCCTAGAATATCCTCTTAAAAACCGAGTTATTTGTGTTGATTTTTCTAGACGAAAGATTAAATATAAGGATACAGATGAAAATATTATTACAGACCCTGAAATGAGCAAACTTTCACAAAAATTATTTTCTGCTATCGATGAAAGAAACAAAGCTTTAATTTTAGATTATCTAGAAGAAATGAGAAAAAGACTATTTGGAAATATTGATGATGAAAAATCTGAAGAAGACCATCTTGAAGATGATAGGATAGTAAAAGAAGTATCTCGGATATGTGACTATAAAATAGGAGTTCTTAAAGGCTCCCGAGGTGATTTGACAGATTTTCAGCGAGATTTTATTAAGGGTGTTTGTACTAAAGTGAGTTCTTAAGTTTTATATTTAATAATAAATTTATTATTAAATAAAATATGTATGCAATATCAATATTTCGAGGAAAAATACACGGCTATGTCATTTTCTCTCAAAAAACAGGTCAGCAGACTTTAGTAACTGTAAACCTAGCAGGATTTGAACCTAATACTCTGCACGGTTTCCATATTCATGAATACGGTAATACAATCAAAGGATGTGATTCGATGGGAGCTCACTATAACCCTTATAATAAGATTCACGGAAATGTTTATTTAGATGGGAAAAATAGACACGTTGGAGACCTGATAAATAACTTATATCCAGATGACGAAGGAAAAGTCCAAATGGAATTTTATGATGATTTGGTTCAGGTTCATAATATACTAGGAAGAGGACTAGTCATCCACGAAACATTTGATGATTTGGGTCCAAATGGTCCATATCCCACCTCAGGTAATGCAGAAAGTCTTCTTACTGGAAATGCAAAAAAAAGAATTGCTTGTGCTGTAATTGCATTGGCAAAAGAATAAAAATGATTTAAATAAATAAGCATTTACATAAAAGGTTACACTCAAAAATGGAAATGCAAAATACTATTAGAGAAGAATGGAAATCAATTACTTTTGAAAATTTATCTCATTATGAAATGTCATCTTTAGGAAGGGTTAGAAATAAAAAAGGATTAATATTAAAAAGTTCTGGGTCAACATATCTTTCAGTTGGCTTAACTCCTTCCAATAAATCTAAACGAAAAACTTTAACTATGCATCGACTAGTGGCTAAAGTATTTATTCCTAACCCCGGAAATAAATCTATAGTTAACCATAAAGATGGTAATAAAAAGAATAATACTGTAGAAAATCTCGAATGGGTAACGGTTGCAAATAATGTTGATCACACAATAAATATATTAAAAAAGAAAAAGAAAGGAAGACCTGTGAATCAATATACTAAAGATGGAATATTTATCAAACAATATGCAAATTGCACAGAGGCATCTAAACAAACAGGTTTTGAAAGAAGACAGATTAACGCAGTTTGCCTCGGACGTCAAAAAATGTTTGAAGGTTTTATCTGGAAATTTTCTGAAGAAAAAAAAGTATTAAATAAAGAAGATAAAAAAGAATTTGTAGATATTAAAGGTTATGAGAATAAATATAGAATTGATAGGAAAGGGAATGTATATAGCATAAAATTTAAAAGATGTATGACTCCATATTATTCATGGGGTTACGCTTATATAAAATTTATTAGTGGTTCCAAAAGGTATAATAAAGCTGTGCACCGATTAGTCGCTAAGGCATTTATCCCTAATCCCGGAAATAAATCTATAGTTAACCATAAAGATGGTAATAAAAAGAATAATACTGTAGAAAATCTTGAATGGACAACTCAATCTGAAAATATACAACATGCTCATAATACTGGTTTAACATCTAATAAACGAAAAGTAGCACGTTGTGATAATCAGGGAAATATATTAGAAATATATGATAGTATAGCTGAAGCTTGTAGAAAATTATTTAATAAAGTAAGAGGCATAGGAGCTAATATTTCTAGTTGTTGTAGGGGCAAAAGAAAAAGTTGTAAAGGTTTTACGTGGAAATATGTAGAGTAACGCAAAGAAAAGAATCGCTTGTGCTGTCATTGCATTAGCAAAAGAATGAATAAAAAATCTCTTGTATCATATATGAATGGTGAATGGAAAAACAAAAAGTCCGGTCAAAGGATTTACTATATTTTACATAATAGCTTCAGTATTGGTAATTATAACTCTCGCAGGATTATTGATTTACTGTCAGACACGCAAAACAAAGGAAGATCTTTGTCTCTGTTTTGGAAGCCAAGCACCGGGAACCGAACGATGCGTAGACCCAGCCCGGGTTCAGAGAGCATATTACTCTGGTCGATTTTTACCACAATTTATGGGCGTATGATTTATTTAATAATTGAAAGAGGAATATAAAGATAAGGTTAAAAAATGAATTTGTTATTTAAATTCATTTTTATTTAGTAAAGAGAAATGAGCAGTATAAAAGCAGTAATACTAGGACCATCAAATTCTGGAAAATCTGCTCTTTTAAATGTATTAAGATATGACAAATTTCAGAACAGTTCTCCAACCATAGGAACACAATGTGAAAGAATAGTTTTAAAAAGGGTAAATTTTAAACTAACATTGACAATGTGGGAAATTAGTAGTCATTTACAGAATGACAAAAGATCTAAAAGTTTTATTCCTTGTTATTTAAAAGATAGTAATTTAATAATAGTTGTTTACGACGCTCGGGAAAAGAAAAGTTTTTTGGAAGCTGTGAAATGTTTTGAATCTATCCAACCTTTTCTAACAGGTTTTGAAAATAGACTTTACTTCATTGGAAATTGTTTCGGGGATGTTGTCCAAGGAATAAAACCTCGGGATTCATTTATATATAAATTAAAACCACACTTTCGTGAAGTGAGAAATATGTTAATAAATTTGAAAAAAAAGACAGAAGTGGAACGCATTATTACAGCTATATTTTCTGATTTTGCACTAGATTCTAAATTCGGGCAATAACGGTCACGGAAGGATAGAACTTGCTCAACTTCTTCGAATTGTATAATCTTCTGACTTTTTATTTCGTTTGGAAATAATAATAAAGGCGAGTATAAGTGTGCTTAAAAGTAAGAGAATTAAATCTACAATAATAAGAATGTTTATAGTAGACACCATTATTTATAAATTAAAAAATAAAAATGAGTTTAATTTATAGATATATTTAAACTAATATAATTAAAATGGTTTTTGAGACACCGTATTGTAGATCCCCCAGTAATAATTATATACATAAGAATATTACACCAATGTATTGTGTGAGCCTTATTAATTTTTTGAAAAAAAAATTAGAATATTTTAATAATGAAAAGAAAATAATTCGTATTATAATGCAAAATATGCGAAATGTATTTGCAATATTGGAATTAGATTGTGAAATTATGGATATAGATACAAAATGTGAATTGATACGTGAAAAAATAAAGAGACTAGAGATAAAAGGTAATCTATCTGGTTTAAAATATTTTTAATATATTATATGTACAAAGTAAATATATTAAAATGCTCCAAACTTTCATTGACAATAAGATTTTAGAAGCTAAACAACATCTATTATCTCTTTTGAATCAGAATATGATACCACATAATGCCACAATTATTTTTGATATTGACGATACCTTGATATCAAGCACAAGAGATGTTTCTCTGCAAAAAGTACGTGATTTTTATTATTTTGTTAAAAACCTCCCGAAGATTACTACATTTATTATAACTGGCAGACCAGATTATCCCTATAATGTTACTATGACACAAAATGAATTAAACAGGATCGGCGTTAATGATTATCATACTTTATTTATGCAACCCCGGGGTCACGATATGATTCTATATAAAAGATCCCGTAGAAAAATGATTCACGATTCTGGTTTCAATATAATAATGTCTATTGGCGATCAAATTTCAGACATTGGGGATTATGGAGGATATCCAGTCTTATTAACTATGAGCTAACCTTTTCGTCTTCTCCTTCTTCTCATTATATCTTGCGTTGATTCCTTTTTTTCTTCTTCTTCAACCTCAACTTCCTCCTCATCCTCATCTTCCTCCTCATCTTCATCCTCATATTCGGAACCAGAAATTAGGTCTTCTGGGTGGATATATTCTCCATCTATATACTTATCAATTTGCCCCATTCCAAGTTTATTATTTATGTTAATAATAAGTTTATCATTGTCCTTGGAAATTTTCAACTTAATTTTTTTCAATGTCCCATCAAATTTTCTATGGAATGACCTACTATTTATTTCAACTTTAATCATTTGATTAGCTGTTTCTCCAGATACAAGATGTTCTAAATCCAAGTCAAAGGTACTTAAATCATCAATAACATACATCTCAATTTTTTCTAACTGATTTTGAAGATGTTTTAAGTTTTCTTCATTTCCCTCATAGCGAATAAAAGAATACCAAGTTTCAAGCCAATATCCACTGGTTTCCGCAAGGATAGCATATCTATAGTGGTGTGACATTTTGTTTTTCATAAGAACTTAAACTTTAAATCAAATAGAAAAAAATAAAATTGATTTTTTGGAATAACATTTCAAAAATTAAAGATAAATCAAAAATCAAGATGACTTCAAATACAAAAATCGTATTAGAATATCCGCCGCCAGTGGTCGGTGCTGGTGTACACACACCTATTCCTAAAAGAAATACATTTGGTATTTTACCACCATCATATAATTTCCCAACAGGATTTGTTTATCCTACTACGAACAATTTACAAGTATTTCCAACCCAAAACAAACAAACAAGATTAACTCAGCCTCCTAAAAATAAACAAAAAGTAACTCAGCCTCCTAAAAATAAACAAAGAAAAGTAACTCAACCTCTTAAAAATAAACAAATAGGATTTACCACGTCTTCTAAACAAGCAGAATTGATTCAATCTAATTTGCAAGTATTAACTTGTCCTAAAAATGATAATATAAACAAGTTTTTTACGTTTGAAAAACAAAGTTTTGAATATATCTTGCTTCATAAAACACACAATATAAGTCATATTATTTCTTCTTATGAAAAATGTGTATTGAAGCAGGATATTGGACCATTTTTAAAGTCTGGAGATAATATACCTTATATATGGATTGATGGCACATTTCAAAAAATGTCACTTTTTACGTCTGATCCGAGAAAAAATATCACTCCTCCTCTATATTGCGTAGCCCTGGATATAAATGTAAGTAACCGTACAGATGAATTTTATGGCGGTCAAAAGTGTCTATTTGCGAATATTAGACCAGAATCCCAGGAAATCGAAGCAACGAAGGAAGAGGAAATTGTTGAAGATGGGTCAGAAACAGAAGATGAAGTGGAACAAAACTCCCAGGATGAAGAAAAAAAAGCGAAACGTGGGAGAACCGGTTGGATAGAATATAGATGCAGTAATTGGTCCCAGATAAAACAAAAAAACCCTGAATTTACTTATAATGAGTGTTTGAAATATATGGGTGAGTTATGGAAGAGTCTTAGCAAGGAAAAGAAAGCTGAATATAACAATAAAGCTACTCTAACAAATGAGAAGAAAAGAAAGGAAATTTCTCAAAAGAATTCTTCTGTTGCAAAAAAGAGACGAGTTTCTCCAAATTAATTTTAACTTTAAAATCTTTATATAATATATAATATACTATATAAAGATTTAAAAATCATTTCAAAAGTAAAGTCAAAAGATAAGAACAAAGAACACTTTAAAAAACTGATTTTTAAAAATAACTTCAAAAATCAAGATAAGAAAAAACACTTTAAAAAAACTTCAAAAATGTCTGAACTTTCAAAATTTGCTACATTTCTTATGGTAGTAGATTGTGAAACTTGTAACGAAGAGTACGACTATCGTTATTTAGAAATTTTGGGTGGTAAATGTCATTCCTGTACTACATTTAGTAAGCATATTACTAATGAAACTTTAGGAATAACAGTTGAATATCTTATATGTAAGATTAATAATCTAAAATTTAATTTATCTATGAAAAGAGTTAATTTAATTTACTTCACTTATGATTTATTTTTAACTTTATTGGATGCTTTAGAGGAGTTACCCAAAATAACGAAATATCTTGGATACAAGAATGAAGCTGAGGATTTTGTTACTGAAAATGGAACACTCTCTCTAAAAACAAATAAGAATGGTGATAAAGTATGCCCTCAAGGTGTGCAACCTACTCTTAAAAAATTTGGTGAAAAATTTTTACCTTATTCCAAACACTACAATGAACGAATTGTTAAAAATTATGTGCTCAATCACCCCAAACGTTTAGTTGAAACATTCTTAAAATTAACTTTCTGTTGTCAATACTTCTTATGGGTATTTTATGATAAGAAAAAAGATTGCTATGGTTATCGTATCTATAATGATTATAAAAAGCTGAAATTACTTTCCAAACATTTTAAATTTACTCGAACGACTAACTGGAACGAGAGTACAACTTTAAAGTATAAGGACGTAAGTATTGGTGAATTTCAACACCACAAAAAACGAGATTGTTTTAAATTTAGATTTCATATGAAAAAAGTATGTCATTTGGCTAATCTAATCTAAAAATTTTTATATAATATATTATATAAAAATTTAATCTAACTTCTCTCTAGTATAAATAAATATTCATATACTTTGGTTCTTTGTACTAGTTTTTGTGCCTTAAATTTTTTTATTTGTTTTTTAATGACTTTTACATTGCCATATTTTTTCAAAATAGATGTAATTTCTTCTTTGGTAAGAATACCTTCATCATTGTAACTCATCATAATTACAGAAGCATTTAGTTTCTTAATCAATCTTTTGAAACTGTCCAAGGCTCTTGTTTTCATACAGAAATCAGATTTCTGATTTTGATAAGGACGAAGTCCAGTTTTACCGTATATTTCTGGTTTATCATAAAGGGATATTGTTTCTAAAAGATGATAATTAGTACAATATTGTCTTTGGTTGTAGGGAGGGTCTAAATAAACAACATCAAATTTATCTGAAATATTCATAATATTTTTGTTATAGCATAACCCCCGTTTAGATAAAGTTGGAATAGTTTCGACGCTTTGTAATTCAAGTGATTTTTGAGCTGACTTTTTAATTTTTTTAAGATATGCTCCATATACACAAGAAGTATTTGCTATCTTGTCTGCGGCGGAAATTAGACTAGCCAAAAGATAGAAATACACATTAGTAGGCAATACTCTTTTATCTTCTTTCAATTTCATTCGGATAGCATCGATTTTTCCACCATTTTCCTTAGTAAAATAGAGCCTTTTTGGGGCTGAATAATTTTGTTTTATGAAACCATTTTTTGGGGATAAGTGATTGTACTCTTTTATTTTGAGATTGATTAGTGTAATTTCTTTTTCTGTGTATATTTCTAGGGAAGCTTTGCTTAGTACATACGAATAATATTGAATATCATTTGATATTACTTTGCAGTTATATTTTAAAGCTAAATTATAGCCTACAATACCAGTTCCCCCAAATAAATCTCCAACAATAGTATCCTCAGTGATATATTTTTTGAAATATTTATTAAGGAAACTATTATAGAGTTTATATTTTGAACCTATATAATTAACGGAAAACATTATTTTATTATTTTTTTCCATAATTATATTTAAATCTCATTTTTTTTAATTTTGTATAATAACATTTTCTGTCAATTTTTTCTCTTTTTCAATCTTTTTCTCAAGTGATAGAGATATTTCAAGCCGTGCTATTTGAGTTGTAGCTTGACATTCTTTGATAGTTTTAACAAGGTCTATATCTGTTGGAAGTAGTTTAACGTGTCCTGAATGAATGGCTAAGAGGTTTGCCTGGCTTAGAAGATTAATAAGATATTGTTCGATATAATATTGAAGAACTATAAATACCTTTTTACTTATTTTTATATCCTTTTTATAATCTTCTATAATAGACCTAGTAAGACGTTCAAAAGGGTATTTTGGAAAAATTAAACAATTACTAAATTTTTGATATTTTCTAATATCCTTGATGGCTACAGTACCTGGCGTATTAACATTCTTTTTATCATTTTTTCTTTTTTGACCCTTCTTCGTTATAAGAATAGGGTGAATAAATTCTATAACACCTGCTCCAATAAATTCTATATTATTATTATTAAATACAGTACGTAATTCTTCATCCCGAACCAAAGCTTGATTAAGATCGCGTGCAGTTATACGAGTATGTTTACCACGAGTAGCCATATGAGAAGCAGGTTCTAAAATTTGAGAAGCAAAATATTCAATTACGGCAGCTAAGAATACAGGTGAATTAGCAGTTACCATAAATTTTGAATTATCAAATTGTCGTAAAAATTTTTCAGTAATCGAAGGAGGAAATATAATTTTTGCTTTGAACTGGCGTCTCTTTCCTTTTACGTCCATTTCCTTAAGATTTTGGACAGCTAATTTTCCTTCTTCAATAGACTCTGTTTGTAATTCTCCTTTAAAAATTATTTTTACAGCTCGTTCTACTTCTTTGTCTGAAATAGTTTTTCTCTTGCCAATTTTTGTAAGTTCTATAGACAGTTTAGCAATAATATCAGAAAGGGTGATGAGTATACTATTTAGCTGTTCTCGGGCATTAACAGTAATCCCATTATATGGGCTAACATGATATAAAACACTACTAATATAACTATCATAGTAACGTATATGTTTACTTAAAACTTTTTTGGGCATAATATTAATTTGTAGCAGACTGAATGTATCTTTAAATAAAGAAACCTAAGTGTATTTAAAAATAAGAAATAGAGTTTAAAAATGGATGGATTAAGTAAACCAGCTATTACACGACTAGCTCGAAAAGCTGGAGTAAAAACCCTTTCTGATAGTTGTGTGGAAACTATACGAAATATTATTGGCATAAAAATGGTAGAAATCTTAGATAATGCAATGATAATTAATGAGGAAAGAAAAACTAAAACACTAATAGAAGATGATATTTATAATGCATTAAAATTTATTGGAGTGAACGTAGCCCGATCAAGCAATCTAAAAGCTGTAACGTGTCCGAGATAAAATATTTATACTTATTTTCAAGTATAAATATCTAACGTAACATTTTAATTATTCTACCGAGCCAAGAAGTTTTCTTCATATATGTTGTTGCCATAAGTTCAATGAAAGCTTCCTTTTTCCTTATATGTTTTAGGAATTTTAATATTTGGTGACTTGGTGATGTCTATTAATTCATCTATTTTAGAACCTTTACAGTTAGCGCTCCTTGCTCTGATAGTCCTTGACGGCGGCTCGGACCGCATCCTCGGACAACATCGAACAGTGCAGCTTCACCGGCGGTAGCTTCAGATGCTGCGCGATATCGGTGTTCCGTATCGTCAACGCCTCGTCCACCTTCTTGCCTTTCAACCATTCAGTAGCGTAGCTACTCGACGCGATCGCCGAACCGCAACCGAACGTCTTGAACCGCGAGTCCTCAATGGTGCCGTCATCCGACACACGGATCTGCAGCTTCATCACATCGCCGCACGCCGGAGCACCGACCAGACCCGTACC
>SDBT01021453.1_pt1 | contig 10097 bp, 7 predicted proteins | sample 2277101 | NCBI WGS metagenome assembly SDBT01 (sample SAMN10404973, study PRJNA504765) | marine sediment metagenome | isolation source: marine sediment core GS10_PC15, 103 cmbsf | place: Arctic Ocean: Southern Knipovich Ridge | collected 2010
GTCGAACCGCCTGCCCTTCGGAGGAACTCAGGACCTTCGGCGCCTCAGCACTTGTGCTGAGCGCCGTCGAAGCAACGCCACCACGCTAATCGCCAGCAGCGACATCGTGGCGGGTTCGGGGACAGGTACCGACCCTATCCCTACCGTGTTGCCGAAGTTGTCCTGAACGGAAGCATAGTCATCCCCAGAAACCGCACCGTCGCCGGTGGCATCGCCGGAAATCCAGGGTTCGCCAGTATTACCGAAATTGGCCTGCACGGAAGCGTAGTCGTCAGCCGAAACCACACCGTCGCCGTTGGCATCGCCCAGTGGTTCGGGGATGAACGCGTACTTCAGGTCGCCGTTGGTCCAGTCATAGTAGCTGATGTGCGGGTTACCCGCTGCGTCCAGCGCCAGCGAAGTGAACAAGCCTACGTCTCCGTCGCTGTCCACGGTCTCAGTGGACCAGATCGAGCCGTTCCAGGCGGCGTACTTCACGTCGCCGTTGATGTGGTCATAGTAGCTGATGTGCGGATTGCCCGCTGCGTCCAGCGCCAGCGAGTTGCTGCTGCCGCTGTCCACGGTTTCGGTGGACCAGGATGAACCGTTCCAGGCGGCGTACTTCACGTCGCCGTTGGTGTGGTCAAAGTAGCTGATGTGCGGATTACCCGCAGCGTCCAGCGCCAGCGAGGACCAGCCCACCTCCCCGCCCCTGTCCACAGTCTCGATGGACCAGGATGAACCGTTCCAGGCGGCGTACTTCAGGTCGTGGATGCTGTAGTCATCATAGCTGATATGGGGGTTGCCCGCAGCGTCCAGCGCCAGCGAGGAGGACTGCCCCACGTCCCCGTCCAGAGTCTCGGTGTACCAGGATGAACCGTTCCATGTGGCGTATTTATTGTGACCGGAGACCCAGTCGAGGTAGCTGATGTGCGGGTTGCCCGCAGCGTCCAGCGCCAGCGAGGTGAACCTGCTTTCGTCGCTGATCACGGTCTCAGTGGACCAGGATGCCCCGTTCCAAGCCGCGTACGTCAAGTTCGAGTTGGACAAGTTTACGTAGCTTATACGGGGGTTGCCCGCCGCGTCCAGCGCCAGTGAGGCGTACCCGCCGTAGCCCACGGTCTCGATAGACCAGGATGCCCCGTTCCAGGCGGCGTACTTCACGTCGTAGATGTAGGTCTGTTCGGAATAGCCGATGTGCGGGTTGCCCGCTGCGTCCAGCGCCAGCGAGGTGTACCAGCCCACGTCCCCGTCGCTGTCCACGGTCTCGATGGACCAGGATGCACCTCGCCCGGGCGACGCACCCAGGAGTACAATTGCCATCGTTGATAATACCGCTGTTCGGATTACGTTGTTGTTGAACATTTTCCTGTTCCTTTTTCTGCCACCTGCATCCAGGCAATGTACTCCGCCGATCCCCAAGCAGGTTAGAGCGGTTATGCTTATATCGGAATATTCTGGGCTTTTGTAAACTTCAATTATCCACAAACCCATAAAATGACGGTGCTTGCGCTGAATCACAGGCGGTAAGCTTGTTCGCCCGGCTGGACTCAGCCCACCTTCTAACGGAATGCGTATTACTTCCCCAGGACCGTTACTAGGAATCGCCGGCGGCGCGGGCCGTCGAATTCGCAGAAGAATATCCCCTGCCATGTCCCCAGGACCAGCCGCCCGCCGCTGATGGGGATCGTCTCGCTTGCCCCGACGATCGAACTTTTGATGTGAGCGGCGCTGTTCCCCTCGCCGTGATCGTAAAACTTCGCCCGCCACGGCGCTATCTCGTTCAGTTGCCCCAGGATATCGTGAACCACGTCCGGGTCGGCGTTTTCGTTGATGGTGATCCCGGCCGTGGTGTGCGGACAGTAAACCACGGCGATTCCCTCGGCGACCCCGCTGTCGCGCACGGTTTGGGCAACCTGCTCCGTAATGTCCGTCATCCCGTCACGGGCCTGCGTCCGAATCTCAAATTCCACAACAGACATGAAAACTTTCCCTTTCTTTGCGCAATCGTTCAGAAGGATAGTATAGACTTGCAGATTGTTCACACAAGGAGTCATGTCATGAAACGACAGGCGATTCTTCCGATGGTTTTGTTCATCACACTGCCCCTACTACTGACGGGCTGTCCGCACGAGAGATACACGCTGGAGATGTCCATCCGCAAAGGCGTCCTGCACCGCAAACTCACTGTGGAACACGTGAACGGTGAGGGATCCGGGTTGGTGAGCGCGGAGGAACTGAATATCGTCGCCAAAGCGTACAATCACAAGCCTTACACGAAGGACATGCCCCCCCAGACTTTCACAGGTAAGTTCACCGGGGAGACACCGGATGACATCGGCGGGGACGGCAGCGTGCTTTACTACGAATCTGCTCTGGGTTCGGTGATCGCTTACGTCGAGACCTTCCGCGGAAGCGATGATGTTTTTGCTCAACTCGATATGCGCATGAAGGCGATTGAGAAGGTCGCGAAGCTTTTGCGTGGCTGGTTAAAGCACGAATTCGGCGCGATGGAGGATTTCGACAAGCTGGATCGCTTCGTGGTTACCCAGTTGGAACCGGACCTTAAAAGCATGGCGATCTACGTGTGGATGATGGTCAATTCCCAAAAGGAACTGTCGCCGCACCTCCCGGAGAGTTTGCAGACGGCGACGACCCAATCCGCCACCACGAAACCAAAACCACCGCAACCCGCATCCGATTCCGCTGAAAATAACCCCCGTTACGATGAAGATCACCCGAAAAAGGTGTTCGTTGTTCGCATGTTGCACTACCTACTGAAACGAAACTACCTCACGGAAGGTAGTTTGCCTCATCTTCTCTCGCAGGACATGTGGGATGACGACGATCCTGACGCCATGGCCCGGCGAGAAAAACTGCTTCGGCGTATTCTCATCGAAAAGGCCGACTTGAAGGACAATACCCAACTGCTCGACGCCGTTGTCAAGTTGGTTTTCGACTTCGAGGCCTTCCGCAAGTCCATGGAGGACTTCATCAAAACGACCCCTGAATACAAGAAGTTCCTGAAGGAAGCCCAAGCCCGCGCCGCTACTCGACCGGCAACGAAACCATCCACCCACGCAACCGAGGCCCCGAGGAAACCCGACCCGGAGTCTGAGGCGATGAACGCTTACGGGGACATCGCGGGATTATCCGTCCTGGTTGCCGGGATCGTCGGTCCCACGGATGACGAACTTGTCGTCAAGTTCACACTTCCATCTGGTGTCGAGCCATTGGAGACCAACGGGAAACCCGATCCGAAGACCAGGCAAATCCGGTGGTATGGAAATATTCCGGGGCGAAGCGAATCGTATGCGAGTTACCTCCCGGTCCTCTGCTACGCTCTCTGGGCCGAACCGAACGAGACCGTACAGAAAAAGCAGTTCGGTAAGCTCTTTTTGAAAGGCGAGGACTTGAGGGATTACGTCGGGTGGTACAATGCTTTAAACCCATCCGAGGCAAAGCAGTGGAACACGTTTCTCTCCTCGCTCACAACTGAGAATATCGATAAGCTTCTCGAATTCAGATTTGAGGGCAAAGAAATTCCCGCTTTCCGCGAGCACTCTGAACTGGCAAGTTTTTACACCTCCGTCAGCGGGAAAAAACCGCCTCCCAAATAATAGAAAAAAAACTGACAATCGCAGCAAGGCGGGATGCGGAAATCAGTGTGGTACAGTTACGCCGGGCCGGTATAATCTCGGGCGTGGAATCCGAAATTAAACCCGACCTCTCGGTGGACATCGCGGGCGTGAAGTTGGGTAATCCGTTGATGACGGCCAGCGGTACGTGCGGGTACGCCGACGAATACTCCGACTTTGTGGACCTCTCGCAGCTCGGTGCGTTCGTGACCAAGTCCATCACCGTCCACCCGCGAGTGGGGAATGACTATCCTCGCGTGGTCGAGACGCGGGCCGGAATGCTCAACGCCATCGGCCTGGCTAACGTCGGGCTGGAAGTCTTCCTGAAGGAAAAGGTTCCCATCCTGGAGGAACTCGCCTTACCGGTGTTCGTGAACGTCGCTGGAACGACAATCGCCGATTACCGCACCGTCGCCGAGGCGCTGGAAGACGTCCGTATCGTTCGCGGGGTGGAGTTGAACATCTCGTGCCCGAACGTCAAGGCCGGGGGCATTCAGTTCGGGGTCGATCCGGACCAGGTGGCGAACATCACCTCCGAGCTGAAAAAAACCTGCCGCAAGAATATCCTGATCGTGAAGCTTTCGCCCAACGTTTCAGACATTACCACGACGGCCCGTGCGGCGGTGGACGGCGGGGCCGACGCACTGAGCCTGATAAACACGCTTACTGCGATGGCTATCGACATCGAGCAGCGGCGCCCGATGCTGGCTAACGCAACCGGCGGGCTTAGCGGCCCGGCCATTCGACCCGTCGCCGTCTACATGGTCCACCGAGTGTATACGGAGGTCGCCGCCCCGGCCGGAGTCCCGATTATCGGGATGGGCGGTATACAATACGCCCGCGACGCCCTGGAGTTTATCCTCGCCGGCGCGACCGCCCTGGCGGTCGGAACAGCCATGTTCGTCGATCCACGATGCATCGTGGACATCAAGCAAGGCATCACCGAATATCTGACCCGCCACGATTACCGGAGCATCGACGAAATCATCGGCGCGTTGGAAATTTGAGCGACCGTTATCGCCTTCCTACTCGAGTCGATTAGCGGGTGGGGTGCCTATTCCGCGCATTTTTCGCGCGATGGGTCTCCTGACCCACCGCGTCCACTGCATTGCGGGCCGATTTTCGCGGCGCCCGTACGCCCCTACGGGCGTCCGCAGGGACGGGCGCCGCGCGAATACAAGGTTTTGGGGTGGTTTCTAGTACTATGTAACAGCAATAATGTTGGGTTATAACGCCGCACCGATAATGCTCAACCAGTTAACCAGTCGACCAGACAACCAGTCAACCAGCTTTACACAACCCGGCGGTTTTCCTCTTCGTGTGAGGCGTGATCGGACTGGGTGCGGTTCTCGTCCTGGCGTTTGTGGTTGATCCCGAGTTTCTTTTCGTACAGCCGATAGACATCCGCCGGGGAGAGCCCGAGGATCTGGCAGATGCTGATCCAGAAGAACAGCATATCCGTGGCCTCGACACGTGCGTTTTGCACGTCTTGTAGTTCGTACTGTCGGCCTTGGCGGGCCTCCGCGTACCAATGCTTCCAGGCGAGGCACCCTTGCAGTTCGTGGCACTCGGAGACGAGGGCGTCGATGTAGTTTTTCAGCGCCCGTCCGAGGTGGACCGGCAACTCTGCTGTGTCGGGTTTGCCCCCCTGCTCGGATGCAATAAGCTGCTCGCCGAGTTTTTGAGTATCGAAACCCGCCCGGGCGTTCAGCTTCGCCTGCAGCGGCCAAATGTCTTCCAGCGATTGTATGGTCACATCCTTCATCTGCTGCTCCTGCCTTTTCTCCTCTGTCGCGAGGATGCTCGTCACAGGCCTACTCGACCCGCCAAGTGAAATTGTATCGCCCCTAAGCGGAAGGGACGAGGAGAAAACTATTTCGAGCTATTGGCGTTATGGTTTTGCCCCGTTTTCTTCCATCGAAGACTTGCCTTTGCCCCCGGGCATGGTTACGCTACCAGTCGGCTGAAAAGGTTCAGGCCTATAACCCGTTGAGAAAGTCCCGTTTCGCAACAGGAATACGAATAAAAGGGAAACAATTCTATGCTGGGAGCGATGAGCGAACATATTAGCTGGTGGATGGTTGTTCTGATTCTCGTGGTCTTTTTTCCGGGCTGGTTGTGGGGGGGAGGATATCTCTTCCGTAAGTCTCTCCTGAAACACTCACAAAAAAGGCGAATAACTCTCGGGAGGGGGATCTTGGTGTCGTTTCTCTCGGGACTGACCGGCGCCATCGCCGGCGGGGTCATATACCTTGTTGGAGAGACCGCATGGCCCCCACCCCCGGAGAGCACCAATCCAGTATCGGTTTGGGGTATCATCCTGGCCGTGCCGACGTTCGCCATCATTGCCTATCTGGTGGTCTTCTCGATGTCCCGCATGTCCGTCGGTAAGACGCTGAAGGCCTGCGCATGGCCCCTGGTAAGCACGATTATACTGTCTGGTATTATCGGCACCGTCTGCGGGTTGGCCGTCGACAGCAGCATCAAGAAAAAAGTAAGGCAAAACCGGCTCATCAGACACACAATGGAGAATTTTGTAGAAATCTTCGAAGCCATTAGGCGCAAAGACCCAACCGACCCGCCCGCAACCTTGGAGGGCTTGGTGGGGGTGAAGGATTTCGACCCCAAGGTCCTCCAGAATCCGGCCAATCCCTCCGGGCGGGGATATTTCTACGTCTCGACTCCGCTGGACAGACGTGAAAAGAAAATTCTTGTGTGTGACTTTCGCGAGGATTCGGTTCGAGATCTGCGGATCGTCCTTTTTAATAATGGACGTGTCGAAGACTTCGGCGAACGGGCCTTCCAGGACCTGTTGAGAAATCCCGAGAACAAGGAATTCCGCGAGTTGCTTCGCAAGGCGGAAGGCAAATAACCCTCCGTGCATTCTTCTGCGGGGGCGATTTTCGCAACCTTCAATTCGTACCCTTGTCCAAATCCGCCCGCAAGTGTCTAATGGTCGATATGCCAACTTGCGATATCGATGTTGCTCTTGCAGGCCACAGGGCACCAGGCTTTTTCGGGTTAAGGGCGAAGGGTTAAGGGAATGTGTGGTTTCGCCGGAGAATTCCTTTTCCAGGAGGGTCGGGCGGATGTTGAACTTGCGCGCTCTATGGCCCGGCGTCTGACCCATCGTGGGCCCGATCAGGAGGGGTCGTACCTTTCTCCGGACAGGCGATGTGCAATTGGGTTTCATCGGCTGTGCGTTATTGACCCGCCCGCATCGAGGCAGCCGATGACTTCGGCGGATGGGCAAACGACTATCGCATTCAACGGCGAGATCTACAACTATCCGCAGCTGCGCGAGGAGCTTTTGGCTCGGGGGCTAGAATTCCGGACTAAGGGCGATACGGAAGTCCTTCTGAATCTGTATCGCGCCGTCGGGGCGGAGATGGTTGATAAGCTCGTGGGCATGTTCGCCTTCTGCCTGTACGACGTGCAGGCCGGAACGCTGATCCTGGCGCGAGATCGGCTGGGACAGAAGCCCCTGTGGTATGCAATTCTCCCGGATCGGCTGATCTTCGCTTCGGAACCCAAGGCGCTTCTGCCGCATCCGATGGTTGAGAAAAATCCCGACAATATGGCTATAACTACTTATTTAACAATGGGTTACATAAATTACGGCCGTTCGGCATGGCGTGGGATCAGTAAGCTCCCCCCCGCCAGCCTGATGATCTGTCGTCAGGGGGCATGCAAGTCTCGGCGGTACTGGTCGCCTCCCACTCCCGCAGAGTTGCTCCCGTCGGGCCGGGCTGAAATCGTTGAATCCGTCCGGTCCCAGGTGACCGAGGCCGTGGAGATGCGCATGTTATCGGACGTTCCCCTCGGAGCGCTTCTCAGCGGCGGGGTGGACTCCGCCATTATCGTAGCCCTGATGAGCACCGCGGCCGGGCAGGGGGGCGGAGTAAAGACATTCACGGCGGGCTTCGAAGACGCCCGGTATGACGAGCGACCCGCAGCTCGCAGCGTCGCTGAGCATTGCGGTACGGACCATACCGAACTTCTCGTTCGCCCACAGCCCAAGGGGATGCTCGACTGGGTGGTGTCCCGGTACGATGAACCGTTCGCCGACTCCAGTGCCCTCCCGACCCGCCTGATTTGCGAGGCAGCTCACCAGCACGTTACTGTGGCGCTAACGGGCGATGGTGGCGATGAGGCCTTTGGGGGCTACGACCGATATCGGGCCATGCATTTGTCCCAGACGATGAGTCCGTTGGAATACCTGGTGGTTAAGGTGGCGAGCGGGGTTTCCCGTCCGTTCGCTCCTCTGGATGAGCGAAGTCGGTTGCGGCGGTTGATCCGCCTCGCCGAGGGCTTGTCCTTTCCCCCGGCGATGCAGTATTTCCGGTATCGACGCCTCTTTGGGCCCGATGATCTGCTGCGATTGCTGAGCGAAGACTTCCTGGTGGATATCGACGTGAACGCCCCGGCTGAGTGGTTCTGCGAGTTGTACGGGGACGGGGAATTCGACGACGAAGCAGTCAACGCCCAGAGGTGTGATCTGCTCACCTACTTACCCGATGACCTCCTGGTCAAGGCGGATATCGCCTCGATGTCGGTTTCGCTTGAACTGCGGGCGCCCATGCTGGACCATCGTGTGGTTGAGTTGGGGCTGAAATTACCAGTCGAAATGAAGCTAAATCGCCGCCAGGGAAAGCTGATCCTGCGCGAGGCGTTTGGCGAGTTACTCCCCCCGGGTGTCTTTGAGAGGCCTAAGCGGGGGTTCGGCGTTCCTCTGGGCAGATGGCTGCGAGAGGAACTGCGAGCAGAGATGGTCGAGACCCTGACGGACCCGGCGCTGAAAGCCCTGGGGATCTTTCGCGAGGAGGCGCTGGTCGGGTTGATGAACGATCATCTTTCCCGCCGTGCCGACCACCACCATCGGTTGTGGGCATTGATGGTCCTAGCCCGCTGGCTGATCGGGCAAAGCTAACCGGTTTTAAAAAGGTCCTTTAGGCTTTGTGCGTGGCGGGTCTCCTGACACGCCACGTATACCAACCCGAAACCGCGGGTGGGTCAGGAGACCCACCCGCGCAGAACTTACTTAAAACGGCTTAGTAGATTACGTCAATTAACGAAATGTTGCAGCGTTTTTCGGATCGACGGGGATTTGTTCCACGTGGAACACGAGGGCGTTCGCAGTTGTTTTTCTGGAAAAATCTTTACTTGCGCGATTAAAAAATGTATCCTCTCCCGCGATGGATCGTTTCAAACCATACGTCGTGTGTAGAATCTTCCTGCTTGAACGTCCGATAACTAACCCCGATATTTCATCACAGAGGTCACAGAGATCACGGAGTTGCTTATTCTAAAAAAAATTGCGAGTAATTTTAGCGATTTCACAAAATGATACTCTGTTTTTTCAGATTATGGTACCCGAAGCGCAATTGCTTATGATAAATCTCGTAACTCTTGAGAAAGCAGTTAAATGTGTCTTGATTTAAAAAAATCTCTGTGAACTCTGTGTCCTCTGTGGTTACTGAAAAATGCGGGCCAATTCACAAAAGGCCTGGAATAGGAAAGGATGTCCACATGGCTGGGAACTCCAACACGAAACCAACTACTTCAAAACGTCGCCTGGGAAGGGGCCTGTCCGGCCTGATCAAGGGCACCGACGAAGTTCCGCCCGTCCGGAAGGCAGAAGAACCCGCCACGGGACTGGCAGCGGGGCGGTACCTGTCCGAGGTCACACCCCCCGAAGGCGTTGATTCCCCCACCCCGACCGGTGCGCCGAGGCAAATCCCCCTCGATCAGATCGCCCGAAACCCATATCAGCCGCGGCGGGACTTCGACGAATCCCAGTTAAGGGAATTGACCCAGAGCATTCGGCAGGAGGGAATACTCCAGCCATTGATTGTCACCGACGCGAAAGATCCGCACGATGACGAAAAACGATACGTCCTGGTCACCGGGGAGCGCCGTCTGCGAGCGGCCCGGGAGGCGGGGCTGTCGTCCGTTCCCTGCATCCTCCGCCAAGTGACCGACCGACAGATGATGGAATGGGCCATGATCGAGAACATCCAGCGGTCGGACCTGAATCCTATCGAGCGGGCCCGGGCCTATCGAGATTACATGGATCGCTTTTCGCTGAGGCAGGAACAGGTCGCCGAGAGAATGGGGCAATCCAGAGCCGCTGTCGCTAACTACTTGAGGCTACAGGACTTATGTAACGAGACGCAGGGATTGATCTCCTCGGGACAAATCAGTTTCGGGCACGCAAAGGTCCTTGCCGGACTCATCGGGAACGCGGAAAAGCAGGTTCGCCTGGGTAGGCGGATCGTTGCGGAGGGCTTGAGCGTCCGAAAGCTGGAAGAGTTGGTCTCGCAGGCCGACAGGAAACCCAAGACCACCACAGCCCCGGCCCCGGGAAAACCCCCTTACGTCCTCGACGCCGAACGCCGGCTGACCGAAGCGATCGGAACGCGTGTCACCATCCTACCAGGGCGGGCGAAAAACACCGGCCGAATCGTCGTGGAATACTAT
>SDBT01021454.1_pt1 | contig 10096 bp, 11 predicted proteins | sample 2277101 | NCBI WGS metagenome assembly SDBT01 (sample SAMN10404973, study PRJNA504765) | marine sediment metagenome | isolation source: marine sediment core GS10_PC15, 103 cmbsf | place: Arctic Ocean: Southern Knipovich Ridge | collected 2010
CTCTTCTCTGTTCCGACCGTGCGAATTGGCGAAGAATGTCGGCCTTCATGTACTCGTTTGAACAGAGAAGAGGAACCCGTACTTCTTTGTGGCGTGCCAACATGCGCAAGTTCCGGATGAACCATATTTCCCAACCGCTCATCCACCCGTATGTACACGGGGAGTGATCGTCCGGGGCAAGGACTGACAACTGAATACTGACAACTGAATACTGACAACTGATAACTGAAAACTGATAACCTTTCTCCGCGTGGGTCTCGTACCTCGACCCACCCTACGAACCCTACTCATCCAACCCGGCGACGACTTGTTTGGCTAGTTCGTTGAAAGGGAAATTGGTGTAGCTGTTGAGCAGGCGTCGCTCTATCTTCAGCTTGGCCGTGGCGGCTTCACCTGCGGCGGCGGCGATCTTCGCGTCGAATTCGCCGGCCGTCTTTTTTACCAGATCGCGGCCTTGTTGGTAAAACTGTGTCGCCTGCCGCCCGTGCGCGGCCGCGGCAGCGTCGACCGCATCGAGCGATTGCTGCGGCGGCCGCAGCCGCTGCTCGGCAGCGACGGCGGCGTACTCGCGAAGCAGACCGGCCCACCGCAACGCCCCTTGCGCCTCTGCCGGGTATGGAGCGTCCGCCTTTTTCGGCTTCGCAATGCCGTCGAGCAAATCCACCAACGCGTTCATGCCGGAGCGGTAATATCGCTTCTCGAACTGCACCCACACCAACCCCTGCAGCGGCAGGAGCAGTTCGGGGTCTTCAATCTTGATTTCCTCGAAGATCCCGACGGCCTCGTCGCGCTTGCGGGCCTTGAGCAGAAGCAGGCCGTAGAGCATCTTGGGCTCCAACTCCTTGCCCGCCAGTTCCTCGACGGCAGAATATTGCATCGTCACCGTATCCACGTCGATCCTCGCCTGCCGCAGATACGCGGCCAGGCGGCGGATTCCTTTCTTGGCGTCCTCGGAGAGCCGTGGCGGGCGGTCGTCGGGCAAAAACAACTCGGGGGTTTGCTTGCCGGGGAGCCCGGCGGCCGTCAAGCTGGGCAGCTTCGCCGACCCGGAGGCTATCGCCGCCCTGGAGAGACAGATGGGGTTGGATAAGCCACTGTGGGTGCAATACGGCCGCTACTTCTGGAATCTGCTGCATGGGGATATGGGGACGAGTTGGATCAGCGGGCACCCGGTGGCCACCGACCTCCTGCAGAGGTTGCCGGCATCGGCGGAGCTGGCCCTTTGCGCCGTGTTCCTGGCCATGTTGGTGGGCCTCCCCTTGGGCGTCGTGGCTGCACTCAAGAAGGATAGCATCGTGGACCAGGCGGCCCGCTTCATCGCCATCTTCGGCGCTTCGGTACCCCTCTTTTGGTTAGGCTTGGTGATGATCCTCATCTTCTATTCCGTTCTGGACTTGGCGCCTCCTCCCATGGGCCGGATAAGTGCCCGAGTCGTCGCTCCGGAGCGCATCACGGGCTTTCTTCTCATTGACACGCTGGTGCAGGGCGACTTCGATGCTTTCAGGATGGTCGTGGGCCAGTTAGCGCTTCCATCCATCAGCCTGGCTATAATTGCGGTGTCGTCCATCATCAAGATCTCGCGGTCGGCCACTCTGGAGGTGCTGAGGATGGACTATGTCCAGACCGCCCGAGCTATAGGCCTCAGCATGCGGGAGATCGTCACTCAGGATGTGCTGAAGAACGCCTTCATCCCCATCTTGACCATGCTGGGCATCGTGCTGGGCTACCTTCTGGCGGGGAATGTTATCGTGGAGAGGATCTTCGCGTGGCCGGGCATCGGATCCTACGCCTGGAACGCCATCATGTCCAAGGATTTGTATGCGGTTCAGGGCTTCGTTCTTCTTATCGCCATCATCTATGTGGGGATCAATCTAGTTATCGATATTCTGTACGTGCTCATAGACCCTCGGATCCGCCTGGGGTAGGACGCCGGGTTCGGGGAACCTAGTTCGGCCGATGCAAGTTTAGGAGGGAACGGGAAGTTAACCCATGTCTGCATCCGAGGCTAGTCTCGTGGAAAGCCTGACCGGGCGGGAGCAACCCGAAGGGGGCCGCCTTTCCGACCTCTGGCTGATCCTGAGGGGAAACAAGACCATGCTGGTGGGGATAGTCATCCTCGTTCTCCTCGTCCTGATGGCCTTCGTGGGCCCCTTGGTGGCCCCGTATGGGCCGTTGGATACGGATCCAGCCAAGCAGTTGCAAGCCCCTTCCGGCGAGCACCTGATGGGCACCGACCAGTATGGTCGCGATATACTGTCGCGAATCCTGCATGCAACGCAGCTGGATTTGCAGATCGCAGCGTTCGTCACCATCATCGCCTTTACAGCGGGCTCTCTCATAGGTGCCATTTCAGGGTATGTGGGGCGGCTGCTGGACGATATAGTGATGAGGGTGGTCGATATCTTGATGGCGTTCCCGTCCTTCATCCTGGCCATGGCCATCACCGCGATGCTGGGCAACTCGGTGCGGAACGTCATCGTGGCCATTGCTATCGCTTATACACCCTATTTCATCCGCCTCACCCGGGCCGAGATTCTCTCCCGCCGGCAGGCGGAGTATGTGGATGCGGCACGGTGCGTGGGCAACCCGGATTGGCGCATCATAGGCTTCCATCTCCTTCCAAACAGCATTTTCCCCGCGCTGGTACAGGCCACCCTGTGCCTTGGCTGGGCGATCCTGGATGCATCCGGACTCGCCTTCCTGGGGCTGGGGATCGTCCCCCCCACGCCGGAGTGGGGGGTCTTGGTGAACGAGGGCACTCGTAATATCATCGGTGGCGAATGGTGGACTTACTTCTTTCCAGGCGTGGCTATCATGTTGGCAGTCTTCGGCTTCAACCTGACTGGCGACGGGCTGCGGGACATTCTTTCGCCGGAGTAGATAGGAATGGAGACCTTGACGGATAGCGGTAATGGGCTCCTCAGCGTCCGGAACCTGAGCATCGCGTTCCCCAGGAAACGCGGCTCGGACGTGGTCGTAGTGGACGACGTCTCCTTCAGCGTGGGGGCGAACGAGTACGTCGGGCTGGTGGGGGAAAGCGGCTCCGGGAAGACGGTCACCGCCTTGTCGGTGATGGGGTTAACCCGCTCGCCGGGGAAGGTCGTTTCAGGCGAGGTTTGGTTCAAAAGTCGGGATCTGAGATCATTGAACGAGGATGATCTTCGCGCGGTGCGCGGCAACCAGATCTCCATGATCTTCCAGAGCCTCAGAAGCTCGCTCAACCCGCTGATGAAGGTGGGAGACCAGGTGGCCCGGGTATATCGAATCCACCACGACTTGGGCCAGGAGGAGGCCCGATCGAAGGCGATCGAGATGCTGCGCCTCGTGGGAATCCCCGATGCGAGGAGGAGGGCGGGGGATTACCCCCATCAACTCAGCGGCGGCATGTGTCAGCGGGTGATGATCGCCATGATGATCTCGTGTCAGCCCGACTTTCTCATCGCAGATGAGCCTACCACAGGGTTGGATGTGACCATTCAGGCCCAGATCTTCGAGCTCATCCGGGACCTCCAAAAGCAGCTCAGGAGCTCGGTCCTGCTCATAACGCACGACCTGGGGGTGGTGGCGGAGACCTGTCAGCGCGTGCTGGTGATGCACGCGGGGCACATCGTGGAGACGGCAGATGTGGAGACCATATTCGCGGATAGCAGGCATCCGTACACTAGGCATCTGATGAGCTCCATCCTTCGTATCGACAGGGAGATCGTGTTCCCCGAGGACATGAGGGGCGTCTCGGAGGACATCCTTTACGCTCCCCGGGGGTGTCGTTTCGCACACAAGTGCGATCAGGCCATCGAGGATAAGTGCTTCCGGGAAAAGCCTTCTATGGTGGAAATCGAGAGTGGGCATTGGGTCATGTGCCATCTCTATGGAGGGCGGGGATGAGCCCTATCCTGGAAGTCGAGAAGCTCACCAAGTGGTTCCCATCGCGGGATGGTCAGGTCCGCGCCGTCAACGGCGTGAGCTTCCAGATCGAGGACGGCGAGGCTGTCGGCTTGGTGGGCGAGAGCGGCTGCGGAAAGACGACCATAGCGCGATGCATCCTGCATCTCACCGGCGTTACTAGCGGGGAGATCCGCTTCCGTGGCAGGGAGACATCCCGGTTGTCCGAGTCCGAATTCCGTCCGCTTCGCAAGCATCTCCAGATGGTGTTCCAGGATCCCATCATGTCGCTGAACCCCCGCTATACGGCGCGGCGAACCCTGAGCGAGCCGCTCATGCTCCACGGCTTGGCCAAGGGAAAGGAGCGAAGGGAGTGGGTGCTTGAGGTCATCGCTCGCGTGAATCTGGAGAGCGAACATCTGGATCGGTATCCTCATCAGCTCAGCGGGGGCCAGAAACAGCGGGTGGGCATCGCGCGCGCCATCATCACCGACCCCGAGTGTGTGCTTCTGGATGAGCCGACTTCCTCTCTGGATATGTCGGTGAAGATTCGCATCGTGCAGCTGCTTAAGAGGCTCCAGGAGGAGATGGGGATGACTTACATATTCATCTCCCACGACCTCAGCACGGTGAGGAACCTGTGCAGTCGGGTCATGGTCATGTACCTGGGTCAGATCGTGGAGATCGCTCCCACCGACATCCTGTTCTCCGATCCCATCCACGCCTATACCCGGGCGCTGCTCTCGGCCATCCCTATCCCCGATCCCACGGTCAAACGGGAGCGCATCCTGCTCAAGGGAGAGACCCCGGTCCTGACCGGCGACTGGAAGGGATGCACCCTGCAGGACAGATGCCCAGAGGCCACGCCGGCCTGTCGCGAGGAGTATCAGTATATGAGGGACGTGGGTGGCGGACACCTGGTGGCCTGTCGCTTGGCGGATTAGTGGGGGCTGGGAGGGCCGTGATGCTTCATATCGAGCCGCTCGATCCTCGGGGTGACGCGGGCGAGTTGGAGGCTTTCCTCAGGGAGAAAGCTCTCCCCTATTGGCGGAAGCGGGACTTTCAAGTTAAGGCTTACGTGACCCAGTACGGCCTGGGAGATGCGCAGTTCTGGTTGATCACCGAGATGGGGAAGATGGGGGATCTGGACGGCTGGGCGGACATGAATTCGGGCGAGCCGGAGGGGGCCGAGATAATGGCCGGGCTCCTGGGGCTCATACGGGACACGAGGGCTCGTGTGGTGAGCGAGGTCGATTAGGGAACCCTGGGACTGGCTGGAGGGATGAAGATGGCATCGAGCCTGCAAGAAGCCTCCCGAACGATCTTGGTCCAATGCATGAATCTTCGGGCGGGAGAGAGCGTGTTGGTCATCGTGGATGAACCGTCGGAGGGCATAGGGCAGGCCCTTTGGGCTGCGGCCAAGGAATTGGGGGCGGAAGCTGCCTTGATCAAGATGATTGCCAGAGCCAGCCACGGGGCGGAGCCTACTCCTGTGGTGGCGAAGGCGATGCTGGAGGCGGATATCATCCTGGCTCCTACCAGCAAGTCCCTATCTCATACACAGGCTCGAAAGGCAGCTTGCGAGCGCGGGGCGCGGGTGGCCAGCATGCCCACAATTACCGAGGATATTATGGCCAGGACCATGGGCTCCGACTTCTTTGCCATCCGGGACCGTACCGTTCCCCTGGCCCGGATCCTCAGCGACGGCAGCAGGGCTCACGTGACGTCTCCGAGGGGGACCGATCTGGTCCTTTCCCTGGAGGGCCGAGAGGGGCACGCCGATACGGGGATCCTGCATGCGCCAGGCTCTTTCGGAAATCTACCCGCTGGTGAGGCCTACATCGCCCCGGTGGAGGGGATGGCCGAGGGGGTGATCGTGTTCGACGAGGCCATGCCACCTATGGGCCTGCTGGACGAGCCGATCACCGTAGTCGTGGAGAAGGGGTTCGCCACTGATATTAGTGGGGGCGAGGGCGCTAAGATGCTGCTCAACGACATCGACCCCTTCGGCCGGGATGCGCGCAACATCGGTGAGCTGGGCATCGGGACCAACGAGGCGGCCGGTTCTCCCCTGACTGGCAATACCTTGGAGGACGAGAAGGCCTTGGGGACGGTCCACTTCGCCCTGGGGAATAGCGCCACCATCGGCGGCAAGGTGAATGTGGCGTCACACATTGATGGCATTGTCCTCAACCCCACCCTCGAAGTCGACGGGAAGACCATCTTGGAGCATGGGAAGCTTCTAATCTGAGCTTGCCAATTTGATGCCACGCCTGGGAACAAAGGAGGGAGGCGGCCGAAGCCGGCCATCCTCCCTCGAGCAGTTCTAATGACTTCTCCGGTTAGCTGAAAGCCTACTTCTCGGTGGAGTGTACCCACCGGCAGAAGCCATCCCCTCGGGTGAGGCGGTGGGTGGGTTCGAACTTCATATCCGGGTTGAAGCCAGCGACGAAGCCATCGTCGCCCGCACAATAGGTATCCGAGAGAAAGGCCAGTTCCTCGTCGCCGACCCCCCATCGTTTCAGCAAGTCGTAGGCAGCGCAGCCGGAAGTTTTCCAGATGAAGACATCGTCACTCAACTCCTCGGTTCCCTCGCCGCCCGGGGTGATCCCATACATCAGCTCCCAGGCCTGGGCCATTCCTCGCGCGTCGGGCCGACCGACCTCCTCGGCTATCTCCTTGCCGATCCTCACGCCGGCCTCGTACATCGACTTGCGCAGGATCTCCTTGGCCTTGTCGCGCCCAAACAGCTCCTTCAGCTGCCAATAGGTCTCGGTGAAAAGGCCCGCCTGCCATTGCATCCCAGTCCCCAGCATCCTCGAGGCCTGGCTCAAAGGCACCATCTTCTCTTGCTCTGCCATGCTGTTATTCCTCCCTTGATCCTAAGTCGGTTCTAGAACGAGAACTCCACTTTCATGGATCCGTACTTCTCCTTATCGATGGCTGTGGTGAGCGCCTCCTTCCACCCCTCCAGGGGGAAGCGGTGGGTTATAGTGGAGGCTTGTTGCGCCTGGCCGCTGGCCACCATGTCCAGCGCAGTCTGAAACTCCCGTTTCGGGCCGTGATACGAGTAAATCATAGAGGGCAAGATCACTACTTCCTTCAACAGCAGAGTGGCGAGATTCAGAGGCCGGTCGCCGGAGAAGAAACCTTCCATGATCAGTTTCCCCTTCTGCCTGCACATTGCCAGGCCCTGCTGGAGCGCGTCGGTGTTGCCGCCTACGCACTCGTAGACCTGATCCGCTCCCCAGCCGCCGGTGAGATTCAGCACCCCTTCCACGGGATCGTCGGTCTCTTGTAGGCAGATAACCTCGGTGGCGCCAAACTCGGGGGCTAGCTTGGCCTGGAAATCGTATTTGGCTACGGCGATGAGGTCGGTGACCCCGGCGGCGCGGAGGCACTGGAGGGTATCAAGTCCAATGATGCCGGCACCGATCACGGCCACGGTATCCCCGGGCTGAGGACCTCCCAAGTTGGATGCGTGGACGGCGCAGGCCAGTGTGTCCAAGAGAGAGGCCTCTTCGAAGCTCACATGGGGAGGAAGCTTGAAGACGTGGGCCGCCGGGACGGTGAGGAACTCCGCATAGCCCCCGTTGAAGGTGCCTTTTCCTATGGGGATGCCGACGATGTTGAAGTTCTTCTGACAGAGTTGAAACTGTCCGATCTGACACATGGGGCATGGGTTATCAGGCTCAACGTCCAGGCACGAAATCAGTGGCTCGATCCCCACTCGGTCGCCCACCTCGATGCCGCTGACGCCGTCTCCTACCTCATGCACTACCCCGGCGGTCTCGTGGCCGAAAATTGCAGGAAGATTCTCGTCGGGTATCAGATGCCGGGTGAAACCCATGAAATAGTGTAGATCCGATCCGCAGATGCCGGTTGCTTTGACTTCAACAACTATCTCCCCTGGATTCGCTTTCGGGCGAGGCACCTCTTTCAGCTCCATGCCGTTCGGCCAGGTAGCACCATCCCAAACCACGGCTTTCATCATTTCGGACATACTAGCTATCTCCCCTCTCATGCTTTCTATAAAGTGGAGCCACTATCTGCTATGGTGTCTATTATGCGGCTTTAGCTGCTCCTAGTGACGCTCGAATACTGCCCTGAGCGTTTCGTTATCCTTCTTGTGAATCGCGGCTTCGAACGCTTGTTGCCAATCTTCTATAGGGAACCGATGGGTGATCAGATCCCGGTGGTTGACCTGGCCGGATGCCAGCAGATCCATCCCAATCTGGTATTCACGCTTGTATCCCCAGGTGGAGTAGCAGCTAGAGGAGATGATATCCACCTCCTTCAGGATCATGGTCAGCAGGTCGATGGGACGCTGGCCAGAGAACACGCCAATCATTATCACCTTTCCTCCCGGCCGGCACATGTGGATTCCCTGCTCTACGGCGTCGGTGTCGCCGCCCACACATTCGTACACCTGATCCACGCCCCATCCGCCGGTGAGTTTCATCACGCCCTCAACCGGGTCGTCGCCGTCCTCGATGCAGACGACCTCTTTGGCGCCCAGCTTCTTCGCAGCCTCTGCCTGGAATCCATACCGAGCTACCGCTATGATATCCGAGACCCCCTCTATGCGGACGCATTGGATGGCATCCAGACCGATGACTCCGCAGCCCAGCACCACCACCGTGTCGCCCATCGAGGGCCTGCCTCGCTTTATGGCGTGAACATCCACGGTCAGGACATCCAGAAGCGCAGCCTCGTCCAAGGGGACGGAGTCGGGGGCTTTGTAAAGATGCTCCTCGTGCACGATGATGTACTCGCCGTACCCGCCGGGCAGCACCTTCCCCTTGGTGACGGGGATCCCCAGGATCCCGAGCCCGCTGGCGCACAGAGGATACTGGCCGATCTCGCACATGGGACACGTCTGGCCGAACGCGGTGCATTTGTGAATGGGCTCCACTCCCACCCGGTCGCCGGGCTTAACCTTGGTCACCCCTTCGCCCACATCCACCACCACCCCAGCGTTCTCGTGTCCCAGGACGGCTGGGAGGTTCTCATCGGGCACCAGATGCCGGGTCTGGCCCAGCAGGTAATGCAGGTCGGACCCGCAGATGCCCACCGCCTTGACGTTGACCAGCGCCCAGCCCGTCCCAGGCAATGGCTTGGGGAAGTCTTTTAGTTCCAGACTGTCCGGGTATTCGGTTCCGTCCCAAACTAGAGCTTTCATCATCTCAGTCATGCGAACACCTCCTGTATGGTATATTCTATCGCAATTCGCGGTCTGCAGTGCTGCTCGCTTGTTGCTGCCCTCTACTCCTTCCCCTCCATCGCCTCGATCCACGGCGCATCGTGGGATTTGGTCCCATCGTAGGGCACGTCTGCTAAGAAGGTTCCTGAGGTGCATAGGAAGAAGTGCACCTGCCCGCCTTCCTTCTTGAAGTGCCCCAGGGTGATGCAAGGAGAGGCCTTGTCCGGCTTGAGAAGGAGGTTGGGGGTGTATGCCTCGGGGTCGTAGCAGGCTGCCAGGACGTCGCCTATGATCAACTTGTGATCGCCAGGGACCAGCGAATCGGTCATTCGGCACTCTATACGAGCCCTCACTTCCCCGATGCCTGGGACCTTGACCTTCCTGGAAGGAGCCTCCTCAAATCCCACATCCTTGAACTTGTTCCTGCCTGCGGGAAACCGGTAAGAACATTTCACCAACCTTTCCGACAGATCGAGATCGGGCACGTTGATCACAAATTCCCCGGCCCGCTCTATGTTGATCAGAGTCTGTTGTTTCGTGGGAGTGTCCACCAGAGCAGCCGCAACCACGGGGGGGGCCCAAGACACGTTCATCACCCATCCGAAGGGCGCGACGTTGATGCTCCCATCCTCGTTTCTGGTAGTCAACAGATATGGGCCGCTAGGCAGCATCAGCATTATGCTGTCGGAGATCCGATCATCGGGAAGGTAGGTCGTGGCTCTCAATTTTCTGCTCCTCCGTCTAGTCCAGGATTCCCCGGGGATGACAGGCTACGAACCTCCCCCCGCCGCGATCCACCAATTGAGGCTCCTCCCGTCGACACTCGTCAGTCGCCCGGGGACACCGGGTGTGGAAACGGCAGCCCGGGGGCGGGTCGACCGGGCTGGGGATCTCTCCCACCAGGGGCACGTACGCCTTTCGCACATCGGGGTCAGGCACGGGGACCGATTCCAGCAGAGCCTTGGTGTATGGGTGCAGCGGGCTATCGAAAAGGGCCTTCGTGGGGGCGAC
>SDBT01021455.1_pt1 | contig 10096 bp, 9 predicted proteins | sample 2277101 | NCBI WGS metagenome assembly SDBT01 (sample SAMN10404973, study PRJNA504765) | marine sediment metagenome | isolation source: marine sediment core GS10_PC15, 103 cmbsf | place: Arctic Ocean: Southern Knipovich Ridge | collected 2010
GTATTAATTAGTTGATGCGGATAACACAAATATACTCTATTCTTATTAACATTAACAGAAATTTTTATAACAGATAATAAAAAGTTTGCCAAGCAGTAAGCTGTGATGCATAGTTGTGGAAGTTATTTCGTCTCCGTTCCTTAGTTTGCCGCAGGCGCAAGGCTCAGACCATGAAGCTGTGGTACTTCGCTGCGAATGGCCTGCAATCCAGCTATAGCGCATGTGCGTCAACTCAAGGCGGAAATGATTTCGGGCGTTGTGTTTTTACAACTACCTGTAATTACAAGATTAAACTGTTGAGGCTTAAACAAAAATAGGTCATTTGACTAATTTTCTCGACAAACTTTACAAAGATGGGTTAAATAATAAAATTTTGTCATCTTTGCCGGGGTACAGAAAGAAAACCTCGAAAAGATCTATATGGCAAGTGACATTTTTATGATGCTTTCAAGATTTGATACCTTTGGCATGACAGTGCTTGAGGCTATGGCGGCATCCCTGCCTGTAATAATCAGCAGCAACGTAGGGGCAAAGGATCTTGTCAGACAGGGGAATAAACGGATTCGTAATTGAAGACACAAATAATATCGATATGATTTGCGACAGGATGGGCTCTATGTTAGACAGCAAAACTAGAAAGGCTATGGCAAAAGAAGCCCATAATACTGCGCTCAATAATAGATGGAACGCTGTGGCAAAAAGAGTAGAAGGCATTTACGATGAAATGTTGCAGACATAAACCGTTTGACGCTAAGGCATACTTGAACATGAGATATTTCAATCTTATAAAAAATCTATCAAACTGGTGGCTATATTTAACGATCAAGGTTGAGAATTAACGAAAGGGATAAGTTTAATGACAAATGACGAACTACATAGCCTTGTAGAAGAACGCAGCTTTTTAAGCTTTTCGTTGGATGAAACACATTACAAAGTGCTGGAACTGGTTTCATCATTCACCAAAGGAAAGGCACTAGATTTTCCAGCCGGCTCGGGCAGACTGTCCTGGTGGTTACATAAAAAGGGATTCCAGGTTGTTGCAGGAGATAGCATCCCCGAAAATTTTCAGAATCCGGAGATTACTATAGTTCAAGCGGATCTGGATGAAAAATTTCCCTTTGCCGATAGTTTTTTTGATTATGCGTTTTGTATAGACGGACCGGAGCATGTTGAAAATATGTACCATACGTTTCGGGAATTTGCGCGCATATTAAAGCCTGGCGGGGAAATGATAATCAGTTATCCTAATTATTCGAATATTGAGTCTCGGCTAAGAACGATATTTTACGGCGTCTTGGAACCGGTGGAGTCTCTAAAGCAAATTGAAGTTAGCCGAAGAGCGGGCATTAAAAACAATGGGCATATTAACCGGGTGCCATATGCACTGCTCAGAATGGCATTGGAGTATGCAGGCTTTAAGATAGAAAAAATTACAAGCGAAAAAACGAAGAGATCTCAGTTGTTTTTCCTGCCCATATTTTTACTGATTAAATTGTTTACGAAAATCAAAGGTAAAAAAGGCGTTACCAAGTATTGGTTGCACGAGTCTAATTGCTATAATGTCTTGATGGGTGGAAATGATTTAGTTTTGGTATGTACGCTAAATAAATGACTCTGTCCATTATAATTGTATCCTATAATACCTCAGACTTGATTCAAAAATAGGGTTTAATAACAGAAAGGTAATTATAGTGTGAAAACTCTGAAAAAATACAAAAAATAAAATTGGGAACAGTAACCATAAAATGCTAATCCCCTGCCACTCTTTTAAAAGGGGAATACAGAGAGATTATCTACAAATAACATGGACATAAATATAACTACAGACACGTCCCCACAATTTGGCAAACAAAACACAAAAGAGAAGATTTTCAAGATCTTAAACCTGAGCGTCACCGTATTAATGGGGATATTCATATTTTTTAATCCCTTCTCCCATACAACGTCCATAAAGGAGATCTGTTTTTATGGGTCCGTCATAATTGTCCTCATTTTAATCTGCTTTAAAAAAACTGATTTTTCATTCAAGTCACCTCTTACACTTCCATTTGCGCTTTTTACCGCCTGGGCATTTATCGGCCTTTTCTTTGCGCTTTATAAGGAAAACAGTATTCACGATTTTTATGCGCACCTGCTGAAATATATAGCCATCTACTATATTTTGGTTAATTTTTTCAATTCCAGGAAGCGGCTCACAATTATGTCGTGGATCATAATTATTTCAGCTACTATCTTCTCAATTGGAGGGCCAGTTTACTTTTATCTTATATCAGGCAATAACATATTAACAACAAGAATGACTTTTCAGGAAACGTCTATCAATATCATCGGTTTTGTGAGCATATTTGCGCTTCTTCTATCAGTACATCTTCTTTCCAGAACAGGTATACTATATAAGAAAATCCTGCTGCTTATCTCACTTATAGTAACATCTATCGTAACTATTTTGACCCTATCGATTGGCACCCTGCTCGGCATGGTCCTGTCACTGTTAGTATTATTCCCCAAAAATAAAAAAGCCGTGTTTTCGACTTCTCTGTTTATGGTAGCGTTCCTGGTGATGGTTACTTTAAGTTTTTCAACTGCTAAAAATCGCATGGCCGCAAATTTTATACAAAATAAACTGCAAAATGACGAAAGAATAAGAATATGGCGAAGTTACTTTGAAATAATTAAGGATTATCCAATTTCCGGCATAGGTTTTGATATGGAGGACATGTGGCACGATCACAACTTCTGGGATAAATACTTAGCCAGAATACCATCTAAACTGAGAACATCTAAAACAGTTCCTCACAACATATTAATCAGTATTACCGTCAGGCTCGGCTTCATTGGCCTTGCATTATTCTTCTATATGATATTTGCGTTTGTCAGGATGTCCTGGATTACTATCAAATACGGGAAAGACGATTTTATCAAAAGTTGGGGGCTTTGCATCACAGCCGCCTTCGTAGCCTGGTTTGTAAAAGGGATGTTTGAGCCGGCGCTGAGCCATGTGCCAGCAATTGTCCTTTATACGATATTTGCCATGATGACCATCTTATGGAAGCTCGATTCGAAACCTGGTTCCCCAACACTGCAAAATCAATAACACTTATATATGATGACGAATGCCAGAAAAATAGCTGTCGTAATCCCCAGATATGGTCTTCTTGGCGGAGCGGAGAGATTTGCTTATGAGCTGACCGAGCGCCTGTCTCTCAAAGAGAAATATGACATCCATGTTTTTGCAAACAGGTGGAAGTCAAGCTCGGACAGAATAATATTTCATAAGGTTCCCATAATAAGATTCCCAAGATTTCTTACGACTATCAGCTTTGCCTGGTTTGCCAATCAGAAAATCTCGAAAATGAATTTCGACCTTGTCCACACCCATGATCGAATCTTCGATGCAAACATATTCACTATGCACGGAATCCCTCATCGAGTATGGGTTCATGAAGTGCGCAAGAAATCCATGAGCCTGTTTGATCGCGCCACATGCTGGGTTGAGAAATATCTCATCAACAACACAAGATGCAAAAAATTTCTTCCAGTTTCCGATTTGACAAAGGAAAAATTTTTTCAAGAATACAGTATAAAACCAGAAAAAATCCAGACAATTCATCCCGGTGTTGGTATTGATAGATTTAGCAGGCTTGACCGTGACCATTGCCGTAAAGAAATAAGGGAACATTTCGGCATCGATCCTTCCGATATCGTAATCCTATTCGTTTCCATGAACTTCGAGATCAAAGGGCTTGATTATGTTATGGCCGCTGTTGGAAAGGCAAAGACATCTTATCCTTCTCGCAAGATCAGACTGCTTGTCGTCGGCAAGGGAGATTGCGAAAAATACAGCGCACTTGCACAAAAAATCGGCATAAAAGATAATGTTATCTTTGCCGGGGTCCATAAAGAAAACCTTGAAAAAATCTATCTGGCGAGCGACATTTTTATGATGCTTTCGAAATTCGACACTTTCGGCATGACAGTGCTTGAGGCTATGGCGGCATCCCTGCCTGTAATAATCAGCAGCAACGTAGGGGCAAAGGATCTGGTGAGTGATGGAATAAACGGATTCGTAATCGATGACACAAACAATGCCGATATGATTTGCGACAGGATAGACTTTATGATAGACATCAAAACCAGAACTACGATGGCAAAAGAAGCATACAATACAGCACGTAACAACACATGGGAGTTAACAGCCAAAAAGGTTGAACTCATTTATGAAGATCTAATCAAAGAGCATTCGTCTTGAAACTATAAGAAATTTACATTAGAAAAAATGTGGCTGAATTGGAAATAACAACTGTAATTGGGTGCAAAATTAGATGTACTTACTGCCCACAGGATAAGTTGGTAAAAGCCTATGCAAAAAGAAGCAACATCTATAAAATGACTTTTGATACGTTTAAGCAGTGTTTAAACAAAATTCCCCTACATATTCACATTCACTTTTCTGGCATGGCAGAACCGTGGCTAAATCCCGAATGCACAAGAATGCTATTATATGCTCACGAAAAAGGATATGAAATTGCTGTTTATACGACCGCAGTCGGCATGACCCCATTGGATGTCGAGAAAATCCAATCTATTCCATTCAGGATATTTGCAGTTCATTTACCCGATAAAGAAAGGTATTCAAAAATAGAACTAACCGATAATTATCTGAAAACGATAGGTGCTATTTCCAGAAGCAAAATACAAAATCGTAAATACATGACAATGGGAACATTGCCTTCAGAGCTCCGACGATTACTAAAGAAACGTATTGCCAAAACTTCCATGTTATCTCGAGCGGGAAACTTGAAAGGGGAAAAGGACATTGTCTATCCTTCAAGATTAAAAGGCCCTATCAGGTGCCGATCATGCAGTGATTTGTTAAACCATAACGTTTTACTTCCAAACGGAGATGTACTCCTGTGTTGTATGGATTATGGCATGCAGCATAATTTGGGGAACCTGCTGTCAGTGGATTATGCTTCACTATTTGAAAATGAGGAATACCAGCAATTGCAAAAAGGACTGAACGATGATTCTTTTGATATCTTATGCAGATATTGTGAAAATGCATCACCTCTGGAAGAATATAACCTTCCAGAAAAAACGAATATTGCAAGAAAAGTAAAGAAATATGTAAACAGATTTTTATGTCGTGATTAATATATTTTTTAAGGAGAGTTTGAAAATATGAAGATTTTTAGAGGACATATGGGGCTAGGAGACCATATTATTTGCAACGCACTTGTTCGTCATCTGGCAAAAGATGACACCATTATAGTTCCCGTAAAAAAACGTAACGAAACCTCCGTTAAATTTATGTTCAGCGATAACGATAATATAATTATCATGCCTTTCAAGAGGGATAAAGCGGCTGACAAGTTCTGTCGCAAAAAGGCTAAAGAAGGGATAGAAACTATTTGGAACGGTGATGTCGGATCGGCACATGAAACCTGGGGGAAATCTACAAGTAATTTCGATCGCAGGTTTTACGAACAGGCCGGAGTAGATTTTAATCTACGATGGGATGACTTCAAAATTCCTGAAAACAACTTCGATTGGGAAAAGTTATTTCACCTGAGGTTTTCTAACACTGAACCTGCCGACTACGTTTTTTTACATAACACCTCATCCACCGAGGTAAGACCAATAAATGAAAAATACTTACAACATGATTTCATATTTGTGCCGGACATTAGATTTACCAATAACATCTTTGACTATATTGGTTTGTTAGAAAATGCAAAGGAGGTTCACTGCATAAACAGCAGTTTTTTATGTCTTGCGGGATCATTGAATTTAAAATGTGAACTTCATTATCATTTTCTTCCAAAAGATATTAATAGTTTTCCTACTTTAAGAAGCAACTGGATAATTCATGAAGACTAAATCCGGCAGAAATACTACTTACAGGCATTATTATAAATTACAAAAGTATCATAAATGAAGAAAGCGCTGATAACCGGTATTGCGGGACAAGATGGCTCTTATTTATCCAAGTTATTATTGGAAAAGGGATATAATGTTTATGGACTCGTTTTACATTCGCAACCTTTGTCATTCATCAAACCGATTAAAGATAAACTTACTTTGATAGAAGGAAACCTTCTCGACCAGGAATCCTTAGATAACGCAATCAGAATTGCAGACCCCGATGAAGTCTACCATCTTGCGGCATTATCCTTCGTTGCTGTTAGCTGGGATCGGCCCGTCTTGACAGGAGATGTCAATGCCTTGGGTACCACAAGGCTTTTGGAATCACTGAGAAGGATAAAACCCGACGCGAAATTTTACCATGCCTCAACGTCAGAAATGTTTGGACTGACCGAAGAAATCAGAACAGAAGAGGCGCTTTTTCACCCTCGAAATCCTTACGCTATATCAAAGTGTTTCTCGCACTGGATTGCCGTAAACTATAGAGAAAGCTATAGCATGTTCATTTGCTGCGGTATTATGTTCAATCATGAATCACCAAGAAGGGGAGATGGCTTCGTTACCAAGAAAATTGCCAGCAATGTAGCTATGATAAAAAGAGGACAACTCGACCATTTTTATCTTGGAAATTTAGATACAAAGCGGGATTGGGGGTATGCAAAAGAATACGTCAAGGTAATGTGGCTTATGCTTCAGCAAAATAAACCGGATGATTATATAATTTCAACAGGAGAAATTCATTCAGTTAGAGAATTCCTCGAAGAGGCGTTCAGGGTAGCAGGCATCGAACTTGTAAGTAACGGGAAGCAGGGAATAGAGGAAGAGTATATAAGAAAAGATAACGGAAAGGTTGTTGTTAAAATTTCTCCCCAATTTTTTAGACCTGTCGAGTTGACGGTGCTAAGAGGAAGTAACAACAAAGCAAGAGAAAAACTCGCCTGGAAACCTCAAGTAAAATTCAAGGAATTAGTCAAGATCATGGTGGAGCATGAACAAAATGCATACTCTGATGATAGAAAATGCATGGAGAGTCTCGATAAATGAAGTACAAGTGTGTGATCACGTCTCATACCAACCCGACCTTGTCAGGTGTTGCCAAGTTCAACGATGTTCTGGCTCGTATGTTGGGTATTCCTTGTCTCGGTATCGATGAAACATACCAACAAAAGCGGGGACCCGTTCTCATTTCTGTTAAACTCGGGGAGGGTATTTTTTCTGATTTGCATGCAGTAGAAAATGTCAACAACTACCTGCTCAGCAAAGATATTGTTTATGACATCTTTTTCCATTCCTTTGATGGCCTTGATGTTGAGTATAAGTTAGTGAAAGATGCAAGGCGGGTATTTTGCGGAAATGAAGAAATGAAACAGAAGCTCCTTGGCAAACATAATTATGTTATATCTGCCTGGTGCCCCGCGCTTCTAAGCAAGGAAACCGTTCTGTTCGAAAGTCAGATGAACTTGTTTTCCTTTGGGATGGCACACAAGATCCAGGTCACATATTACAAAATGCTGCTAGATCTTCTGCAAAAAAACAACATTGATTATGCTCTCCGTTTGTCGACAGCTTTTCATGAAAAAGTAAATTTTGGAGACTTTAATGCTATCAGCAGTGAACTCACGAAAATATTTTCCAACAGGATTCAATTTCTGGGTTTTTTATCTGATGAAGCTGTCAATTATTTTTTAAAAAGATCTCATCTATTCATTGCTTTCTTCGATAAGGGAGTACGGGCTAATAATACAAGCGTTTTTGCCGCAATGGAGAGGGGGTGTGCTGTTCTTACTAATCTCGATCAATATTCACCGGGGTGGTTAAAACATGGTGAAAACATGCTGGATATTCACTATATTCAAAATGCAGATTTAAGTATGAACCGTTTGGGGCAAATTGGCAATATTGCTAAAGAGTTCGTAACAAAAAATGTTAATTGGCAGGAATTAGTGCACCTCCTAATAATGAACGAACCAACAAGTCAACCTGCTCCTAATATTTTCCCACCAACGCTGGGGGACAATGCATCAATAGAATCGGAAAAGAATATTCCAAACAACACAGACAGGAAAATAAAATCAGAACAAGACATAATAAATATTGTAAGTAATCTCAGAAAGAAGGGTAAGAAAATCGTTTTCACGAGCGGATGTTTCGACATATTGCATATAGGTCACACAAGATGTTTAAAGCAGGCAAGAAGCTTTGGCGATGTTTTAATTGTAGCCATGAATACGGACAATTCGACAAGGCAACTCAAAGGTCAAGGAAGGCCTATTATAAATCAAAACGATAGAGCAGAATTACTCTCCGAATTAACCTACGTAGATTATATCGTTTTTTTTAACGAGAATACCGCATCCAATTTAATTTCTAAAATAAAAGCTGATACTTACGTCAAGGGGGGAGACTACCGTGATAAAAACTACGAAAACTGGCCTGAGGCTAAAATAGTTCTTGATTATGGCGGAAAGGTAGAAATTGTTGATATTGTGAGTGGCAGATCCTCAACAAACATTATAAGAAAATTTTGAAGGAAATCCGATATGCTTCTGAAATCAACAGACAGCTTGGGAGAAGGTGCGAAACGTCGTTGGAAAATAATAAGACTTTTCATGCTTCCCAAAATACGATGGTTTTTTGAGGGTCATCCCCAACTAAAAGGGCAGCTATGGTTCAAGGAAAGAAAATTAATTTATGACACAATTAAAACATATAAGCCCTCACATTGTTTTGAAATTGGAACCTGGAAAGGTGGCGGCAGTACGTTATTCATAGCTCAAGCCTTATATGAAAACAAGCAGGGCAAGCTTCACACAATAGAAATAAACAAAGATTTCTATGCTGATGTAAAAAATAATTACCAGACTTACTTGGAACACCTAACTCCCTATGTCGAATTCTATTTGGGAGATTACAGAGAAACATTTTCTGGAGTTTTGAATGCAATTGGCAAGTTGGACTTCCTTTTCTTGGACGGCCCCGAGAATGCACAGGAAACATTAGACCAGTATGAATTCTTTCTGCCCTATATGAAAAAAGGATTTGTGCTGATGGCACACGACTGGTTTACGGAAAAATCAAAGCTTGTTAAACCTCTTGTTCAAAACAGTGGTGATTGGGAAATCAAAAAGGTTTTGAAGCCTCCCCATTCTCCTGGTTTTATTCTTGCCATAAGAATATAGTTTATTTTGGACTGACTGAAGTAGCTCCAATGTCGAGGATAAATTATACGATTATTTAAAGTGCACTCTACAATATTTATAGAATGAATCACGCTGCTTTTAGTACCTTTATTTATTCTTTATTCCATCGTAAGGCTCATCTTTAATAGGCTGACCTTTGATTAAACGCCTGATATATCTTTCCGGCAACCCGAAAACTTTCTTCCACAGTTCTCTAAAATGTTTGCCTGTTTGAGGATCTTTCGGCATATAGGAAGCCCCCGGAGCTGTAATATGTGACGCAAAATAATCTTGATCTCCCGACAATATAGACCGACGATGAACCCAGAGTTTTTGACCGGGAGATTCATGAGAATTACTCAGAGGAACACAGCTGCAATATACCACTCCATCCGACATTAACACACTTTTTAATTTTTTATATAGTAAAAGAGAAATGATCGCTTGGTCGTGACGATGCATTCTTTCTGTTGACGCAATGTATTCCTCTGTCAGAGCGATGGAAAGGGCTTCTTCTAATATCTGTTGAATTTGTCCTTCTTTCTTGAACCCGATGAAAGTGGCAGCAAGAGTTATCTTCCCATCCCGAAAGCTTGCATCTACACCACAACCCCGACAGGCGTTTTCAGAAGCATTTTCTGTAAGCGGATGATACGTGGGAACCACAAAATAACCTAATTTATCTATTGCGTAGAATACATCGTCAAGGGGCTTAAGTACCACAAGCCCAGCATCCATCCACAAGATTTTAGAAGCCGGAGCATCATTCCAACACCATATTTTCCACGTAAAATGTTTCCGCCAGTGGGGACAGAATGCCGGGACCCTTATAACTTCAACATTATTCGCATCAAGCACGCGTAATGTTTCGTCATCCAGGCCGATGTCATAGACCCGCACATGCGGATGCCCCGGCCAATTCAAGTTAAGAGAACCCAACAGTGAAAGAAGTGATGGACCAAAAGCTGCTGATGCGGCAGTAATAATCATTC
>SDBT01021456.1_pt1 | contig 10096 bp, 9 predicted proteins | sample 2277101 | NCBI WGS metagenome assembly SDBT01 (sample SAMN10404973, study PRJNA504765) | marine sediment metagenome | isolation source: marine sediment core GS10_PC15, 103 cmbsf | place: Arctic Ocean: Southern Knipovich Ridge | collected 2010
ATAGCTGAAAAATGATTATAGTTTATGATAGAATTACGTGAGCAAATAAAAACACATAACAAATCGCTGCACTGGATTTTCACTCCGCTGCGCTTCATGAAAACCAGTGAGCTCAAACGTTATGCGCCCATATGGTTGAATATAATGTAGCATGAAGAAAATAAGAACAGATACATTCAAAGGGGAAGTGTCATGAAGGGTTATGGAGAAGGTGGATTGCAGTCTGCAGAAGAAGAGTTTCAGTACAAGAGAAGTATTCTTGCTACTGTAGCGTTTATGACAGATCCCGATACGCAAGATATTAGAGAAAGCACATATGAAAAGTTGATAAAGCAACTTGTATGGCTAGATAAAGAAGATGATGTTTCCATACAAAAACTACAGAAGGAAATAATCAAAGAATACTACAAGAGTCTTTCTCATGATGCACTTTGGAAGATATTAAACAGTATGCGGGCCAAGAACACAGTCATAATTAGAAATAATGTAATGAGCCTCTCGGTATCAGAAAAAGAACGTGTTTCAAATATCTTTAAGGAAGCCAAATGGAAACTTTCTCGAGTTGTAAATAAACTGTTTGATACTAATGAGTCTAGTCCAGCGTTATATGAAAGGCCATTCCTTTTCACAATAAGCCATGTTTTCGCTACGTTAGGAGAAAAGAGCGTTAGACTCATCAAGGGAGAAATGATTGATGAAACATCGGTTAGGGCTTGCATTAGTAACAGTATATCTCTTGCAAACTCGAAGTATCGCAAAGTAAGTCAGAATCTGCTTAGAAATCGAATCACGTTTTTTTTCCGGGATACACAAGACATTGATTTTAGTAGCATTAAACAAAATCTTGCACAAAATTACTTCATTGCCAAAGCAATCGGAATAGATCCTAGTGGTAGTATACTAACAAAAGCAGTATTCAATAAATCTGTTTTCTTTCTGGATACAAATATCTTGTTATGTAGTATGGATCCACTTCTAAGAGATCATGAAATAATAAAGTCGGTTGTCATGTATATCAAGAAGCTTGATAGTACACTAAGGATAGCTAAAGCATCCTTGTCTGAAATTGCTAGATTAGGAACACACTATAAGAACATTACGTCTAAGATCAAAGATCAGGATTCACTTGATCGTTTACTACGCGAGTTTCGCCATTCTGACATTATATCACTATACAAAAAGAAAAAAGAAAAGGACCCGAGCGTTACTTTCGATAAAGTATTAGAACCTTTTCTGAAGCCAGAAGCGATAGTAAGGGCATTCTTTCAAACCAAGATTGAGGATACAGAGTGGTTTGAGAACAATCGGGCTAGTGATATAGTTAGGAGATTTTCAGAAAAGATAGAACTTCTCTACCTAGATCTTTATAAGGTTCCAAAGCATAAAAAGGCGGCTCTGCATGATGCATTGGTTCTTCTTTGGATAGAGGAGGAATATTCCAAGAGATATCCTGGGAGAAAAATCTGGTTCTTCACAAATGATTTTTCACTAACGGAAGAAGGTGTACGCGGTTTTTATAATCAACGGATCATTACACTTGATACATTTCTGCAATGGATGTTTCCACAGCCAAATAGCCATGTATCGGACTTTCAAGATGTGTATTCAGAGCTAATTCAGAAACGATTACTGCCTCAGGAAATTTCCTTCAGTACATTAGATTTTGAAGTGTTTGAGGAATTGGGATTATCAATCGATGAAATGGACTCAGAGAAGGTAGTGGATTTATATCGTTATATTAGAGACAACATTCAGAGAATAAATCCATCGGATCCGCGCAGTAGAGAGAGCTTTCATAGGGCAATGCGGAACTATATGACCGATCCCCTTTCTAAGCATGGACGAGATTATAGCAAATCATTGAGACTGAACCAAGAGTATAAAGAGTATATTAGATTATCGAATAAAGCACGGAAAGCAAAAGTAAAATGCTTAATAATTTTATTTGTTGTAGTTGCGATCGAATTTGGAGTGCTATTACTAAGCAATAAATACGGTGTGGGAGATAATTTATATCGAAGAGTAGTCCACTCTTGGCCGTTGCTAGCATTTGGAATTGTCACAGTCTCAGCCTTTTTATCTCTTTTTCTGTTTAATAGAGGCTGGAAAGAATCTATTCGGTATTTGCGTTGGTCAAGCAAGAAATACCTAAAGGACCATCCAGGAATTGCAGAGAGTATTGAGAAAGAAGTGTAGTCAAGACTATCAGGAAAAAACCAGGGCGCATAACATGTCTTTTGAACCTGACGCCTTCTCGCTCCCTTCGGTCGCTGCGAGGGCGCAGGTTAAAAGGTCGTTAGATGCGAAGGGATAGACTCGATAACACGCAAATGAAAGCAAAGGCAAGGAAAAGCAAAAGATACAGTCTGCGACCTATTGCCGAGTTGCACCGAGCCGTTCAGGACGGTCCTGAACGGCGTTCTAGAGTACAGAAGGATTTATACGCTAGTTACCTGAAAAGGGTGTTATCAGTCGTACTCGATGGAATGATATGGGTTTCTTGCACAATCCTCATACTTGTAGGAACGGTTCTCGGTCTAAACTCTTGGATATCCCAAGGAACACCACAATATGAAGAGTTCGTCTATACACTTGTACTACCTCTGTTTCCGATAATCAGTTTGTGGCTGTACCTGACGATTATGGAATCATCCAAAGTGCAAGCAACTATTGGGAAGTTGGCAACCAGGATTATCGTAACGGATCTGAACTATAACCGAATCGGATTTGGACGAGCCAACGCAAGGTTCTGGAGCAAGGTGATATCAATTCCAATCCTTCCCAGCGTCCTCATAGTCCCCCTATTCACAAAGAAGAGACAGGCACTTCATGATTTAATCTCCGGTACCCTAGTCATCAATAAAAGGAGATGATGCTATGAAAAACAAGAACGTTCTTTTAATTACGATCTTCTTATTCCTTGTTCTACTAACTCAAGAAGTGAGTTGTGGCGGTGAAGGAGAAGAGAAGTATTCGTATTATCCTGAGTCCGAATTGGCGGCCAGTGATACTCGACAGATTAATGACGACACTATAGCAAACATCCTCAAGATAAAGCCCCAGCTCACAAAACCGTTAAAACTGGCATGGTACAACATGAGTTACCAGCGCGAGAACGTATCAGATCTTTTCATTGAAGCTCCCGAAGTTACTACGAATATTGAGATAGGGCACTCTCTCGTTTTCGGGCCCCGTAATGATTTGAAAACTATTCGTTATGCAGCTGCCAGAGCTCATTCTGACATTATCGTTATTACTTATGGGCAATTCACTGTACATGAGCGCCTCAATTGGACCACTTGGTCAGCCATATTTGTCATTTTTCCATTGGCCTTTGTACCATACAAGACAATTACTACTGAATATAAATTGGAAGCATACGCATTTGATGTACGCAATGAGTTCATGTATACAACAGCTATATTCAAATCAGACAAGCTAGCTAAGAAATATATCCATCCAAGAAACGTAGAGAAGACTATAGATTCTTTGTATTTGCAGCATCGCAAGAGAGGCGTTGATCATGTTAAAGAGACGTTGTTGAAAGCCTTTGAAAGATACTGAAATTGGCGAGTTATGTGAACGCATCTAACAACAAACTGGAGCAGACCGCTGGGAGGCTAATAGATTCGGATGGGATCAAACGAATGATGAGGAGCACGCCGGTTTAAAACGGCGCGGCTGCTCAGTTCATCGTTATACAGTCTTGAATAGGTAAATTTTAATGGCAAGTAATAATGATATTCTAAAAAAGCTTAAGAAAATTGATAGCTATAAAGAAAACATATATGAATATATCAATACTACTAGATATCAATATGATTTAATTAAAGAAAATGATATATGGAATCAAATATGTAGCTCTTTATATGTCATAGGAGATACTTTATTATCATTTGAAGAATATTTATCTAATGAATATCCAACAACAGATGGATTAAAGTATATATATACGTATGGAATACTGCAATCAGTGTTTATTCAGCAGGATTCAATAAACAATCTATCAGATGCTTTTTCTATTCCTTATACACATAGTGAAAAAACAAAATTAATTAGAGAAACACGAAATTTCTCAATTGGACATCCTACAAAGTTAAGAAGGAATAAACATCTTCTTTACTGTTTTATTTCTAGAATTTCATTGTGTAAAAATGGTTTTACTTTACAAATTTCTGAAAAATACTCTGCACAAGATCGATTTATAAATATAAACATTTTTGAAATAATTGAAGATCAATTAAAAGAAACCTGTAGTGCAATGAAGAAAATTGCTTCTATCCTAAAAGAAAGAGATTCTAATCATAGAAAAAAATTTGAAGGAGAGTTAATAGTGGATATTTTCCCATCTACAATGAATTATAATTTTGAAAAAATTTCTGAAGCAGTATTTTCTACGTCTCCGAGTAATATAACTTTCGGAATATCTATGTTGGATTCAGTAAAGAAAATATATAAGAAATTTGAAGAAGAATTATTTAGAAGAAATGAACTTCCAGGTAATACATATGTAAAATATGATTTGGATCAATATTTCCATACTATTAACATACTTGATAGCTATTTTAAGGGTAAAAGAAAGTATATGACAGAAAGAGATGCTAGGGTTTATCAATATTATATACAAGAAGTCCACAAAGATTTTTTAAAACTTTCTGAAGAATATGATGAAGAATATAATAAGACTGTATAACAACGGGATGGAGTTGACGCCTTGAGTTTGTTTTTTAAGGTTCCAATTCTTTTAATATCGATTGGATGGCACTGAAAATCGGAGGCGCAACTCATCCCAGTCGTTATAGCGCTTTGGAATTGAAAGGTGCATAAATAATATGAAAAGCAGAGTTCGGCAAGAAATCATAATGTCTACTATGCGCGTGAAAGGTGCGTTCAGATACGGGGACATATTCCAGATATTGCCAATGTATCCAGAGGCACGAGTACTTGAATATGCTATTGGACATCATCCTTGTCTACTCGAATACAGATATAACGTCCCCGATGTTGAAGAGACAAAATACAATCCTGCCCTTCCTCAAAATATGATTGATTCTACTTTAGATGATGACGCATCAAGTAAGGTTAAGAAATGGATCTTGCTTGTTCTATCAGTTTTATCGAAGTCACTTGTGTTTCAGTACGGCGGAAAGCCAAATGAACATCAATGGTTTGTACAGCTTCCCGTAGACCTTAAGGATCATAGCGTTTCAGACAAACCGCTATATGGTTGTTTAGGCTATCACAATCAAGGATTGTCAGCTCGAGTAATTTATGATTTTTCTAAATCTGACGCTGCTTTTATAAGGCGAATAGACTTCAATGAGTATTACAATTCAGAGACTCCACAACAGTATGTAATTGGAAAGACTTCTGATGAATTCGAGCTTCCTGATAAAATACATGAATATTTAGGCTCATTTATAGCTTTAGTCGAATCGCATAAAAAAACGTTCTTATGTTCTTCTTATATGTTTAGACAAGGAGTACAACTCTTTTACCAAGCACCAAGTTTGGCGTTTGCAGCTTGCGTTTCTTCATTGGAAGCTCTGATTCAAATTGAACATGAAGGAGAACCTGAAGAACCTTGCGAGAAATGTCAACAAGTTCAATATCATGTTACGCGGAAATTTCTTGACTTTATAAGCAGATATGGAAACGATTCAAAAAATACCAAAAAAGTTGCAGAGAAAATCTATAAACGCAGATCTGCAATATTACACCGTGGACAACTATATCCTGGAGAAGGAGATACGCGGACAATGGAAGAACCTTTCGATTGGATTTTAGATGATGAGATGCGCAGGGACGTCATACGTTTTTTTAGAATATGTATAATAAATTGGCTTACTGGTCATCAATTCAATTCGGAAGCGCTATAACAAAAAAATGCAGCCGACCTCCTTCGTCGACGGCTGATTTTGACGTTAGGCCTATTTTAATGTTATTTGTAATGGAGTGTTTCATATGAAGAGATTTCTTTCAATCTTTACTATTTTTGCTATCTCGTGTGCCATCTGGGCACAAAATATGATTCAGGATAGACCGATCTTCTATGACAGTTCAATAAATAGGCAAATTGATTTTTCTTATCTCCATTCATATTACAAGATGGATATACGGGAAAACGTATCCTATTGCATAGACTTTGATAAAATGAAGTTGTTTGAAACATTTACGCAGTCTCTCAACACTTCAACTTCTAATAATGAATTGATTGTGAATATCTATAATATTGAAAGCGGAGAAAAGATTGATACTATTCAATTTAGCCAAAAGTCGAATCATATAGGAAAGCTAACAAATTCCTGCTATGTTAAAGGGAATACTATAATCATTGAATATCGCAGTTGGAATGAATATAAAATAGCTAAACTGGATCTTGCAAACAAGAAAGTGGAGAATGATTTTCGAATAATATCTAGTAAACCAGGTATTTTCTATTCGGACGAATACTTTTCCTATTATCTATACTTTGAAAGTCGGGTTGGTAATTATGATGCGTTAGTATTTGATCTAGACAGAAGAAGCATCATTTTGCGTAATGAACGAGGTTCAGACCCGTTTTACCCTGACTATTCATTTTCTCCAGATGGTACATACTTGTTTGTATACGATCGCTTTCATGATACCAATAGCATAAGTGTGTGGGACATTTCCAATAGGGCAGAAGTTTCTAGGCTAAGCCTAAAAGAAATGAGTTTTTCTTTCTCTACACCAATAAAGCGTAATACAAAGGGCTATTACTCTTTTGAAGTGATTGGATATTCTTTGGATAATAAAAGGGCCATCGTTTTTTGGGATAAGTATATGAGAGCTGCGGAAATAAACTTCGAAACAAAGAAATACAGGCCAATTTTAGTGGATACAAATAGTGTAGGATTCAACAAAGCTGTTTATTATGATGACGAAAAGATAATGCTTAGGGATAATAATGGTATTCTAGTATTTTATGATGCTAGAAACAACAAACTAATTGGCACAATGAAAGCATTCTATAATTGTGATTACTCGATTTTAGCTATCGGAGAAAAGCTGCAGAGAATAGTAACTTACAGTAATAGCAAGATATGGATTTGGAACATAAACGAAGACCAGTCGAATATTTCATCAAATTTATTTTTATTACGTAATCAGCTCAAGCAGTTAAGCCCCAAAAAAGATATTGTTCCAGGTCAAACAATTAAGGAAAAAGCAAAAATCGTATTGGACAAAATGAATACCAATCTTGATGTTCCGCAGTATAGTAGGTTTATATCCAGTATAGAGAGATCATTCCTTGGCACGAATGAAGTAGTTCTTATTGAGAACCAGACGCTGGATACGCTATTGTCAGAGATAGAGAAGTACTATACTGGCATTTTCGATGAAGCAGATCGAGTTCAGATAGGAAAATTCTTGACGGCAGATTATATAATCCTCGGTAGTATTTTGAATGTTGAGGGGAAATACGTACTTAATGGAAAAGTAGTAAACATGGAAACCGCTCAAGTGTTACATGTATTTCACTATATTAAGGATAACATTGTGCAATTAGAGGAATCAATCCCAGATCTAGTTGAAAAGACAATTAAGAAGGTCAGAAAATAGGCCTAACATGGCGCTGGAGTTGACCGCGTGGTGGCCAGCTCGATCGGCTTGTTCTCGTAGTCTGATAGGGAGGGGCCGCTTGGTTCGGCGCGGCTACTCAAGTGAGCCGTTATGCGGCCTGGACCGAACATCGAGCCAACCCAAGAAGGCGGCTGGGTTGGGTGCGATCTCTCACGGGTGTAGGATGTTCAGGGGGCAGACGACTTGTATCGCGGCAGTGGCCGCAACAGAAAGTGGCCCTGTCGTACAGCCGCAAAGTAGCCGCCGGAGGAAGAATCTGCGGGCGCGGTATTCGGGGTCCAGGCCAGGGAAAGCCGGCGGTTTCGTGGCGTGTTCGCGCCGGTGTGTGGTGACGGGGGGCAGGTACGGAGACCGTCCTTCGCATAACCCAACGCTCGACCAGACGCCGCCGGTAGGGACGTCGGCAAAGTGGCGCAGGATGTACAGCGGTTCGGCACCGGCTCCGTCGGACCGGGCGTTAACGGCGCTGGTCAGCTTATCGTTAGAACGACGCCTTCGGCGCGCGATAGAATAAGGAGAATTTATGAAGCAGTACTATATGGAAACAAATTCGATTAGAAACTTATCAAAATATCTAAAGAACAAATGGGTAAGAGAAAATTGTTTTACATCACTTCATACTATTATTGAGCTGCTAACCGATTTGGACGAAACGTCGTTTGGAAGAAAAAAGGCAGCAGTAACTAGAGTACTTGATTCTAGAATTGAGATTGATTGGCGCCAGCCTCAATTAATCCAGCTAGATTCTTATGGAATGACAGCGTGTTTTCTAATTGAAAAGGATAAAGTCGAAAATATTATGAAATGCTTAATAGAATCAGAAAGCGTTGAAGCGTTTGACAGAAAAATGAAAGCACCTGAGTATTTTGATATTTATGAACGCCTAAAACGTTACGATAAGGGCTATAATACATATTTTGACGCAGAGATGAAATCAAAAACTCAGGAATTCCATGCAGAATTTGACTACAAAAAAGGGAAAGAAATATTTATTGCATTTGCAAAAAAGATAGATAAAGAAAGCCCTGAATTTGAACCGTCTTTTCGAAAGCTATTTATTATTGCTACCGCCTTGAAATTGGCCGAAGACTTGTCAAATAGCGAATTAAATACGGAAAAATTGCCAGCTCATGAAATATTCCGAAGGTATAACGGAAATATCGATGTATTCCTTTATGCATCATGTTTTTATTCTCTTGAGAAAGTGACGTCCAGTAACACAATTGCAAAAAATGATTTTACAGATCTTTATCATGTGTTTTATTTGAATGAAACGAATAGGATAGTGACAAGCGATAATTTGCTTATAGCAGTACTGAATAGATATGAAAAAAATAAGGCAATTTCTTGTGATATATTCAAAGAAGAAATCGAAAAAAAATAGTTCTAACAATCGCTTCACCCTGACTCGGGCCACAAGGGCCCTCGCAGGTTAAGCGTATGTTATGTGGCAAGAATTCTATGAAGGTGAAGGAAAAGCTTGAATACACCAAAGTGGTTCCGTGATTACTGTGAACGGAAGAACAGCGAACTACAGAAATACATGGAAAACAGAAAAGTCATTTTTCTGGACACAAAAATCTGGATCAAGTTCCGCGAGTGTATACAAGAGGACCGACGCGATGAAATCTACTACAAAATGTATGAAACGCTTCGCACCTTGGTGAAAAATGGAAAAGCTATTTGTCCCGTTATTGACAGTGTGTTTTTCGAGTTGTTGAAGCGACAGAACAAGGAAGATATAGTCTTGATATTTAAGATTGTACATGAAGTGGGGAACTCTCTGATGCAGCCCAACATAGGGGAGATTGCTCACAACGAAACCCACGCCATGAATATCCGAGTTGATCCACCTTTGTTCGTCTACAAGATCCAGTTACAATATACGACGTTTCCGATCTATGGCGATGACAACCCAGAAGCGATTGAATGGAACCGAAACGTCCTTGATAGATACTTCAACACGAGTATAGGCGAACTATTTGCTTTAAAGACACCAGATCCGCAGTTCTACTACAAAGACTATATAGAGAGACTGTTTCGAAACTTGAAAAAGAGTATGGAGGACCGTGAAAAGCAGAAATACAAAAGCTTCCAAAAATTAAGAGCATTCGAACTGGAGGCTGTACTGGATATACTTTACGGTCGATATAAAGATGAGTTTCAACTACCAGATGACTTTGTTGCCAATACTTTAAAAAATAAAGATATCAGCAGATACATGCCGTTTATCTACAATACAGCATCCATGTACGCTTGGGTCAGATGGTGTGAATTGAATAACCTAGAGACAAATGACATATTCGATCTCTTAACTTTTCCATGCGCAATCAGTTATGCTGATTACTTCTTTGCAGAGAAGAAATATACCGATCGGATAAAGAGTAAGCCACTGGAACTTGACAAGAATTCCAGGACAATAGTTGAGTCCGACGAGAGTGCTATGGTTAGTATATTAACAAGACTTGCCACATAACATCGGGATTGA
>SDBT01021457.1_pt1 | contig 10096 bp, 9 predicted proteins | sample 2277101 | NCBI WGS metagenome assembly SDBT01 (sample SAMN10404973, study PRJNA504765) | marine sediment metagenome | isolation source: marine sediment core GS10_PC15, 103 cmbsf | place: Arctic Ocean: Southern Knipovich Ridge | collected 2010
CAAAGGCGGCAAAAGCGTCATCTCGAAACCTAATCGTTCACGTTTTGTCTGCATGACATAATGATATATTCACCACCATTCAGTAGATACTATAAATTACTACTTTATCAACAAGCCCCAAGCGGTGGGCCACCCGACTATTATCTCGTTTATTTCACAATCCCCCGAGTCGACTTTCCAATAAAGTCAAGTACCTCCCGGACTTCAGGGATGAGCTCAATTTCGCTCTCTATGCGCTCTACCGCCTGCGATGTATTGAGGCCATTGAAAAACAGGAGCTTGAAAGTGCTTTCAAGCACTTTTATGACTTCCCTACTGAAACCACGACGCCGCAACCCGACGGCGTTTATTCCGGTCACCTTCAGTGGATAGCCAGCCACCAGGGCATAGGGACAGATGTCCTGCTGGACCCGAAAGCCGCCCCCGATCATCGCGTGGGCGCCGATCTTCACAAACTGATGCACCGGCACGACGCCTCCGATAATAGCATAGTCGCCTACCTCGATATGCCCGGCCAGGTTGACGGCGTTGGCCATAATTACGCCGTCGCCTAAGATACAATCGTGGGCGACATGGGAATAAGCCATCAACAGGCATTCCTTGCCGACCGTGGTCGTGCCGTAGGCCTTGGTGCCGCGATTGACGGTGGCGTACTCACGCACCACCGTGCCGTCGCCGATTACAACCTGCGTTACTTCACCGCCGAACTTCAAATCCTGAGGTGTCGTTCCGATGACGGCGCCGTGATGGACCTTAACATTATTGCCCAGCGTGGTGTCGCCGGCCAGCAGCACGGAAGAGGCTACTTTTGTTCCACCGCCGATTTTGACGTTTTCTTCAATGATGGTATACGGGCCGACTTCAACGTCGGCGGCAAGTTCGGCCTTTGGCGATACAATGGCAGTGGGATGGATAGCGCTCATCGATCCATTACCATAGCCATAAAATCGGCGCTGGCGACAAGGTTATCCTCCACAAACGCCTTCCCCGACATCTTGCAGGTGTTGCGCCGGAAAGAGAGCATCTCCAGTTCAAAACGCAGCTGATCTCCGGGCATCACCGGTTTTCTAAACTTGGCGTTGTCGATAGCCATGAAGTAGACCACTTTCGTTTCCGGCTCGGGGATAGCATTCAGAAGAAGTATGCCGCCCGCCTGCGCCATTGCTTCGAGAATCAATACCCCCGGCATTATCGGATGACCGGGGAAGTGCCCCTGGAAAAATGGCTCGTTGATAGTCACGTTTTTGAGGGCCACCACCCGTTTGTCCGGTTCGAGGTCGAGAATGCGATCGATCAGCAGGAACGGATAGCGGTGGGGCATTATTTTTAGAATTGAGTCTATGTCAAAGAAGGCCTGGCTTCTTTTCTTGGCGTAGCGGCTGGCGATTTTTTTCTTTTTGTACAGCTCACTCATCTTGCGGGCCAGCGCCACGTTGGCCTTGTGCCCCGAGCGCGCCGCCAGCACGTGTCCTTTGAAGGGCACCCCGATCAAAAACAGATCGCCAAGCAGGTCCAGCGCCTTGTGACGCACCGGCTCATTGTAAAAACGAAGAGGGGTGTCGTTGATAATACCCGTTTTACCCACAAACGCCTTTTCTTTGAGCGCCAGAACTCGTTTTATTCGGTCGACCTCCACCTGACCCAGGTCGGAGTCATAGATCACGATGGCGTTGTCGAGGCCGCCGCCCTTGATAAGACCGGCCTCCTTTAACGTTTCCACCTCCGACAGAAAACAGAAGGTTCGAGCCGGAGCGAACTCCTCGACGAATTCCTTCTCCAGGTCGACCAGCGTGGTGTACTGGGTGCCTAAAGCCGGACTCTTGTAATCAATCATAAAGGTGATGCGAAGGTCATCCGAAGGCGTTACCACCAGATCGACGGCCCTCTCCGGCTCGCTGTAGGCCATGGGGGTGTCAATCTCAAGATAGGCCTTGTCGGCCTCCTGGTTTTCGATACCCGCCTCGAGGAGCTTGTCCACGTATGGCTTGGCGGAGCCGTCGCCGACGGGAGGCTCGTTATTATCGAGCTCCACGATCATGTTGTCTATCTGAAGGCCCGCAAAGGCGGCCAGCACGTGCTCCACGGTATAGACTTTCGCCTCGCCGTCCTGCAGCGTCGTTCCGCGGGAGATGTCGGCCACGTGGTCGATATCAGCGATGACCGAGGGCTTATCGGGCAGGTCGGCTCGCACGAAGCGGATGCCGGTATCCGGCGGGGCCGGTTTGAAGGTCATGGTGCAGTTGTTGCCGGTGTGCAAGCCAATCCCCGACATTGAGATTTCTCGTTTGACCGTCCGCTGTTTTTCGTACATATTCGTTTAACTCCTGTGGACGACAGATGTCCATGTCAGCCGCGTCTTTCGAGTTGGAGCCCGAGGGCGTACCCCAACCACAGCCTTCCAAACAGGTTGACCCGATTATACAAACAACCCTGCCCTTCCTCAAGTGTTTTTTGCCGCCACGAAGACCAAACCGATTCAAACCGTAAAAAAGGCCAAGCACTCGGTCGGGTGGTAGTTGGGCTGATTTTCACTGACGCCTGCTGTCAGGGGCCCATTGCATGGTAATGGAGAGCATAAGTAATGAAAGGTAGCAAGGCGTATGAAACATCAGATCACATTGCGGGATACCGGGATAAAGATCACCGAAGTACTTGACATGATCTCCCAGGGGTTTGGATACAACCAGATTCTGGAGAAATTCCCTGAACTATCACTTGGTGATGTCCTTGTTTCTGCGAAGTTTGCAGCAGATTTCATTCGGCAGTATATCACGGCCGATGAAACAATCGAAGTCGAAGGTGAGATAGTTGTTGCGGCTCACAACCGCCGGATCATCAATCTGACCAAGATTCGCAAAGAGCATCCCCGGGCATATGAAAAGTGGGAGCCGTCGGAGGACAACGAACTAACCGCGTTCTATCGGAATGGCAAGAAGATTGACGAGATTGCCGGACTTCTTCAGCGACAACCCGGAGCCATTCGTTCCCGTCTGGATAAGCTCGGATTGACTAAGCCAAAGGATCGGGTTCCGCGGACGCCGGAGGCGCCAAAAGACACCTGACAGATTGACCTAATCCGCTACCACACACTCCGCCTCGATCTCCACCAGCCAATTTTGTAGGGCGGGTGCCCTGTGCACCTGCCTATTTATAATGGCAGGATCGCAGGGATCCTGCCCTACCTTACTCCTCGCAACGACGTTCTCGGGAGCTAACGTGGTCAAGAATAACACTTCTGGGACAGTCTCTGGACATCTGCCACCCGCGAGAGAAAAGGCAGGAGTCGGAGATTCCTCCCCCTACAGGACTCTCCATAATCCTAATAAATCACAAACGCAACCCCACTGCCAGTCTCACTGCCTCATGAAGGGATAACGGTAGTCCTTCGGCGGGACGAAGTTCTCCTTGATTGAGCGGGGCGAGGTCCAGCGCAACATGTTCTGGATGCCGCCCGCCTTGTCGTTGGTCCCCGATGCTCGGCCGCCGCCAAACGGCTGCTGCCCCACCACCGCTCCGGTCGGCTTGTCATTGATGTAGAAATTGCCGGCGGCATTGCGCAGAGTCCGCTCCGCCAGGGCAACGGCATTGCGGTCGGTGGCGAAAATTGCACCGGTTAAAGCATACGGCGAAGTCTTATCTAACATATGAAGCGTGTTGGCGTACTCATTGTCATTGTAGACGTAGATCGTTACCACCGGGCCGAATATCTCCTCTTCCATCAGCTTGAAATGGGGGTCAGTGGTGACGACCACGGTCGGTTTGATAAACCAGCCTTTAGAATCCTCGTACTCGCCGCCGCAGATGATTTCGCAGTCGTTTGACTGCCTGGCATAGTCGATGTATGCCACAATCGACCGGTATGCCGATTCGTCGATTATAGCGTTGACGAAGTTCGTATAGTCCTCCGGGTCGCCCATCTTGAGTTCGTTGGTTTGTGAGACAAGTTTCTCTTTGATTTCGGGCCAGAGGGATTTTGGAAGGTAGCATCGCGATGGCGCCGAGCATTTCTGCCCCTGAAATTCAAAAGAGCCTCGCACGATTGCCGTCACCAGAGCTTCCACGTCGCACGAGTTGTGGGCGACGATAAAGTCCTTGCCGCCGGTTTCGCCGATGATTCGGGGATAGCAACGGTAATTGGCGATATTCTCGCCGACCGTTTTCCACATCGACTGGAACACTGCCGTGGAGCCGGTGAAATGAATTCCAGCCAGATGCTTGTTTCTAAGTACCGTATCACCGATAGCCGCTCCGCGCGCGAAAATAAGATTGATGACGCCCTTGGGCAGGCCTGCCTCCCGGAGGACCTTCATGATGAAGTGCGACGTATAGGCCGCGGTTGAGGCCGGTTTCCATACCGTCACATTGCCCATGATAGCCGGAGCGGTGGGGAGGTTGCCGTTAATGGAGATAAAGTTAAACGGCGTTACGGCGAAAATGAAACCCTCCAGAGGGCGGTGGTCGAGGCGATTCCAGATGTTAGGAGCGTTGATGGGCTGGATGTCGTAAATCTGCTGGGCGAAATTGCAGTTGAACCGCCAGAAATCAACCAGCTCGCAGACGGCGTCAATCTCCGCCTGGAAGATTGTCTTGGAGTGGGCCAGCATGCTGGCGGCGTTAAAGATATGACGATAGGGACCGGCTATCAGGTCAGCCGCCTTCAGGAAGATAGCCGCTCGCTGCTCCCAGGGCGTGTGCGCCCAGGTTTTCTGAGCTTCAACGGCAGTTTCTACCGCCATCGCAACTTCGCTCTCACCACCCTGGAAATAGTGCCCAAGTAATTGCGAGTGTTTGTGCGGGGAGCGGATTTCCACTTTGGCATCGGTTTGAACTTCCTTGCCGTTGATGACCATCGGTATCTCAAGCTTCTGGCTCTTCAACTCAGCCAGCGCCTTTTCCAGCTCGGCCCGTTCAGGGGAACCTGGAGCATAGTTGAGAACCGGTTCATTCCCGGGGACAGGGACGCGATACATATTCACCTCCTAAGAAACTCTGTACTGTTTCGTCGTATCTTTTTAATCAGTGCACGGTGGACGTCCTGAGGCTGTCTCAAAAGTCGACAGAGTCGCGTAGGGGCGGGGCTTGTCTCCGCCCAGCGCAAAGGTTTGTGGCGACACAAGGCCGCCACCTACGCGGGTTCACGCCACTTGTGGGACAACCTCTCCTCGTCCGCCGCTCACGGGGTCCTGCTTCTTGCAAGCGGAGGGATGATAATCAGAAACGGACCGAGAGGCAAGGCGATATTGTCACATGAGAGCCAAGCCGGCAGTTGCCAAAAAAACTGCCGATCGACAGTTGCCAAACGAGCTGGTTGGTGTTATACTTGGGTGACGTGGAGTGCGACGGCGGGATATCAGACAGTATGGGTAGAGTAATTCGCTCCTTGATGCTGCCCGCCGTTGGCAGGCCGGAAAGAGGTGAATCCTGATGGTAATGAAAAAGTTCAAGCTCAACAAACCGGTGTTGAAGACCCTGGCCCGGCTGTATGTCGCGTTTGGAGCTATACTGCTTTTCTTTGTGATCGCTTTCAGTACCGACGCCGTCCACGAGGCCGTGGTGGTGCCGTTTACCTCACTTGTCGCGGCGGCCTCAGGCGTGATGATGAACCTGTTCGGCGCCGGCGCCCGTGTCTTTGGTAACCACCTGTCAACGGCAGGGTACAGCATTAACGTGGTCGACGGCTGCAACGGGATCTACGCCACCGCCATATTGATTTCCGGGGTCATTGCCTATCCATCGAAACTGATCCATAAGGCCTGGGGGATCGTCTTTGGATTTCTGGCCGTGTTCATTCTAAACCTTGGGCGAGTGATAAGTCTGTTCTACCTGGGACAGTACTATCCTGACATTTTTAATGAGGTCCATGTATATGTCTGGCAGCCGATCATCATCCTCTGGGCGATCTTCGTCTGGGACTTCTGGTCGCGCCAAATCGAAGGCCGCAAAGAAGGCCACGCCGCGGCCCGCTAAGAGGGCTACGAGGTGGCATTTTCTTTTACGGTTTGTGATTTTCTTCCTCGTTGCCTTCGGGCTGTGGTTTCTTACGGCACCGGTTGTAAACGCTGTGCTTACGTTCTGCGGTGAGAAGGTCGTGCTCTTGTTTGACAGCAATCACATAACCAAAGCAATAGACTCAGCCGGCAAGAACATCATTGTCCACTATGCCCCCTCGCCCGACGGCAAGCCTTACGTCATTAACTACCGAAACATCACGTTCAACACCGTATTCCTGCTGGCGCTGATCATGGCCGTGCCAGGTGTAAACCATAGACTACGGCTTAAAATAATGATAATAGGAATGATATTCCTGTTTCCGGTTCAGGTCTTCCGGCTCGTAATTACTGTTTTCAACTATTACGGCCAGCACATCACGCGGAGCGGCGAGTCATTGTATCCGGTCGTTTACCGCAAGGGGTTGTGGTACACCGAGAGGACTTTGGCTCGGCTGGATGGTCAGTTAATCCCGGTGGTCATCTGGGCCGGGCTCTTTTTCTACTACCAGTGGTACTATAAGTATTTCAAGAAAAGGACGGGTTGAACCGTTGGGGTCGAAGGGTAACAAGTCGCGTAGCGGCGGGCTTTACGTCCGCCGTCTACAGGCGGGAGACAAGCCCCCGCCCTACGCGAGTCAAAATGGTCACCTTTTGAGACAGCCTCGGGTCGCCCGACACCACCAAAATGCTCAATGCGCGTTAAATGCCAGCGGTTACCCTCTTTCTCCGGCGCACGATCACCCAGGCCATCCAGCCGAACAGCAGAACGCAGAAGATGATCATCCCCCATTCAGTGAGGGTTGGGATGGGTGGAACCCAATATTGACCGGCATAATACACGACATTGTTTGGGTCACTGTCCAACCACACAGTGGCTCTGTAAACAAGGGCTCCTCCTGAAGGGATATTGGAAACTAAACCGAAGAAATAAATTGAATCGTCGGGGGCAAGTGGCACCATAATCATGCTGTCGGACCAAGGTACCCAATCCAAAGAGTCGTAGAGTAATTCGTCAAGTGTAAGACGGGTGTTGATGGTTGCCACCTGGATCAAACCAATAGTTATGTCTACCCTTTCCAGTGGAGTGTTAGATACGTAAAATTCCTCCCAAGGAGTAACTCCGGCAGATAAAGCAGGGCCAGCTACGACTGAATCAGCGTCAGGAAAAGTCCATCTTGGAAGATATTTATATTCTATAGTAGCTTGCTTGGTCCGGTAACAAGCATATGCCCACATAGAATCAGGTAAAGTTGTCTCATACCACCTCAACTTTGTATGATTCTCACTAGGGCTGTAACCATAGCTGAAGGACGGGAATAGAGAGCCCTGGTACCAATCGATGATTTTAACGTCACCCTTGAGCCACTTTTCCAAATTAGTTGCATCTTCGCCGGTACCGTTGTGTATCCACTCACTATGCATATGATCAGCGACGACTGTGGCGCAACATATAAGCCACATGCTGCAAAGGGCTACACCAACCAACTTCAAATTGGATTTTGACACTGCCTTCTCCTAATTATATAAACTAATGTTGGAGTGCTGTCATGCGATCCCGCATGACAGCACCTTCGCGAGCAGGTGTCGGGCAGGGTTGCCCGACACCACCAAAAAGCTCAAGGCGTGTTAAATGCCAACCGTCACCCTCCTTCTCCGGCGCACGACCACCCACGCCATCCAGCCGAACAGCAACACGCAGAAGATGATCATACCCCATTCGGTCAGGGACGGAATCTGGGAGGTAGATTTGACGTAGTATTGACCTGAGTAGGTCACAACGTTTGATGGATCGTCATCCAAGATCACTCTTGCCCTAAAGACAATAGACCCTTCGGACGGTAAGTCCAGATTGAAGACGAGCGAGTCGTAGAGTGGGACGTGCTGGTCGGTCAGAGAGACATCCCAATCCACAGAACTCAGGGAATCATAGTCCAATTGCGCAAAAGAAAGAGGCGCCGGCACGTCTCCGACGTCGATCGTTTGTATGGTAATCGGGCCTCCGTCTTGTGGGGTATTGCCGATGACAAGAATCCCATTGTTTGGAGTTATATGGTAGAAACCAGGGGAAAGGCCGGGCCCAGCGATCACCGAATCGCCACTAGCATACGTCCACCTTGGAAGGTACTTCTGCACGACCTGTCCCGGCTTGTTAGTCTTGAAACAGGCCCAAGTCCACTGGCTATCTGCCACAGTGCCGTTGGACCACTTCAGCTTGGTCACGTCTTCCGTGGCGTCGTAACTGTAAGAGAATGATTGGAATACGGATCCACGGTACCAGTCCACTATTTTGACGTCTCCTTCGAGCCACTTTTCCAGATTCGTGGCTGTATCGCCAGTGCCATTATGCAGCATTTCCTGTACATCCCAGTACGAGATAGTGTAGGTGACCTGGAGATTGTCGATTCCGAATCCGAGGTTATCAATGGACTTCCAGCCGTCGAACTTCACCTTCCGGATGCCCTGGCCCGCGACTACCCAGTGTTGCAACCCACAATCGCCCCCGCCGGGGGGGAAGCCTGCATTGACGGTCATCTGGTCAACGAGGGTGATCCCGTCCGCGCGGTACGCCGTGATTATGAACTCCTCATCATCGTCGATATCGAAGATGTAGCCTTCAAACTTCTCCACATCCTGCGAGAAATCAACGACCATTTCATGGTAGATCGGGTCGCAGGCAGCCCAGCCTAAAAAGAACTGTTTACCTTGTGGGTAGAGGGGGTCCGTTACGTCGTTTTGTAACAGTTTATTGCACCACCACCCTCCTGCTCCCGGGTCGCCATATTCACCGAGATAGGGGTTTGGATTAGCGGGATTGGTGGTGCTGAAGTTGACTGTGAGCGATGGGCAGTTCCATACTGTGACAGGCATCATCTCATACGGGCTGGGCCACTGCTCAAAATCAATAATGCACTGGGTGTGCTGAGCTAACGCCGTACCCGCTGCCATCATGAACAGGGAAACGACCATGCAGTGTGACAAGATGTGACGGAACATGAGAAACCTCTCTTTCGTTTCTGCTGATAGCCGATCGATTTGCGTCGAGCAACGACCAGCATAGTCTTTGTAAGTTTCGTAGGTCGAAACCCTTGTGGTTTCGACACATTCATCATTTGTTTTGGTTGTACGCGTGCAGCGGCGGGTCGCGGACGTCTGGGAAATAGTACCGGCGTCTTTCAAGTATTACTTCGTCGAAAAGGGAATAAGATTTGTTGTCGCTTTCTATTAGGAATTCATTGTGGGAGAATATCCATTGTCCGACATATCTGAGGATGAGCAGGAGCAGGGAATTGCCCAAGACGATGACCAAGGAGCCCAGTAGGATGCCAAACAAGGAGCAAAACCCAATCATAAGGCTGGAGCCACTGTTGGATATTGAAAAGATGGCTCCCAGGTGGGCATAGTGAATCAGGACATACTCCATCGGGAACCACAACAGGGCGATGAAAAGAGGATCAAAGCCGAGATGTTTTCTTGCCCTGTGTACGACAAGCGCAAAGAGAGCAAAGGCTATATTGAGCGATAACAGCTTGAGCAGGAATACCTTAGGAGCGAATATCAGATCACTTACACTGGTCGCACAAACAAAGAACGTGGCCAGCATCATCCCCAAAGAGACAGCCCCTCTGAGGTTCACATGACAAAGCCGCCACAGGAAGGGCACCAGCGCGAAGAGTGAAATAAACCAGAGTTCGCCAAATACATGGGCGAAGGATAATAGTATGGCCGAGCCTGCCGCGCAGAGAAAACTGAGCGAAAGGTCTGCGTTACAATCCTTATACCTGCTGTTTAACCGCATTCTTCGCCTTCATATCGTATCTAATGGGGCAGATGTGGACTCGCCATCGGCGAGCCGCCCACATTACCAACCTTGTAGGTCAGGACTCTTGTAGTCCTGACATCTTTCTGTCGGGTTTCTCATCCGGCTGAGCCGGATTCGGAACCCGACCTACGATTCTAGCCTGATATGTAAGAAAAAAAGTTCGAGTACGGGTTAGTTGTAAGAACGCACCTGCAAATCTCCCCGTCCCACCTTCAATTAAGTATTTTTTTGATTATCCCATCACCTCTTTCCTAATATCGCCTCACACAGCAGTATTGTTGTGTTT
>SDBT01021459.1_pt1 | contig 10095 bp, 9 predicted proteins | sample 2277101 | NCBI WGS metagenome assembly SDBT01 (sample SAMN10404973, study PRJNA504765) | marine sediment metagenome | isolation source: marine sediment core GS10_PC15, 103 cmbsf | place: Arctic Ocean: Southern Knipovich Ridge | collected 2010
AAATATGACTTCAATTGTTTAAATAATGAAGCAATTTGTGACTTATCATAAGGTATATATGATTTTAATTGTTTGTACAATGAAACAACTATTGATGATTCATCTTTATTTATATAAACTATCATATTAGTCCATTCTTTTTTGCATAATGGACAAATTTTATTTATATTAAGCCGTTCAATAAGAGGTTTCTTATGAAAACACTGTTTACATATACCACACTCCATATACTTATCATTCTTTCTTATAGCAATTGATGAAATTTTACAGTTCCCGGTGTATTCTTTACATATCTCTTTCATATTATCTAATTTATAACTCAGTGCTTGTCGCGACAATATAGTATTTGAAAAAGGATTAAAAAGAGCAATAGCTGTACATTTTTTATTATTATTTAAATAATCATTTAATGCAATATTTGAACTGTTATATCCTTGGTTATATCTTTGGTTATATCTTTTATTGATTTGAAAATGATCATTCAATACAATATTTGAACCATAATAATTCAATTCTGGGTTAAATCCAACATAATTATTCAATATTGTGTTTGGTTGCACAGTACCAAATTCATGTTCAATCATAGAATTATTATTCGAAATGATATAAGGCATTCCATTTTCATATTTTAATATATTTGGCATCATAGTGTATATATAAAGTTTATCTGCTGGTTCAATAAATTGTATTTCTATTTTAGTATCATGGTCCATATTTAAAGAACAGTCAAAATCCTTACGAAAAACATCATCGCTATCTGTTAATGTTAAATATAAGGCGGTATCATTATATCGTTTAGTAAACATAAATATTTCAGTGTTATCATAACTTAATAACTCTCTATTATTTTTCAACAATTTAATATTTTTTATATTTTCAATATGATCACATATTATAACAAAACCATTTGTTAAACCCTTAAGAGGTAAAATATGAGAAAGCATATTTGTTTTGTATGAGCTTTTGCATGAGCTTTTGTATATTTGAAATATATTATCATTATGTGAACTAATTTTCATATTCCTTCTTGATTCTATATTTAGTGAACTAAATTGGACACATAATAATTTTTCTAAAATATTGCTGGCTTGATCATTATTCACAAAATTTAATTTTATATATACATTTTGATTGAATAGTGATATCAATCTAATTGGTTCATATGCCATTTCATTTGGAAATTTATATAGTATAGTGTTTTTTTTAATAGTAATAAAATCCTTCACTATTTCTTTTAATAAATCTACATAATATGTTATAATACAAGTATCTCCTATGTAAAGAGAAAAAGATTCTAATTGTGGTATGACATTTTTGCTCTGTTTTATACAGATGTATTTAAATGTACATAAATCTCCATGATGTGGTATACAACATTTATTACTATCATTGTCAAAAGATAAAGTTTTGTTGCTAACAGCATATTTTTGTATCCCATTAATAAATTGTGATTCAGGTGCCATCACTGCTTCGCTGTTGTGACTTACCGCTTGCACTGGGTTGCAAATCGCATAGCTATTGTTACTTACCGCTTGCACTGGGTTGCAAATCGCATAGCTATTGTTACTTACCGCTTGCACTGGGTTGCAAATCTCCGTGCGATTGTGACTTATATTAGAAAAATTGGTTTCTGGATAAAGTTGACAGTTTTTTAAACTGTTAGTTAGATCTGGGCAACTTGGTACATATGGTGTTATTTCTTCACTTGACATATTTTAATATTATTTGAATATTATATGTAAGTATATAATATTGTTTACATATTTATATAGTTTATAATTTGTTGATAATTAAGGAAAACTATTATAAAGAATATATAATACTAATTTATTAGATAATGTTCGGAGTAATAAATCTTGTGATATATGGGGTTGGATTTATTACTATAGCTGGTTGGATCTATGGTTTTGTTTCAGATGATCCTAAACATAAAAAGATATATGAGAAATCCAAAAAACTAAAACAAAAACTAAAAGAATCTAAACTTAATAAACATTATCATAATTTTTTGAAATATCTTTCATAATAACAGAAATGAGAATAAATATTAAAATAAAAATATTTAATAATTACATAAGTATATAAAGAAGTATAAGAAATGGGTTCACTTAATAGTATTATCGCAAGAGATGCACAGGCAATAGAGAATGATAATCAGCCGACAATTGGAAGTGTTTCTTCAGATGAAGAAACACAGGAGATAATTGTTGAGATAAAGCAGATAATAAAAGAGATGAGGGTAGTGATTATAAATGATGATAAGTTATCAATGGAAGAGAATAATAAATTTAAAGAGGAAATAAAGGAACTGACGGAATCTAATAAGAAGTTGGTGGAATCTAATAAGAAGTTGGTGGAATCTAATAAGAAGTTGAATGAGGTAAATAATCAATTGATGGAAGAACAAAAAAATACTATTTTATGTATTGAATAAGGGTTTTTCATATCAAAAAAAATTGATGTGACGCCTCAATAATAATATTGAAGCTCTGCTTCAATATTATTATTGGGCGCAGGCTTTGTTAATAAAATGCTTTGCATTTTATTAACAAAGCGTGACGAAAAGCAAAGCTTTTCTTTACATTAATTTTTTTTAATATGAAGAAAAGAAGCAAAGCTTCTTTTCATAATATCAAAAAAAATTGATTTATTATATATATGCTAGTAATATCATATATATAATGTATTTATAAAATGTGCGGAATATGGGGATATATCTCAAAATTGCGCAACGGCTCTATCAAACATGTGGACTTATATAAGGCGTTTATGAATATCAAACATAGAGGTCCTGACAAATCAACGCCTCCAGATTTTCTAGAAATCAATTCATTTACTAATTTATCTTTAGGGTTTCACTGGTTGAGAATTATAGGGAATGACCAAAAAATAAATCAGCCATTTAAAGTTAGGGATGAAATAAATAATGTTACTACATATTGTCTTTGTAATGGAGAAATTTATAACCATAAACCATTGATTAAAAAATATAAACTTATTACTAAATCATCATCTGATTGTGAAGTTATTCCGCTTATTTATAAGAAAGTTGGTATAAAACAATTATTAGAAGATATTAAACAAAATGAGTTTGCTTTCTGTATAATAGATGTTTATCATGATGAAAAAAAGATAGTTATGCATATGGGAAGGGATCCTATAGGAGTAAGACCATGCTTCTATGGATTTGATGACAATGGTTTTGGATTTTCATCTGAGTTAAAAGGATTATTAAATATTATTAACTCAAAAAATATTACACCTTTCAGCCCAGGTACTTATATGACTATTAATATTGATATGAAAGATGATAAAATTAATATGACACATGAAAGTTTTCCATATTATAACAAAGACTACAAAATTAATACATATGGTTGGAATATTTTTGGAGATATTTATCTTAATCATGTGAGAAAAAATATTAGAAACATTCTCACAGATTGTGTAGAATGTAGACTACAATCTGATAGACCTATAGGTGCCTTATTGTCTGGTGGAATTGACTCAAGTATTATATGTTCTATAGCTTCCAAATTATTAGCAAAGGAAGGAAAGCAATTGCATACATTTTCTATTGGAATGCCAGGAGGAAGTGATGAACCTAATGCGAAAGCAGTGGCAAAATACTGTAATACTATACACAAACATATTGAATTAACACAACAAGATTTTTTAGATGCAATACCACAAGTAATTCATGCCATAGAGTCAAATTGTATAACAAGTATTCGAGCCTCTGTCGGACAATGGTTAATATCAAAATGGATTTCTGAAAATACTGATATTAAAGTATTATTGGTTGGAGATACGGCTGATGAGCTATTTGGGTCGTACCTATACTTTTTTAACAGTCCTTCACCAAAAGATTCTCATCATGAATGCAGTAGATTATTAAGAGAGTTATATCTGTATGATATGCTTAGATGTGATCGAGGTATAGCTAACCATGGAATAGAAGCAAGAGTGCCATATGCAGATTGTCGTTTTGTAGATTATTATATGAGTATTGATCCCAGAGTAAGAGTACCACTCGCGTGGAGAAAAGGAGGTAAAAAGATAGAAAAATATTTATTCAGAAGTGCATTTAAAGGATTTGGATATGTTCCATATAGTATCATAACTAGGAAGAAAGAGGCCTTCAGCGATGGCTGTTCAGCTATGAAGGAAAAATCATGGTACTTAGTGATTCAAAAAAATGCTAATGAAAAATATTCTGATGAAGAATTTGAAGAATTAAAAATTAAATATTTACATAATATGCCACAAACGAAAGAGGCATTATATTATCGTATAATTTTTAATAATTATTTTGGAGATGATGTTGCACATGTTATTCCTAGAATGTGGATGCCACGATGGTGTCCAGGTGTTGTAGATCCATCTGCTCGTGTTTTAGATGTTTATGACGAATAAATGCAAGTTATTAATTTATTTATTTATGAAAATAAGGTTATTAAAAAGTTTGAAATAATAATATATTATATAAACTATTATTATATTACTTTATTTACAAATGACTATGAACAAAACTATTGTATTATCAGCAGGTGGTTTGACTGGTGTAGTTTTAGGAGGTATAATTGGATATGAATTGGGCGATTACCTTTTGGAATATGATTGTTATGATTGTATAAAAAATAAAGATTCTCATTTTGTAATTGATGCTATGAAATTTGGTGGTATTGTCGGTGGTATTGTTGGTACAGGGTGTGGTATGTATTTATATGACAAGTTCAAAAAAAAATAATTGAAATTATAATATATTATATAATTTGCCACTATATTACTTTGTTTAAACTACTATGGAAATTATTGCATCATTAATTTATGTCTTGATTAGTATTGTGAGTGTAATTTTTGGAGCGATAATCTTGTGTTATACAGGTAGCTGCATATGCAACAACGCATGTGGAGATATATATTGTGTGCTTCTAGGTTTTATATTTGGTGCTGTAATTGGTGGTTTTTGTACTGCATATTGTATAAATTATTTGTATTAAAAATGTCTATTCAAATAGTAACAAAATAACAAAGTAACAAAGTAAACAATATTTTTTTATTATTATATAGTTTATAAATAAATCCTTAATATAAATGTACATTTTGAATTGTGTTTATGTTAAGGACTTATTTCTGAAATATATAATATAAATGAAACAGATGAACGAAGTGAACCGAGCGAAGCGAGATCGCCGAAGGCAATGCACAGAATTTTCGTTAGCAAAATTAACAGAAGAAAAAAACACAATGATTAAGATAACATTTTGGAACCTATATGGATTTCATTTAATAAATGATAGTCAAGGTGAGCATTATATATATCTACATCGAGATAATCGAATGGAAAGCAAATTAAAATATTTCTCAAAATCAAAAGATAAATTTATAATCACTAGGGGAATGATAGATAATAATAGATTTAATGCATATATACAATTTCAATGTAATAAAGACACTTTTGATATTATTGAAAAATTCCTTTTAGAGTTTATTTTACGTCCAATAAATGATGCTGATATACAGAGAAATTACATTAAAGTAAATGTAAAAAAAAGTATGAAGACAGATGTAGCGTATTATAAAAAATGGTTAAAAAATCATAAAAATGGATATATGCCACTATAGGAAAACCAATCTAGTTTATATTTTCTTTAGATTGAGTTTGTTGGATTTGATAAAGAGTATGTGAATTCATAATTGGAATACCATTATTTTCAAATATTTGTATAAATCTTTGAACATGATCATTATATTTTTTCTGTTCTTGTTTTTTTATTTTGCTTATATCGTCGCTTAAATTTGACTTGAAAATCTCCGCCGCACTAACTGCTAAAAAATCTTCATAAGTAATAGAATGCATTTTGTTAGTAGAACTATATTCATAATAACCAAGTTGTTGTGAAGCAATTTCTTTATGTGTAGTTGGGAATGCTTTAATGCCTTCATTTTTTAGCAACAATACTCCTTTTTCAGTTAAAGCAAGACCCCTTTGCTCAATTTCTCCAAAAGGGTTTTTGTGGCAACCTAACTTTATTTTTCTTTCTTTTGTTCTGAACAAAATGGGTATTGGGATAGCTTTATAGGAAGTTTGCCGAAGTTGTAAAACAATATTTTTGCCTGTTGAACTTGTAATTGGTTCGGGGCCTTGAATTTTTTCGATCATATTAAATTCTTGACTAAGTCCATGATAGACTTCTTCAATATCATATGTTCTAGGAGTTAAATGGTTTATATGAGTGCCCCTAAAGCAGATGATGTCTGCAGCTATATCTGATCCATCTTTAATTAGTTCTGTGTATAGTTCTTCATCTACATAATATAATTTTCTTTTTTTTTCTATTTTTGCAAGTGTTTCTTTAGAAATAATCTTACTTTCATCATGCAGGTATCCGAAATTTTTAAGTAATTCTACAGGAAGTTGTTCTGTGAGTTTAAAAGATTCAACACTTGATTCAATCAGAACTTCCATATCTTTTTTAGATAGTCCACCTTCATTTTTATGTTTTTCAATTAAACTCCTTGCATGTTTGCTAAATATATGTCTATTTTTCACATAAGTTTTTGCTTTTGCTTTTAATTCTTTGCTAAAAAATCTTTCATCATCTAATTGTAACAATGAAACAAACATTCGAAAAGGTGCTTTGATAAGACCTTCTTTAGTAATCGGCCTAAAGGCAGTACCGATAATGGGTACCGAATCCCTTTTTAGACTGGTCAAGTCATATACATTCACTGGAAACATACCAAAAACTTTGAAAAAATCTGCAACCTCATTCAATTCAGATGGAGTAGCCACTCGAATGGCCCCATGACGCTCTTGTGTAACACGATCAAGAGTGTCTGTAGTACTATCTGGATGATTCTTCATATATGTTTCATTAACATCTCTGACAATATTAATCATTTTTTTATATTGCGGATCAGCCTGTTCATACATTTTTGATAATTTATATGCAAATAGTGCACGTGCATCATCGGGTGGCATAAATTTTTCTGTCATTGGTTTTTATATAAACAAACATTTAATTTTTTATTATTTAGTTTACATATTTTATTGCATAATGTTATTTTTATATATAAGAGCTATTACGTCAATCAAAAAACTTTATAGCTTGAGTAAATCTATAATATAGAATATTTTGAAATTTTTTTTATCTTAATATTATATTAATAAATCATGTCAGAACAATATTATATGGAAAAATACAGGTCCTATAAGAGAAAGTATTTAGCTCTTAAAAAAGAAATGGGTGACCAATTAGGTGGAGGTAAGTATAAACAAAGAGGTGGTATTATGTATTTTGATATGAAAAACTTAGATGATACAGCAAACATAGATACTATTCGTAAAAAAGTACAAGAGATAATTAAGCAAATTAATTACATTCAAAAGGATCTGGAAAGTCAAATAGGACAAATACATAGAAATATAAATAAAATTTCTACACTTTCCAGAAATGTGGAAAACTTGAAAAAATAAATTTAGAATAGATATCTATTGTTTATAAACTGAATGACAAATTATTTGTTAAATGTTATATATAATAAATAATTTAAATTCCCAAAAAAATTGAAATTTAAACTCATTGTGAAGTCCTTTATTAAATGATATAATCAAATACGCTATTATATAATAGTTAAATGTCAGATACTCATCCTATCAAAGCTACAAAATGTATAATGCGAAAGGAATGGACAGATCCAAAGGACGACCATTTGTGGAGCTGTTTGCATGATGGTACTACCAAACCATTTATTTGGTCTGTACAGGACGGTGACTTGCCCGAAAATGATGAAAAGTATGAAAGCATAGACGATGGTGATAAGGAATTGGACAAATTGTTGAGAGAGATTGCAGAACTTAGAATTTGATTGTTTATAAAGTAAAAGAATATTAGAGAAACCTCCAAAAACAAATATACAATAATTTAATAAATTCAATAAAAATTGATTTATTAAATGAATATAAAGAATAGTTATATATAATATAGTGTTGATTTACAATATTCAAAGAAAAACATTTGAGTATTGTGGATCCGCCATCATAGCATTATATGGCTAAATATGGGTTCCATTATGACTTATTTATAATTACAAGTAATCTGATTTACCAGAAAATATGGATCCCGTTAGTTATATGAATGTTAGGAGTTCACCATTATGAGATCTAATAGAGCATGTATAAACAGTACCTGTTACTCCAGTGAATATTCACCTAGGATCTCGATCGAAAGCGTCATATACAATTCTAACAGATAATTTACTATACATAGTGAATTATTAATAAAGAAGTATTTCAATTAAGAATTGTGCATAACACAAAATTATTGGATACAAAGATGGAATTATTTCCAACAGGCCCTGTAGGTCCAACTGGACTTTCACAAAGTATCCAGAAAAAAACAAAAACAAATATACAATAATTTAATTTAATAAATTCAATAAAAATTGATTTATTAAATGAATATAAAATATGGTTATATATAATAGAGTGTTGATTTATAATATTCAAAGAAAAAAAGTATTTGAGTATTGTGGATCCGCCACCATAGCATTCTATGACTAAATATGGGATCTATTGTGATTTAGTTATAATTACAAGTAATTGCTTTAGCAGAAAATGTGGATCCCGTTAGTTATATGGATGTTATGAGTTCACTATTATGAGATCTAATAGAGCATGTATATTATACATATATTTCAAATTAGTTTTATTTCACCAGGGATCTCGACCGAAAGCACCATATACAATTCTAACAGATAATTTGGGGCGGGTACCCCAATCTCTATGAATTTCAATTTTTTATTCAATTAAGAATTGTGCATAATACAAAATTATTGGATACACAGAAAAAATTACCCCCAGGGTGTCCACCTGGTCCAACTGGACTTTCACAAAGTATCCAGATAAACAAAAACAATATATACAATAATTTAATAAATTCAATAAAAATTGATTTATTAAATGAATATAAAGAATAGTTATATATAATATGAGCGTTGATTCACAATATTCAAAGAAAAAAAACATTTGAGTATTGTAGATCCGCCATCATAGCATTATATGGCTAAATATGGGATCTATTGTGACTTATTTATAATTACAAGTAATCTGATATACAGAAAATATGGATCCCGTTAGTTATATGGTTGTTATGAGTTCACTATTATGAGATCTAATAGAGTATGTGTATATATACCACATAAATATAACGGAAACATTTTCACCTAGGATCTCGATCGAGAACATCGTATACAATTCTAACAGATAATTTACTGTACCTAGTATAAATCAATAATAATTAATCATTTCAATTGAGAATTGTGAATAATAATACAAAATTATTGGATACAAAGATTAAATCTCCACCACCATGGAGTATTATGGAATTATTCATATTCACAAGGTATCCAGATAAACAAAAACAATACATACAATAATTTAATAAATTCAATAAAAATTGATTTATTAAATGAATATAAAGAATAGTTATATATAATATAGTGTTGATTAATAATATTCAAAGAAAAAAGTATTTGAGTATTGTAGATCCGCCATCATAGCATTATATGGCTAAATATGGGATCTATTGTGATTTATTTACAATTACAAGTAATCTGATATACAGAAAATATGGATCCCGTTAGTTATATGGATGTTATGATTTCACTATTATGAGATCTAATAGAGCATGTGTTTGTGTTACACCATGTTACATGAAATATTCACCTAGGATCTCGATCGAACGCATCATATACAATTCTAACAGATAATTTACTGTAAACTAAGTTTTACTAATAATATAATTAATGATTAAATCAATTAAGAATTGTGCATAATACAAAATTATTGGATACACAGATGGAATTATTTCCCTTCTGGTACAACTGGTGTAACAGGAACATCACAAAGTATCCAGAAAAAAAAAAAAAAAAAAAAAAAAAAAGAAAAAAAAAAAAAAATAAAAAAATTTAATAAATTAAATAAAAATTAATTAAATAAAAAAAAAAAAAAAATAAATATAAATAAAAGAAATTTGATTATAAATATATAAAAAAAAAAATAGAATATTTTATAATATATATTAAAAA
>SDBT01021460.1_pt1 | contig 10095 bp, 8 predicted proteins | sample 2277101 | NCBI WGS metagenome assembly SDBT01 (sample SAMN10404973, study PRJNA504765) | marine sediment metagenome | isolation source: marine sediment core GS10_PC15, 103 cmbsf | place: Arctic Ocean: Southern Knipovich Ridge | collected 2010
CCCATCAAATAAACGCTTTTATCAATTGCCATTATTTGATCTGTTGCCTCTAAAACTGCTTTTGCAAATGTTATTTTTCTCATAATTTACGAATAAATTTTTTCTTCACTTTTTAAATTAAAACTCGAAAAATTAGAATTCTTTGCCCACTCAAAAGTTTTTTTGATCTCTAGTAAAATTTTTTCTTTAATTTGAGATAAATCTTTTTTAGTTACTACATTCTTATTTATCAAAAATTTTTCAAAATTACTTATCGGACAATTTTTTAACCAATATTCATATTCCTTTTTGGGTCTATAACTTAAGTCATCATCAATATTAGGTCCGCAATGTTCTCTGAATCTATAAGTGTCGAATTCTAAATAAACAGGCGTTTTATTTTTCCGAATAACTTCGATACTCTCTTGCATTGTAGAATATACTTTCAAGACATCATTACCATTTTCTTCTTTTTTGGAATAAAGCCCATGAGCTTTTGCAATTTTCACTCTATCTCTATTTTTTGCTTGCCTAACATGAATTGGTGAATACACAGAATAAAAATTGTTTTCACAAACAAAAATTATAGGTAATTCTTTTAATGCTGCAAAATTAAGACTCTCAGAAAAAACCCCTTCTTCAGTAGCTCCCTCTCCTAAAAATACAACTGTAATACTATCTTCATTTTTCATTTGAGAAGATAGGGCAACACCAACGGCAACTGGTATTGTCCCTGCAACAATAGGAGTTGATCCTAAAAACCCTTTTTCTAAATCGACTATATGCATAGAACCACCTCTGCCACTAGAACACCCAGATTCTTTTCCCATTATCTCTGATAGCATTTTTTTTAAAGATCCGCCTTTAGCTAAATAATGAGCATGGGCTCTATGATTGCTCAAAACATAGTCATTATCTTTTAAACAACTACATACTCCCACTGCAATTGCCTCTTGCCCAATACTAAGATGAGTAGGACATCGCATATAACCTTTTGAATATTCATTTGCAATTTCTTCTTCGATTAGGCGAATTCTGAGCATTTGTACATATAGATCGATATGTAAACTATCAGAATGCTCTGCTTTCATCTCAACATCCTAACTAAAAACTTCAAAAATCCTTCTTTTTTAATATGTTCTTTATTTCCTATGATATTGACATCGATTGCAGCAGCTATCGATCCAATGAATGTGGATAAAATAGAGGAATATCCTTTGGCCATACATAAAGCAGCTAAAGAAAAAAAGCTATCTCCTGCTCCTACTCTATCTACAGTATTTGTTGCAAAAGCTGGCACTATTTCGGAAATATTATCAATAGATGAAAAACAATAACTTCCTTTGACCCCTAAAGTAACACAAACATTATTGCATTTCATTTGAGTAGCAATTTTTTTCGTTACTTCTTCAAGAGAATTTTCCTTATCGTGAGCAGCTAATCTTATTTCAGGACCATTTAACGAAATAAAGTCAGCTCTATCATATTGAGTAATTACATTAAACCCTCTATTGCCGCTGTTGATTTGAGTATTGATAGCTAAGAATGAACTCACCTTTGAAATCTCATTTTTTAATTCTGCATTCAAAAAACCATTCCCAAAATCACAAACTAGAACTAGATCAAAGTTTTTAGCTTCTTTTTCAATAAAAGCTTTAACTTGCTTAATATTATTTTGGCTTAACAAATCTTCATTAGAAGAATAAGTTTCAAAAAGTTTTGATAAATGTTTTCCATCTTTTGAAACATATCTTTTTTTATGCAAAGTTGGGTGTTTTTCAGAAAATACCCTTTTTAATTTAATATTATTGTTTAAATTACTATTAATAAAATCTAGATAATGACAATTTTTACCTAAGTTTGTAAGAAGAGTAACATTCTCACAAAACTCAGATATATGATTTGCAATTATTAAAGATCCTCCCAAAAACTTTTCTGCTTCTTTACAATTTGCAACCAAATGCTGTCCTTTTGCAGATTGACCAAGCAAATCAACATATTGATATTCATCAATTATTGCATCGCCAATAATTAATACTTTTAAAGAAGATAATTCTTTTACTTTTTCTACTATTTGTTCAATCGAATACCGGACTTTTAATTTTTCAATAAAACTCTTTGCTTCTTCTGAAATTGGCTCAACATATTTATTAATTAAAGAAGAAGAACTAAAAACAATATCATCAGTAAAATAAATTTGACCTCCATTTATTTTTACTGCATTTTCTTCATCAATGATTTTTCCGGTAATATCTTTTTTTGCATCCTTGTATTCTTTTCCCTTTACGTAAAAATCAGGCTTTATAACTTTAATAGCATTGATTGCATCTTTTGAATTATTCATAACTACATAATCAACAGATGACAGGGCTGCAATTGATTCCAATCTTAATTTTTCATTAAAAGCGGGCCGGCCTGGACCTTTATTGACAAACCTATCAGGAGTAATACTAACAACTAGCTTATCTCCCTTTTTTTTAGCTTCTTTAAAATGTCTAATATGACCTGGATGTAAAAGATCAAAAACCCCATGACACTGTACTATTTTTTCTCCTTTCTTCTTATGCTTGTTTAATATTTTCCCGATCTCTTTTAAACTTTTTATTTTGTTATACATTTTTTGTAGACACCAAATCTGATTTTTTAATGTTATGAATTTTTTCAAAAAGATCTATAACCGTATGAAGAATAAATTGATGTCCCATCTCGACTAAACCATAATCAATTCTACCGAGCCAAAAATTCAAGTCACCGAGTTGTCTTAAAGGATTGACTGAATCAAATCCAGAAAGAGTTATTACTTTTGCGCCTTTTTCTTTCGCAACAATACAAGCATTTATAATATTTAAAGAATTGCCAGAACTGCTAATAGCAACTAAAAGATCTTGTTTTTTTAAATTAACCTTTAAAGCTTCTGAGTAACATTTTTCATATCCAAAATCATTAGCTAAACAGGTCAAAACATTTGTATCTACTAAAGTAGATGCTGGAATTTTTAGAGCTTTAATTAAATCATTACAAAAATGTGAAGCAACGCCTGCGCTACCACCATTACCTATTAGATAAACCAAACCCTCATTTTTTTTTGTTTGAAGCAAATAATTTTTGAAAAGAGAAAGACTTTGGTCAATATCGACTAAATCCTTATCAGTTGTGCAGGTAGTATCTAGGATAATATTTTTAAATTCTTCTAATCTTTTATAAATCATTTTTTTTGTTCTTGGTTAGGAGTTAAATATTTAAACCAATTCTTAGTTGCTTTTTCAATGCTTTTTTCATCCCAAATAGGAGCATCTTTAAAATCTTCAATGTGATCTAATAATTTTTTTACTCCATCTTCAAATGAAATTTTCGCACTCCACCCTAAAATTTTATATATTTTGGAAATGTCTGCAAAAGTAGAATCAGGCTCACCTGGTCTTTTAGGAATATGTACAACTTCACCTTTTAATAATTGAGTGAGTTTATTAACGCTATAATGACCTGAGCTTCCAACATTAAAAATTTCACCAGTTACATTTGAGATCGCAGCTGAATAAATTGCCTCAACAACATCTAAAACATAAGTGAAATCTCTTGTCTGCGTTCCATCTCCAACAACAGTAAATGGTTTATTATTTAATTTTTGGGCTAAAAACACCCCAAAAACAGCTCCATATGTGCCAGTCGTTCTAGATCTTGGACCATACACATTAAAAAATCTCAAGGATACAGATGGAATTTTATAGAGTTCTTCAAAATGCATTACTAATTCTTCTGCTAAGTATTTCGTCAAAGCATATGGATACTGAGGAGAAATTGCAGAAGTTTCAGGAGTTGGATAAACTTTTGGGATGCCATAACAAGATGAAGATGCAGCATATATAAAACGTTTTATTTTAGCTTTTTTTGAAGCTTCTAAAACATTAAAAGTCCCATCAACATTAGTTTCAAAATATTCTCTTGGCTTTTCTATAGAAGGGACAATGTCTGCTAGAGCCGCTAAATGAAACACCCAATCTACATTTTCAAATAACGGAATTAACTGATCCTTATCTCTAATATCAACATTAAGAAATGAAAAGTTAGAATGTTTTTGAGCTTTTTCTAAATTTTTCAGCCAACCAGTAGATAAATTATCAATAGCAATTACTTCATGATTTTTCTCTAATAGAAAATCAACTAAATGGCTTCCAATGAATCCCGCTCCACCAGTAACTAAAACTTTCACAATATTTCACTCTAAATTAATTTTTTTCATAGTTTCGATATTGAAATATAATTTATTTCTTAAAGGATCTTTAAGTTTTTTTTGTTCAAAAGCTCCTATTAAACTTTCAACCGCATCTTCTATTGTATATTTAGCTTTAAATCCTAATTTTTCAGCTATCTTTTCAGAGGACACATGATATGATCTATTATCATTAGTGGGGACAACTTCCATATCAACTTTTCTTTTTTTAGAAACTCTATTTTGAACCATTTTACTTATCTCTAAAACAGAATAATTTTGATATCCCGCATTAAAAATTTCACCTTGCACTTTCTCTTTTGGAGCTTCTAAAACTGAAATATATGCTCTAACCATATCATCGATATGTATATTTGGTCTTAATTGAGCCCCCCCAACCACCTTAATCCTTCCATTATTGTAAGCATGATTTGTTAAAATATTTACAATAACATCTAAACGCTGCCTTGGAGCATATCCACAAACAGTAGCAGGTCTTATAACAGTTCCTATAAAATCATCATCAACATTACTTAATAGTATTTTTTCACAAAGAACTTTAAATTTTGAATAATCAGTTAAAGGCTCTAAAGACATATCTTCAGTAACGTTTTCTTCTTTTTTTATTCCATATACTGAAGAAGAAGATGCATAGATAAATCTTTTAACCTTATATTCCTTACAAATTTTAACCAAAGGCTCAAAACAGTCTAAATTTACAGATTTTCCAAGCTCTGGGTTTAACTCAAAACTAGGATCATTTGAAATGCACGCTAAATGAATGACTACATCACACCCTTGCACCGCTTTTTCAATTTTATCTAAATCTCTTACATCCCCTTTTATTAAAGTAAGATTAGATTTATTTTCTAATTCATCGAAAACATTCTCTCCATATAAAAAAAGATCATAAACAACCACTTCATAACCTTTCTTTAAGAGTACAGGAACTAGTTTAGATCCAACATATCCTGCCCCTCCAGGAACAAAAATTTTCATATCGCTCTCTCATTTTCTAATTTTTGATTACTAACAAAATTATAAACTTTTATAAGAGATATATTTTTATCCATTTTCTTTTTTTATTCAATCCTTTATTATGCAAAACAACACTCAACCGATACAATTGCAAAATGTTTATAAAAAAAATTAAATCGAGCCCAGTATATTTATATATAGTAGGAGAAAAAAATAAGAATTTATATGTCTTTATCCTAAATTTCATTCCTGGAATTATTGCTGGTTTAATGGAAGGGATATCTTATGGCTCTTTACTACTTTCTGTAAATATTTTAAGAGGAGAACAAATTACTTCCGTTCCTTTATTTTCCTTTTTAAATCGTTTTATTCAAAACTTATCTCAAAATCGTCAGTTTTTATTTTTTATCATATTGGCTCTAGCCATCCAATTTATAAGAAGTTCGTTTATTTTTTTATCTCAATATGTCACATCTAATATTGCATTAAAAGTCGCTATGAAAATGCAAATTGCAATTTACAAGCAAATATTTAATTTTACATACCCTTTTGTTAGTAAATATCAGGCAGGAGATCTAATAAATTATAATACCTCTCCAGGTGTTATTCCATCAATATTAATGGATTTAAACAATGGTTTCTCTTCTTTAATAATGGGTTTTATATCTTTACTTTGGCTTATCAAAATAGATTATATCTTAACGTTTTTTTTACTGCTTTTTTTCTTTTCGGTTAATGCATTTTATAAGTTTCTCATAAAACGATTAAACAATATTTCTATGAATCTCACTCAAGATGAAGTAAAGTTCAACTCTCAAGCTAATCAAAATATAAATGGCATTAAGCTAATTCATATGTTTAATCGCCAAAATTCCATAGTAAATAAAACAAAAGCAATATTAATAAAAATCGCTCAAGGCAGTGCTCAAATAAATTTTTGGAGAACTCTAATTCAATCCTTTGGAGAAATTATTGGTATTGTAGTTATAGGTTTAATGCTAATAACTGGCGCATTTTTACTTAGACATTCTGAAGCTTTCATCTCTTCTCTTTTAGTATTTATTTTTATTGCATACCGCTTATCAACTCGTTTGCAAGCATTTATGAACACTATAGCTAATATTACTACTTATAAAGGCCCTCTTCTCCGGCTCCATCAAATTTTAAAAGAGGATGATAAAGAATACATTCCCCAAACAGGAGTAGAGTTAAAGCAATTTACTAAAAAAATAAATTTTCAAAATGTAACTTTTTCTTACTCTGAGAGAAATAAACCAGCTTTAGAAGATTTTGATTTTTCTTTTGATAAAGGAAAAACTTATGCATTAATTGGAAAATCTGGAGCAGGAAAATCAACTCTCGTAGATTTACTTTTAAATTTATATTCCCCAACAAAAGGAACAATTATTGTAGATGGATTAAAATTAGATAAAATATCACTGAGCAGTTGGAGAGAAAAAATAGGTGTTGTTAACCAAGATATTTTCTTATTTCACGATACAATTGAAGATAATATTAGATTTGGGAATGAAACCGCAAGCATGGAAGATATTATAAAAGTGTCCAAGCTTGCCCATGCAGATGATTTTATTGATAAACTTCCTGAAAAATATCAAACTATTGTCGGAGAAAAAGGTCAAAAATTATCTGGTGGAGAAAGACAAAGAGTAGCTCTAGCTCGCGCTTTAATTAAAAACCCTGAAATACTAATTCTAGATGAAGCTACAGCACAATTAGATTCACATTCAGAGAAATTGATTCAAGATGCTATTGATACTTTAAGAAAAGAAAAAACAATAATAATCATAGCACATAGATTATCTACAATAGTGAATGCTGATGAAATTCTAGTTATTAATGAGGGTAAACTTATAGAAACCGGATCGCACGAAGAACTTTTACAAAAAGAAGGTCACTACTCATATTTTTGGAATATCCAATCAAAAAAGAGAACTGTTAGTGACAAGAAAAATATTTTTGCAGATGCAGAAAATCTTTTTTAGCTTAGATTTGAAAAACTTTTTTTGTCTGCTTTTCATCTTGATTAAACGTTTTAATTATTTTTTATGATTTCAGAATGCTTCGTTAAGAGCTTGAATATATAAGCTAAAGTATCTTCATTTTTTAGATTTTCATTAGCAAAAATGTTTGCATTTTCTGAGATTTTTTTTGCTTTTTTGTCATTATCTTTAAGCCAATGTAATTTAGCTATTAAGTCTTTATCGCTATCGAACTCTAAATAGTGCTTATCACTTTTAACACCTGAGTAATACCATTCTAAATAATCGGATTTATTTTTTAAGATTACAGAGTTTGAAAAAAGCTGCCAAAAAAAAGACCCTGAAAAAGCATTGCCATCAATAGATAAAAGGTATTTATATTGAATTTGATCTATAGGTGAGCTTTTTTCTTTTAACTCAAAATTCTTCAGTAAATAGTTTTTATTTTCCTCTGTTATTTGAGAGATATTGGAAAAAGAAGCATCGATTAAATGGGGATAGTGAGAAGCTAATTTTACTACTTTTAATCTTTCATTTTTAGCTAACTCTAAATAGCCAGTTGTTGCTCCCCTCCAAAAAGCTTGGGGCTTTTTTTGATCCCAATTTAAATGTACAGCGGCTTTACTAATAGAATCTAATAGAAGATCATTTTTCTCCATCCATTCTATGTGAGGAAATAATATAACTTTGTTATTGCTTTGTTTTTTTGAAATACAAAACACGGGGGCTTTTAAACACTCTAATAATTTTGGATTATCTATTGAATCTGCTATTGAGTATAAAAATACTGTATCGGGAAATTTAATAAACTTTTTTGATTTTTGCATGAAGTTTTGAAATCTCACAAATCTGGGATGAAGTTTTAGGTGTAAAAAATTTTTATATCTTATTTTATTATTTTTGATTTTTACTTTAACGATCTCAGCTTCTTTTAAGAGATTTTGATCTTTTAGATTTTGAATTGTTTGATCGATTTCATTTTTTATATTTTCAGAATTTGTAAATTCACAATTTTTAAATTCGCAATTCTTGAATTCACAATTCTTGAATTCACTATTTATCTGATTTTCCATCCAGGTGGGGAAATTATTTATTTTTTCATCTAAATTTTTCTTTGATATTTGAAAATTAAAATTATCTTTTCTTATAGCTAGGTAAAAACCTTTTAAATTTTGTTTTAGCTTTTGCATTCAAAACTCTCCATTTTAGCTAAAATATCATCGATTTTGATTGTATTTAAACAGGCCATAGATTTGCAACCATTTTTCATATAACACGGATTGCAATCCATATTTTGCACAATAGGAAAAACATTTTGTTTTTTCTCTACCCAGTGATTAAAATTATTTATACCTGAATAAATAACTATTGTAGGCTTATCTAAGATTGTTGCTAAATGAAGCACAAATGAATCTACTGAAATAATGAATTTCGCATTTTTTACAATGTAAGAGAGGTTTGAAAAATCAAGTTTGTCAGAGAGATTAAATAGGCTTTTTTGATCTACCTTGTTCTCTAGTTTTTGAGATTTTATTATTTGATCGATCAGATTATGTTCGTTTTTCCCCTTTCCAGTAAAAACAATATTTTCATCTTTTTTAAGAAGTTTTTTTGTTAGCTCTATCCATTTATTTATGTCTAGCATCTTCTTTTCTGAGCCTGCTCCAATGTGTAAGATGATATAATCGTTTGGAAGATTATAATTTTCTAAATTCTTGAGGTTATGATCTTGATATCTACTTACAAACTCTTTAGTAAATATATTGTTAGATATTTTCACGAATTTTGAGCCTATTTTAGAATCTACACTCTTTGAATCCCTGCTATCGATATCAAGATCTAGATCTAGACCTAGGTCTACATTTAAAAATTTTAAAAGATCTAAATGATATGAAGAAACATGCTGATTTTTATTTTCCCAGATTAGCGAATGCGTCAAAAAGTTTTCGAATCCAGCACTTACATAACCTATCCTTATGGGTATTTTGGAACTATAGAAAAGATATATAGAGTTTGGGAAATGATAATGCAGGTCTATTGCAATATCGTATTTCTCTTTTTTTATTTCACTAATTGCCCGTTTTCTTGAGATAAAATATTTTCTAAATTTTTTAAATTTAGAAATATTTTCTCTGTTTATCTTCCAATGATCCTCTACAAAAATTTTATCTATTAAAGAAAACTTTTCTACAATTTCTTTAGATGCATTTGAGCAAACAAAACCTATAGATACCTTTGGATATTTATTTTTAATAGCTATAGCTGCTTTTAAAGAAATCAGGACATCCCCTAGATGAGCAATATTGGATAGAAGAATTTTTTTAGGTTTTTTTAAAAGTTTTTGACGATCTATTTTTTCATTTTTCAATGTGATTTTTGATTTTAAAAATTTTGAAATTTGAATTTTTAAAACTTTGAAATAGAGAAATGAAAAAAAATCTACACTTTTCAAAAAGGCATAAAGAAGAGGGTTCTTAACTAAATATTTTCCTCTCAAGGGAGAATTTTTATTTATTTGATTTTTCATTTAATTATTTCCAAATTTTGATAATAGTGCAATAAATCTCTTAGTTTTGCTGCATCTTCAAATCTTAGCTCTTTAGCTGCTTTTTTCATCTCTTTTTGAATTTCTTTTATCTTAGCTTCTAGATCTTTAGTTGTATGAGTTTTTTTAAGATCGATTTTTTTAACGTCTGTTTCAATGTCTTCTTTTAGTCCAAAAGTCTCTTCGATGGTTTCGATTTTAGCTTTTTTTACAGTTTGAGGGGTTATGCCATGCTTTTTATTATATTCTTCTTGCAAAATTCTTCTTTTTTGAGTTACTGCAAGAGTGTGTTTAATAGCTAAAGTCTCATTGTCTGCATACATGATAACTCTACCATTAACATTTCTAGAAGCTCTTCCGCAGGTTTGAATTAAAGAAGTCTC
>SDBT01021461.1_pt1 | contig 10095 bp, 5 predicted proteins | sample 2277101 | NCBI WGS metagenome assembly SDBT01 (sample SAMN10404973, study PRJNA504765) | marine sediment metagenome | isolation source: marine sediment core GS10_PC15, 103 cmbsf | place: Arctic Ocean: Southern Knipovich Ridge | collected 2010
CTGTTTCTAAAATTGTATCATAGTTGAATGTTATAACTGTTGATTTATGTTCTGTTATATATTTAATAAAAGATATTAAATTTTCATTATTAGAATAGTTTCCACCTCTAATTTGATTATCATTAATTATTTTATGTAATATTTTTGATATATAAAAATATAGGACTTTGAAAATATGTTTTTCTTCAATTTCTTTCCATGGGAATTCCTGATACAGCAAAGTTAATATCTCTTCAAAATTATCGATACCTTTTCTCATTATATACTTCTTATAAAGAGTATTTAAACTATTCGCATTTTCATCTTCTCCTCCATCAACATTTACATATTCATTTATCTCTTTGCCTAAATCACTTAAAGTTGGCATGCAATTATTTAATGCTTTTGAAAAACCAGAACCTAGTATGAATACTTCTTTATTATTCATATTTATTTACCATAATCTAAAATTAGACCCCACACTCATTCTTGAGATATTCTTTCCAGGAATTTTTCACCGCTAGATTGTGAAATAGGTCCACCGCTTAAAAATGGGCATTGATTTCTAAATCCTGCAACATTAGTTTCGCCAGATCTAGCCGTCGGCCCAATTCTTGTTAGACAGCGTGTTATATATAAAAATTCTTTTGCTCGGGTCATTCCTACATAAAGTAATCGTCTTTCTTCTTGTCGGTCGCCTTTTGGAAGTGGAATAATTCCTTCTTCAGCACCCATAATAATAGCTGCACGAGATGTAAGACCTTTTGACCCACTAATTGTCATTATTCTTATTCGATCATTGATTTTAGAATTCATGATATCTTTAATGGTGGGTTCAATTTGATTTATATATTGATCTAAAGAAATTTGTTCAATATCATCTTTAAAATTATCAATTTGTAAAAACAAATCTTTCATACCTTCAGGAATATCGGGTAACTTTCCACCATTAATTTTATCTATAATCCAATTTCCCCACCTGACATTATCTTCAGGAATTTCTATATTAATTACTTTATTAATTATTTCACTAACACAATTTATTAGTTTAGTTCTATTTTTTTTAATATCCTTAAAATCATTACCATGTTCTTCTTGAATGGTATCACTAAAGAGTATATTATCTTCTTTGGCTAATTCGAAAATTGATTCAATAGTTTTATTTCCAATTCCCTTTGTTAAGGATAAAATAGTCCACCACGAAAGAGAGTCTCTGTTATTGATTAATAAATGTAAAATACTTAGCAATATCCTTGTTTTTTTATCATTTAATAATTCTTTTGCCTCGCTGTAGTCTGCATAAAATATACTTTGTTCCCTGAAAACTCTTTTTACCAGATTTGCAATAACATTAGTTCTTACTAGAATAAGAATCTCTTCAAGAGGGACATTCTGTTCTTCAAGCCATTTTACAATTTTTGATGCACCCAATGCTTCTTTTTCTTGATCACTAAAAACCAAATGATTAACGATACCTTCAGGACATTTTTCTCCAGGTTTTAAAGATCGTTCATGTTTTCTACTTGTGTCTCCTTGTATAACGTAATTAGCCCAATTTAATATTTTTGTTCCGCATCTATGACTAATTGTTAATGGATAATCGATGGCTTTATACTCATTTAAAAAATTTCTAATCCCTTCAGGATGAGCTTTTCTAAACTTATAAATAGATTGATCATCGTCACCAATGCCGATAATTGTTTTACCATATTCCGAAATCAGTTTTATACATTTAAGATCACATGAATTCAAATCTTGATACTCATCAACTGCAATCAATTCCAGATTGGATAAATCTATCTCTGGATTGCTTTCTAATGACTCCTTTAAACGAAATGGAATCTCAGCAAGTAATGTATATCCATAAATCCTGCGGTGTTCTTCCCAATATCCCATAAATTTAGCTCTCAACTCTTTTGTTATTTCATTATTCAACTCTGGAAATAAAGACTCCCAATGAGCACTCATTTCATTTTTTAGCTTATCTATTACTCTTACATTTACACCTATTTCTTTTGAAAGATATTTTCTGATGAGCTCATCCCACTCCCAATCATCTGCAATCCTCAAAGGTTCTGGCAAACTACTAATACCAGGATTAAAAAGTAGAATCGAAATTGCAAAAGAATGAATTGTACTTGAATCTATTTTTTTACTCTTAGCTTCCCTAATCTTAAATACAAGTTCCCTATTAGCTGCTCTTGTGAATGTTAGTAAACGGATTTTTTTTGAAGGATTTTCCTTTAGAGTTTTTATTATATAATCAATAATTATTGAGCTTTTACCTGTTCCTGGGCCAGCTAGAATACAAGCATGTTTAGTCGGATCATGTGATAGTATTTTTAACTGCTCATCTGTATAGTCCATAAATTAACCTAAACTGGTTAAATATCTATCCCAATAACATAAATAGGTACTTGAATAGCACTCTTAAAATGTGGAAGATATCTAACTACTTTACAAAGCTCAAAAACTCCTTAAAAATTTTAATAAACTATGTGAAGGAAAAAACAACCTAACATGCTTTTAAAATATTAAATATTAAAAAATCTATTAATATCAGTATCCTCTTCATCTTGTACAACTAGCTCGAATCTAAAATTATCATTCATTTCAAATTTTAATAAGTTTACATTTATTAATTCAATTTTTTCTAGGTTCATTCTATCAAAAACACTTTTCTTATATAGTGTATCTGGATTACCAGTCAAATGCTCTCCCTTACTTTCTATTATATAAATTAATTCCAAAGAGTTATTTTTCTTTTTAGCAACTATAAAATCCGGTCTGATCTTACTCTTCTTCCAGCCACGAATAGCATACCATCTTTTACTTCCTACCATGTTCCTGACCCACCATATAACGCTATCTTTGTTGTCTATTAGCTGAGCTATTTTTCTCTCTAAAGGATTCATAGACAAAATATCTGATTTTTCAAAAAGGTTTAGCTTGTAAGTTTCAATACCTTCGGGATATATTTCATTTTCTCTGGGTAATAAATAACCTAAACTTTCATCTGAACAAACTGCTAATATTAGCTTTTTACTTTTTATTAAAGAATTGAAAATCTTTTGCTCTTGTACAATTTTTTCATCAGACAATTTTTTGATAAATATATGGGTAATAAATCCACTATTTATATTTAGTTTTTCCTTATCAGTATATTTCTCAAATTCTTTAACAAAATCACTTGCTAAATCAAAAGCTATAAAAGCATTATCAACAATGTCAGTAATTCGTCGTGTCAAATATGAGATCTTGAATACTCCACTTTCCGACAATTCTAAATATTTTTTCTTCTGTCTATCCAAATCAATTAAAATTTCATAGACAGTTTGCTTTTCATCGAGTAGTGTAAAAATCTCTTTAACCCATTGAATATACTTTTTATTTGTCCAATTAAGCATAGGCTTAATATCAATATCATAAGAAAATTTTCGGTATTTTTTATCTTTCTTTATTAACCAAACTGGTAAAAATAATGATTCTGGATAATTCTTAATTACATCGGATTTAATCTTAGTTTTAATTTTATTTGTGCCTGTAGGACCAGATTCGCGAATAATATTTTGTACCAAATCCCCCAACCCTTCTTGTTCAAAACCTTTTTGTATATTTTTTAACACATTCATGGTATCGCCTTTAGTAAAATATACATAACTCTCGTCAAGGTTTTTTATTCCAGTTTTTCTAGCGTAAGGTTGACGTAAAATTCTACCAACTAACTGTGTCATTGATGATTCAGATTTTGATTGTGGAACTACTCCCAAAACATAAGCGAATGAGCAATCCCAGCCTTCTTTCAGTGCTTCTTTAGTAATAATATATCTTATATCGCAAGATTCTGATAATAGCTTTGTTTCTCTAATTTCATCTATTTCGCTAGATTTAACTGCAACCTCATTAGCTGGGATACCTTGTTCTATTAAATATTCACGAATGTCTTCACTATGAACCTTACCACTTTCACGCTGATCTTTACCTGTTCTTTCTGCTTGTATTAGAGCAATAGGTCTAATATAAATTCCTTCATTACTATTAAGTTTAATTGCTTGTTCTTCTAGGAATTCCCTTTTTCTCTTTATCTCATTAATCATTTCATGCCAATTCTCACTTATAGTTGGCGAATGTAGATGCAAATCTAGTTTTATCATATCTTCTTTTTCAAGCTGTCGACCTGTAATCTCCACTAATACATTCATTTGCCTTCTCTCTTTAGGAGTAGCTGATAAACCAAGTATCATAGAAGGATTCAAACTATCTAGAGTAGATTTTGAAATGTCCGAAAACATTGCATGGAACTCATCGACAATAATTAATGGATTTAAAATCCTTATCGCATTTCCTAAGCTTGTTTTTACTATTTTATGATTAAATAAGCTATCAGGTATAAAATCCAAATTGGGAATATTTTCTAAGAGTTTTTGGTGTTTATCATATTGATTATCTTGTGGAAAAAAGTCAATATAAGCACCGCTATCTTGAAATACTTTCATATTTTCTTTGGTACTTTTACCAGCAGACTGTATCATTAACATTAAAATTACTAAATTATTCTCTGTATCCTGTCGACGTAATTGTTGACCTTTTTCTAAAATAATAGTCTTATTTCCACTACATTGATCTAACCATTGTCGGTAAATGTGATTCTTATCTTTTATTTTTTCTATTGTCTGTCTATAAATTGTTTCACGATGTGTAATCCAGACTACAAGACCAGTTCCTTTTTTATCAAAAAGATTCTTGTATTCGCGAATTGCCTCTATTGCTAAAAGTGTTTTTCCTCCACCGGTAGGAATTTTTAAGCAGAAACGTGGATAATATGCACCAAGTCCATTTCTAGGTCTATCTGAAAAATGAGATAAATTTAATTTATTATAAACTACATCAACATAAGAGATGGAATTCTTTAAATTATTATCTAGTTTTTCAATTATCGATTTTTGTAAATCTGCTTCGGTATAAAAATTTTTAAGTATCTCAATAACATCTATTTGATAGTCTTTCAAAATCATATTTACTTCTTCCCAAAAAGGTTGTAGGGGATACTTACAAAATTAATATTAAATTTTTCTAAATATTCTTCATCTAAAAAGCAAGCAGGTGCATATACAATTTTCTTGCTACTATCTTTATTGTTTATATTCTCTGCCCAATCAAGAGTAATGGCTAATTTTTTCAATTTCTCTTTATCCTTCTTATATAAAAGATAAATTGATTCACTATTTATCTTGCCAACAAAGAATTCTTTCTCATTTATTGATTTTTCATCATCCATTGTCATACCAGTTGCTAAATAATAAACATATTTCGCAAATTCTTTATAAGTTGGCAGATCGCCGCTTAAAATAGAATCCGCATCAATTTGTGTGCCAAGCTTCATATATGTAAATCCAATGCCTAGTTTATCTCTTTCAATAACACGTTTAGTTCTCTCTCTAGTAATCTCATGAACCCACCTAAATCCTGCTAAATATGCTTCACTCTTTTTTTTAATTTCTTCCTGAAGTTGGATAAGAATAAACTTTCTATTTCCCCCATCTCTTTGGTTTATCTCCATTATTGCCTGTGCTGTAGTTCCAGAACCAGCAAAGGAATCAAGTACAATATCATCTTTTCCTTTAGAAGTTCCTATTTCTATGAGATCAGAAATAAGGGGTACTGGTTTTGGACCTTCAAATACTTTCTTACCCATTAAATCTTTTAATTGATTAGTTGCAGTACTGGTACTATATTCTGGTTTATAAAAAAAGGATTTAGGTTTCTTTGTAGGTAAATCTCCTAAAAATGGTCGTTGTTTTCTATAAAACTGATAACCGTTTGATGTTATTTTTATAATTAGATTGTATTTTTTGTTTCTAAAAGTGGGCTTGCTCCAATACCAGCTTAATTCTTCCTTGGCTTTATTTATCGGCCATATCACCTTATGCTTTGCTGAAATCGGTTTATTATTATCGGTAACATAGATCTCCTGTTTTTCTTCATCAACGAAAATCGGATACCATAAGTTAGGCCTTTTGCTTCTGGGAGCATTTACTCCAGTTGCTCTTAAGTTATCTGCTATCTTATATAATCCATATTCATCTTCTAGCCAATCTCCGAACTCTTCATCTTCAATGTTAAATTGACCAATCTTACAGTTCTCTTTAGATTTAGCATATACATAAACATATTCGTGAGTTTCAGCAAATCCAAAACTATCTTGATTGCCTTTAAGATTGGTAATAACAGGTAAAAGTGCAATAAAATTATTTTCTCCAAAAATCTCGTTTAATAAGTTTTTTAAATTATGTTCTTCATGATCGTCAATTGAAATATATATTATTCCATTATCAGTTAACAGTTCTCGTAATAATTTAAGTCGTGGAGTCATCATGCAAAGCCATTTATCGTGGCGAGTTAAATCATCTACCCCAACTGTTTTTCCAATCCAGTCTCTTATAAGGGTGCTGTTTACTTTATCGTTATAAATCCAATTTTCATTACCTATATTATATGGTGGGTCTATGTAAATACACTTTATACTACTTTGATATTTCGGCAATAGGCTTTTAAGCGCACTTAGATTATCTGCCTCAATAATTAGATTTTCATCCTCGTTTTTGCCTTTAAGTGATAAGGTTTTGTCTTTTTCTAATATTTGATATGGAACACCTAGATGATGATTCCAAACTGCATCTTTCCCTTTGAAATTTATAGATGACATATATTCTTCTTCCTGTATTGGTTAATTATTTCAGTGTTTATACTATCGTGAATATTTATTTTATAATATATTTTTCTTTTTAATAAATACTTGTTTTAATCATTAATTAAATAAAAATTCAATTTCGAATTTTAATATATTGAAGCTATTAGTAAATATTAACCGTTATAATAACTAGAAGTAAAACAATATATTTCAAATATCCCAAAGTCTTAAATATCATACTACCCATCTGTTATAACTTCCATAACCACTAATTTAAAAGTGCCAACGTTAAAAATGCGGAAGTTTAAAGTAGCAATTAGTTAAATGTAACAGGTAATAACTTTATATTGAATCACAACTCAAACCTATTTAAAGCTTTGTGTCCTTCAAACTACCCTTGCTATCTGGGTAAGATAATATAAGAAGTAGAGTTTTCACTTCGAAAATTCTAAGAAAAATCAACCTTAAATTAAGCTCACACTATATTCTTTAAAAAGAATATGATTGTATCCTGGAGTACTAAAGATTTTTAATAATATTGTAATTATTTATCTTAAAAATAATCAATATTTACATCATTAGCTTCAAGGTAATCATTAATTTCTTCTACAAGTTTACTAGTTCTTGCAATGGGAGATAAAAATATTAATTTATTATCTTTAATGTCAATTTTATATTTATTTGCTGAAATACCATCATTGTTTATTTCAGTAGGTCTTTCCCAATCTTGGAGTGTGTCTGATAGTTTTAAAAGAAATGCAATTGGAGATTTTGATCTATCTAATCTTTTATTTTTGAAATATTTTTTATCTAAATTATGTACAAATATTGCTGCACAAGCTGGGATAATATCGTTATCAAAATTAGCTTGATTCCAATCTACTCCTGGCATATCATCTGAAGATATTCTTCTATATTCTCTATTTGGATTAAATTTTTGATACATCCCATCAATGACACTTAATACTGAAAGGGAACTAATAACTCCATGGCAAATTATATTGTTCGTAAGCATTTCATTATAAACATATTCAACATCAATATTGATTTTAGATTTTTTCAAATTATCTTGAATTAGTTCCAAACTATTGATCTTGTTTTCTAACTCTATTAAGTTATCAAAATCGAGTTTTACTTTAATTCTTTTTTCGTTTTTTTGAAATCTAGCTTTTATTGCATTCATATTCTTAATATACCCCATTAATATATCGTTAGATACTTGAACAGGATATGCAATATCATGGAAAAGACTAGCTATTTTCCATTGAAATGGACTTAATTCTAAGTTTTCTTGGAAAAAACACTCTTTAAAATATATTCCTAAAAGAAATGTTAATAATGCATGTACAACATGATCTCTATATCTTTGGTTTAAGCCAAGTGTTCCGTATTCTACATCAGCTAAATAACTGACATATTTAAAAATATCTTCTTTTCCATGTGAAGCCATAATATCTTCAATTATCTTTATTGCTAGTTTTTGTTTATTCTGAAATCTCTTTCTAAAAAATAAAAAATTCTCTAAATCTTCACTTTGATAAGTTTTATACTTGAGTAGTGAAACACTGATTTTATCTAATATAAACTCATTAATATTCATTAATCCTCCTAATATATTTTTAATTAAAAATTATTATTCCCACAATATATTAAAATCAGAAAGTTCTAAGTGTTTTTAAAATTAAGTGAACCATCTTTCCAATTCTTTCTTTAAAGAAATTCAGTTTTGCAGAAGGATCTTTTGGTCCATTAAAGACTCTTGGTTGAGCTTACTATTCAATACCTGTTCTGCAAAACGGTAAGAAAATTTTTCTAGTCTTAGTCTCATAAATTATCTCCCTGCAATCCTTCTACCAAAGGTGAATATAAACAAAGAATAAAAGAATAATCCTGTAGCTGCTTCGATCATTACCCAGGTTCTTGTAAGATCATGAATTGGAAGAAAATCACTAAATCCTAATGTGGTAAAAGTAATTGCTGAAAAATACATAGAACGCCAATAAGTAATGACGGTATTTGTATTTGTAGCTTCAATCCCACCAGGAATTTTATAAATAAGTCCAAATATAATTATTGTTAAGATAGACCAGCCGAGAATAAGCCAAGGCTTTTCTCCATATCCAAAAAGTAAAAAAAGAATATATTCCCAAATACACTTGAAGAAATTTTTGGTTCTACCTAAAAAATTATATTTTTTTTTATATGTGCTATTTTGTTTATAATGAAACCTCAAAGATTCTTTCTCTTTTAAGTAAGCCCAGCTCATGTCATTATACAGGCCAAGCTTATTAAACTGGTTTTTTAAAGAAATGTATGTTTCCATAAGCATGTTATAATTTTTAAAGCCATTTTCATTTTCAAAAGGTTTTAAATTTTTAAAATACTCCCTCTTTATTTTTGAGTTGCCCCAATCAACATTAGCCATTTTAGAAGATTTGAATGTAACATTATAAAGATCGCAATCGTCAAATTTTATATTTTCTATAATAGCTCCCTCAAAATTACTTTTCCTAAGATATGCACCCTTAAGATAAGTTTTTCTAAGATCGGCTCCACTAAGATCAGCTCCCCAAAGATTAGCTTTCTCAAGGTTAGCTTTCCTGAGATAAGCCCCCCTAAGATTAGCTCTCCTAAGATAAGCTTTCCTGAGATATGCCCCCCTAAGGTCAGCTCCTTCAAGATTACATCCCAAAAAGATAACAAACCTTAAATCTCTATCGTTTTTAACTTCCTCAACAAAAGGAAACCCTACTAAAAACTTTTCCCAGTTTTTATCTTTTATATTTTTTAGTATCTGTCCCCTAGCTTTAATCCATTTAGGAGTAAGCCATCTTTCTCTTAATTGTTTTGGAGTTGACATAATAATTGTTAATTCTTTAAATTAAAAAATAATCCTACTGGAGACTTCCTTAGTTCATTCCTATCTGAAAAGAATTTTTTTCCGTCCTTCCAAATATTTCCTACAGACGGGCATCCTGTGCCGAGAGTAATTAAACCAGCTATAATTGATAATGGGACATTACCTATTACACTAGCTGCAATAGAAAATCCTCCAGTTACAATCCATGGAATAATATCAAATCCAAAAAATTTCTTTTTTCCTGATGAGTATTTTTCTAAGTCTTCTTGATGTTTTTTTAGCGATTTCTCAATATTATTTTTATACCAAATTAATATTTATAATCATATGCATTAAGTAATTCTTAACAAATAATACTTATAGTCAAAATAATATATAAATTTGTATTTTTACACAATTAAATAACTTAACTGTAGGGTTTCACCCCAGATCCTTTTAAATCTATTTTCTTAATCCCAAAATCAAAGTCAATTACATCAAGTATTTTTTCTTCAATCTTACCAACGACATAAAGATATAATATTAGCTCTGTAAAATTTCCCATGGATAAATAATCATCATACAA
>SDBT01021462.1_pt1 | contig 10094 bp, 9 predicted proteins | sample 2277101 | NCBI WGS metagenome assembly SDBT01 (sample SAMN10404973, study PRJNA504765) | marine sediment metagenome | isolation source: marine sediment core GS10_PC15, 103 cmbsf | place: Arctic Ocean: Southern Knipovich Ridge | collected 2010
AATATCATGTTCATCCACTTCTTGCTTGATGAGCTTTGGTTTTAATTTCTTTGCTTGCGCTTGCGCGTCTTTTAGCCTTTCTTCTAATTGTGTGATGGTGCTATATTTAATCTCTGATGCTTTGCCATAATCACCCTCACGCTCAGCACGCTGATACTCGTAGTTTGCCTGTTCGATCTCTTCCTTAATTTTATTGATCTTCTCAAGAGGTTCTTTCTCTGCTTTCCATTGGGCAAGCAGTTCATGCTGCTTCTCTTTGAAATTGGCAAGTTCCTGCTCAAGCGTATCGAGCCGTTTCTTTGACGCCTCGTCCTTCTCTTTTGAAAGGGCAACTTTTTCAATCTCAAGTTGGCGCACCTGTCGCTCAAGCTTATCAAGCGCTTCCGGCTGAGAATCGATCGTCATTTTCACCATCGCAGCCGCTTCATCCATCAGATCGATTGCTTTATCTGGCAGAAAGCGATCAGCAATATTTTTTTCTGATAGTTTCACCGCATCAATCAATGCCTGATCTTTAATACGGATCCCATGATGAAGCTCGAATCGCTCTTTCAGTCCGCGCAAGATAGAAATTGCATCCTCGGTGGAAGGTTCAGGGACCACCACTTTTTGGAAACGCCGTTCAAGTGCTGCATCCTTTTCAATATATTTTTTATACTCCTGCAACGTGGTGGCGCCAATGCAGTGGAGGGTGCCGCGTGCTAATGCTGGTTTTAATAGATTGGATGCATCCATGCCCCCATCGCCGGTTCGTCCGGTGCCAACGAGCATGTGAAGTTCATCGATAAAGAGAATAATATTCCCTTCGCTTTTCTCGATTTCTTGTAACACTGCTTTCAAGCGATCTTCAAACTCTCCTTGATATTTTGCTCCCGCGATTAATAGTCCTAAATCAAGGGAATAAATTTGTTTGTGTTGGAGATTTTCAGGAACATCATTTGCAACGATTCGCTGAGCAAGACCTTCCACAATAGCGGTTTTGCCCACACCAGGCTCACCGATCAATACGGGATTATTTTTAGTTCGACGAGAGAGAATTTGCATAACGCGTCGGATCTCTTCATGTCGTCCAATCACCGGATCCAATTTTCCTAGGCGTGCCTGTTCGGTGATGTTGATACAATATTTTTCGAGAGATTGGTATTTGCTTTCCGCAGTTTTATTATTCACGGTGCGGCCAGCACGAAGCGTTTTCATATGAGCAAGAATAGCATTGGCGTTGAATCCGCTTTGTTCAAAAAATGCTTTGATGCTCTCCGGAAGATGCGGGGTTTGTGCCCACGCAAGCATAATATGTTCAAGGCTAATATATTGATCGCCCAGTTTTTGGGCCTGCTCGCGTGCCTCTTGCAAGAACGCTTGCATTGCTTCATCGATTCTCAGTTGTGCCCCTCGTGATTGAGGTAGCTGCGAAAGCTCATCTTCTACGAGCTCAAGAAGCTGCTCAGTGGGTACGCCGAGCGTATAAAGCAATGAGCGGCAAAATTCCTGCTTAAATCCGGCAGCAATTGTGTGCAGCGGAAGCAGGATTGGATTGCGCAGTTGTCGGGCGATTGCAACGGCCTGATTGATGAGTTCTTGTGTGGCATGCGTTAGAAGTTCACTAATACCATTCATATCTATTCCTTTTTATATTCTGATACGAGATTGTGAGTTTAGATCCTATATCAAAATTGAAATAATTGAAAAACGATGGTTCTTCTTGATGCGTAAAAGGGATAGGATATAATAGAAGGAATTCTTTAAAAACCCTATAAATGAAGGTAAAAGCGATGAAGCATGTAACACCTTTTTTCCTTATCACGCTTATATGTCCCATGTTATCCGTTGCGATGGATGAAGCACCTGCTTCAGGAAAGGGGTTGCCTTGCAATCACACTGAAGCCGATAGCGGTGTTCCTTCTAAAGAATTGAAAGAGCGGGGATTCAAAAAGGTTATAGACGATACTCAGCGATTAAAAAAAGCAATTGAGGAAAAAAGGGATGCTTTGCCTGGGGATGCATCAGACGATGATGAAACGGGGAAACAAAAAAGAAGTTGCGAACGATTGCTAGGATTAACGGCTGAACTAGAATCGCTATTTCTCGATCTTCATGAACAAAGTTCGAGGAAAGATCCATGGTTAACATTACTAGAAAAAGCAACGTCTGGTCTTGAATTTGTAAACGAAGCGCCAACTCCTCAAATTTTAAATGTAAGAATTAAGGAACTCACCACATCGCTTGTGTCTAATTCTTCACAAGCAACAGGGAAATCTGGTGAAAAGGATTGGACTCTGCTGTAAGATCATATTTTCCCGGCACCTTTTGATCGCCGCAAACGGTGATAGCTGATTGCAAAATGATGCGTGTAGTCTCGCAGGGCAATCAGTTGTTTTCCTGCAGTGGTGTGTATATCTAATTTGATTCCTTCAGGACGATGCGCGCCAAAGAGGCGTTCTTCTCGCTTGGCTAAACTGGCAAACTCTGTTTGGGGGAATAGTGATCTCACGGCACTCAGCTGCCCTTTGCCTCCATCAATCAGAATAAGATCGGGTAGTTCATTCTGGTCTTTATACCGGCGGGAAACGATCTCTTGAAGGGCTGCGTAATCATTTTGCTGATCGAGTGTTTTGACGCGGAACCTCCTAAACTTATTTTTATCCGGTTTGCCATCAGTAAATCGCACGCAGGCGCCCACGATGTAGCGGCTTTGAAAATGGGAGATATCAAAGCAATCGATCGTTCGCAGTGGGGTTTTAATACCCAGGAGTTCTTGCATTTCTTTTTGATCAAGCTCCTGGGGCCCGGGTGTGGTGGCCACAAACACCTCGGTTTTGAATTTCTTGGGTGAATATTTGGTTTGGAGCGTTTGAAAGATCGTTTCCACATTATCTCGATACTGATGCAGATGCTTGGCTTGCTCGAATGAAAATGATCGATTGTAGGATGCAATCTTCTCATCAATCCGTGCGATGAATGTTTTGTCTTTTTGATTCAATAGATCCTTGGCCAGTTCGATGCGAAACAGATAATCAGTTAAATCAAAATCAGGCTTGCAGGTTCCTGGGCAGTTACCCAGATGATAATCAAGGCAGCCGTTCTCCAATTTTTTGTTGCATACGTTAAGCCGAATCGTGTTCATAATATACCGATGGACACCGCGCGCTTGCGTTTTATGTAGGAATGGCCCGAAATATTCACCCTTCTCTTTTTTGTTTCGAACGATCTTTAGGGTGGGAAGCTTGCTGGCAGTAACCAGAATGTACAAAAACGGCTGCCCGTCCTTAAATACCGAATTGAATTGGGGTTTATGCTGCTGAATCAAATCCGCTTCCAAAAGCATCGCCTCTGTTTCATTTTTGGTGATGATGAAATCAAGATCATGATACTCAGCAAGAATCAAGGTTACTTTCCAGTCGCGATTATTTTTTTGAAAATAGGAATGCACGCGATGACGCAGATTTTTTGCTTTTCCGATATAGACAACTTTGCCAGCTTGATTTTTGAAAAAGTAGACGCCGGGAAGGTTGGGAAGAAGTTTTTGTATGGTTTTATGCATGATGTTTCCCTCTATTGCGGTACACAACTAGCAAGGGCGGTTTGATTATGGGGCAGATTGTGCTGTTTTAAAAACCGATTAATCCGATACTGGATCTTTTTGTTGAAGGTAAGATGGTTGTGCGATTTGCTTGGATCATACACAATGAGCCCATCGAGAGGGTTGCCCTGTTTTTTGAATAGTTCAGCAAGCTCTTCAACCTCCTCATCAGGAACGAGCGAATCATACATGCGTTGACCAATAAAAATGGGGAGTTGTTTATTTATCTGATTAAGGCGAGTGAGAAGGTCATCTTTTTTCGGGTCGTAAGCGGTGAATGCGCTAAAAAGGGATTGTGCAAGACGAGCTGAAAAGGGAGCGCCAAGCACATAATATTGCGTCATGCGCTTAAAAAGTGAACGGGCTGAAATGAATGGCGTAAGGAGAATAAGAGCTTTTAATTGTTTCGGTTTTTGGGCTGCTAGCTCCATCGCAACTTTCGCGCCGTTGCAGTTGCCTATAATAATGATTTGCGCAGAAGGGTTTTGCTCAAGTATTCTTTCATAAATAGCTTTAAGAAGGGCAATGTCGGTGTCTTGGCCAAAGCTAAACTGCTTGCGTGAATCATCAAAATCAAATCCGATTACAGGGCAGTTGGTTGGTATAACGTGATTTTCGTATAAGAGCGCCGCACGTGCAGCGCATGGGCGAGGTTCAAAACCGCGAGCGAAGATAAACACCGTAGAATCATTTTTGCTGATCACCACTCCTTCTTGTGCACGATACTGTTTGGTATGAATGGTTATGCCGCTATCGAGAGGCAATGATTGTTTGGTGCGCATAGATTGTACAATAGCCTCAATCGGTTGATCGTTGAGTTTTAGATGTGAGGCTGAACGAAATGTTACCACGCGATGAGCGGGCAATGTATCAACGGGGCAACGGGGCGCAGAAGGGGCATTAGCTGGGAGCAGTGCAATGGACGCGATGAGCGCCGCAATGGGGCCATAAATTTTTCGTGCCAGCATGGATTTCCTCCTAGATTTACCTTCCTAATAAACTTAAGTATACTAGAAATCGTTCATTATTTCAAAATGCCGATTAGATCGAGGGATTCGCATGCTTTTCCGCTTAAGATATCTTGTTTTCTGTGCTGTTTTTGCGCTTGGAGGGTTATTTGGATGGCGCTCCTACCAATACTTTTTTGATGCCACTAAACCGCTTATAGAGCTGAAGGGGCTGGCTGCTTATGGCTGTTATGCGGGGGATATGCCGTGTACCATTTTGAGTTCCAAGCGTGGTGAGGTTTCCATATGGCTTGATGATCAGCCGCTCGTGAGCCAGTTCAAAATCACGAATAGCGAAGATGGATATCCGTTCACGATCCCAACGCAAACGATTGCAAACGGAACGCACACATTACGAGCGCGGGTTATTGATAAAAGATTTCATAAAAATAGCACACAACTTGAGCGAGAATTTCAGGTGGATAATGTGCCGTTGCACGCGTCGCTCGTAAAAGCTGATGCTGATCATAAGGTGTTTCAGGGCAGAACGCTTCATGTGCAATTTCAGGTAAATAAAGCCATCAAAGATGCCAGCATCACGGTTCTCTCGCAGACGTATGATTGCTTTCCTGAAGGAAAAAACTCATCGATCTATGAAGCATTTATTCCAATCTCCTGTGAAGAAAGTCCCAATGAGTACCTATTTTCTATTGATGTGAAGGATAAGGTGGGCAATAGCACGCATGTAGATAATAAGTTCCAAGTAGTCCCGTACCCGTTTAAAAAGCAAACGCTGCAAATCAGTGCAGAAAAAATAAAAGAAGAGCAGGAGCTTGGCAGAGATTCTAAAGAGTTCGGAGAGCTGATTGAAAAACTTACGGCTGCTTCTCCTAAAGAGAAACTTTGGAAGGGTGTGTTTACGACTCCTATAGAAATACAGCGCGTTACCACCGAGTTTGGCACTGTGCGCACCACGCAACACAAAGGGCGGTATGCTCATAAAGCGCTTGATATTATTAACAGTCCGAAATCGGTGGTCTGGACAACGCAAGATGGGGTGGTGGTCTTAAAAGATCGATTTGCTTTTAGTGGTAACACCGTGGTGATTGATCATGGTATGGGAGTGCTTTCTCTGTTTTTCCACTTAGATAATTTTGCCGATATTAAGGAAGGTGAAAAGCTTGCCAAAGGCGAACCGATCGGTACCATTGGCAAAACCGGATACGCAGATGGGTATCATTTGCATTGGGAGATGCGAGTTGATAACATAGCCGTTGATCCGATGCAATGGACGAAAACGATTCTCTAAATCAGGACATTCATGTTGAATGGGGCTCCAAATAAAGGGTTGAGTGGATTCCACCCCCCGTTCGCCCTGAGCGTGTCGAAGGGTCGCAAATATTTTGAAATTAAAATTTTTTTATTAAAGGGTGGAACTTGACCAAGAGTTCTTGCTCTTAATTGGTTCACATTTTATCAAGACATTGGCATCAAAATTATGTACAAAGAAATAGCAATACTCGATACATAGCCTCTCGATCCTTCGACAAGCTCAGGACGAACGGAGTGAGGGGCAATGGACGAAAACGATTCTCTAAATCAGGACAGACATGTATTTCATGCCCAAAACCAATCGATGGTATAGCTGGGCAGTGCACACAAAGGCGGTATACCGTTATAGTATGAGTTGCGCCTTCTTGGTGATCCTTATGCTAGGTTGGCGCTATGGCGTCTACGCATGGTTTGATGCGGCAATCAACTCTGAGCGTGCTTCTATCTCCCAACTACAACAACAACTGATTCAGCTAGCGCGAGCCGAACGATTGAGCAAGGAGCTTGCGGATAATACGTTGCCGATGTTGCGCCGGAAATTGCAGGAGTTTTTCCCATCGAGTGCGAGCGCATGGCAGCAGCAACAGTTTGATTGTGTGATGGTGCAAGCGCAAAAAGCGGGCGTACAAATCGTTTCCTATACTGATGAGAAAGAAAAGAAAAAACCGTGGGGTTCCTATCGCGGTGCGCAACTGAGCATGAGCGGCACGTATGAGCAGATAGGCCTTTTTTTAATGAGCCTCAAGCAATCCTCCTACATGATCCAATGCAATCAGTTCCGTAGCAATCGTACCGAGGGCGATCAGTTTACTGCATCATGTAATTTGAAGTTCATGATGGCGGGGAGGTAGTGTTACTCAAATTTACCCTTTTTTTTGTAAGAGCTTTCTAAGATTTTTCCTCACAGCGGCACGAGCCGGCGGCTCAAAGATACCGAGAGATAAGGGTTTACGCTCTTTGGTGCGGATTCTTTTCATGGTTAATCTATGGACAAGGTTTATGCATGCCTCTAATGGAATTTGCGCTTGAAACACTAGGCAATCAAAAGCCATTTTGTCTTCTTGGGAAAGATTCTCATAGTTTTTTGCTACTTCAAAAAGTGTCTCAAAAATATCTTCCTCGCGAAAGCTTGCCCCATCTGTTAGTGCATCTACGGCTTGTTTAAGATCGTGTTGAGCCGCTCCTTCCGCAAATCTCTCTTGTGCTGTTCCCCTCTTTTCTATTGTATCTCCCTCTCTTCCGACAGCCTGTTCAAGAGATTCCCTATCTGCTGTAGAAAAATTTCTACCTTGATGCAGATCTTCTAGGGCTTTTTGTTTGGACGTATTAATGGAAAGGCCTTGTCTTATATACTTTTGGATAATCTTGGCAATCTCAAATAGTTCGGGTATGACGGAAGAATCTATTCGTGCAAGTTTTGCGCGAGGGCCGCGTACTCCTCGTGCTTCCAGATCCGCTCCAATACCTTCGGCACCCATTACGAAACCTTTAGGGGGATGATAGCTTCCTTCATCACCAGCTGGTGCGTCATTATGTATGATTATGGAACCTCCCGGTGCGAAGCTGTCTGTCTCTTCTTCCGCCGTTTCCTGATCCCCTCTTATCCGTGTAGTGCCCTCTTCGCTTAGACCAGGCGCTCTTGACGGGGATGGTTGTTTGCCATCAAAGCGAACTAAATTAGGTGCATCGTCTGTTCCTTCGACGGGTGGGTTTCCAAGTTTTTCTGCAATCTTCATTGCGGCTTGGAACGCTTTCCGATTGGCTGGTCTATCGGTATCATCATGTGGTGCTCTCGATGCTCTACCATTTTTTACCAATGCCCTTCTCGCGGCTTGAACCCTGTCTGGCTGAGCGCGTAGTCTGTCGCGTACGTCTTTGGGTGGTTGGTCCCCTTCTACCGTGCCTGCTTTCTCCTTCTTCCTCTCCCATATTTTGTGAAAGGCCCCAAATCTCCATGAAAGAAGGCCGGCCAAGCCTATGACTCCAGATGAGAGCCACGCTCTTCGTTTTTGCTTGTCTCGATATTGTTGTTTGATTTTACGCAGAAATTTTTCTTTGAACCTCACCGTGAACTGTCGCGTGCGGCTAAAGAACGTTGGCCGTTCTTGTGTGGCGTTTATAGTAAACAGGGCGAATAGCAAGATGCCATATAATTTTCTCATTTTCATAGTCCCTCCAGTCTACGCTTATCCGGGCCTTCTGGCTCGGCAAGCTACGCCCGGCAGGCCAGTCTACGCATCGTTTCATTTTCACGTACAAAGTAGGATAGCAGAGGAAGGGTGTTTTGGCAATTACGGTGCGTTCCAGAGCTACGAAAGCTTCTTAAGCTGTTGGCTGCAGATAATCAAATCTTCTGGGAGTACGAACGCTTTGGAATGCAGGAATGAGTAGGTTGCGGGCCCTTGTGTGGGGTAATCAAGTTGGTACCATTCCTTGATGCCGCCGCTATAATCCGTCACGCTCGTGAATCCCATGCAGGAAAGCAGAATGTAGGCTTTTTCTCCTGCGTCACATTCATAGAGAGCGCAGTACACAATAATCTTTTTATCGCGATTCCATGACGCTACTGATTCCACGAGTTCTTTGAGCGGTACGTTCATAGATCCGGTGATGTGGCAATCGGTATGAATGGAAGCAGGAAGTACGTTAATCACGCAGAGATCAGGATCAGATTCCATGGCGGTTTTTAGATCTTCTGCGCAGATGATCGGGACTTCTTTAAGTTGTACTTCCAAGAAATTTTGCAGATCGGGTGCGGATATTTTGTAGAGATTAGGGCGGACTTCCTTTTCTTTTTCAAAAAATGCTTGCTCGTCGATAGCGGATAATGAAAGTGCAGTGAGGGTGAAAAGAAGGGCGCTGTATGTGGTGGTATGCCTACCGATTAGATTCATACTATTCTCCTTGGGTTATGAACCTTATATATCATGATGTTTCATGATAGAGAAACGGACGAGGCATTTACAACGGTTTTAGAGTAATGTAAACCCTCCAACTTGGAACAAGCTGAAGGGTTAGGGGGGTGAACAATGCGCGAACGCACTGTTCATTTAGGGACCATGTATAGAGTCGATCAATAAGCTGTTTTGAAAGACTTGTAATAAGCTATCAGCTGGTTTTTTGTTTGTCAAATTCCAAACTTATTCAATTGAACCGGCAACGAAACGTGCAAGTAGTGGATAGTTAGCTTTGTTTTTGAAAAATTCGCGAGATGTAGCTTGCTGCGCAATCTTGCCTTCATCCATGAGATAGATGGTGCAATCAAGTTTATCAAGCAGGGCCGTATCGTGCGATGCAATCAGTACAATGTATCCTTCGTTGGCAAGCTCTTGAATGTTTTTTGCAACATGACTAGTGAGCATAGGATCAAGCGCTGATGTTGGTTCATCAAAGCAGATGATTTTTGGTTTCATTGCAATGGTACGCGCAATAGCAAGACGTTGCTTTTGTCCGCCAGAAAGTTGGGAAGGGTAGGCAGCTGTTTTTTCGAGTAGGCCATATCGTTTTAAGAGTGTGCGAGCAACTCGTTTTGCTTCTTTTGTGGATAGACCCATAACTTTTTCAAGGGAAATCGTTATATTTTGTTCAACGGTGAGATGTTCAAATAGATTGAATCCTTGAAACACCATCCCACTGATATGCTCTTTGCTATCAAGAGGTTTGTCGTCTAGTGTAATGCTACCACCATCGATGGTTTCCAAATTATTAAGGATGCGCAATAGGGTGGATTTACCCACGCCCGACGGGCCGATGAGCATAGCAATACCACCTTTATCTACGGTGAAGGAGATAGTATCGACTATTTTTCTTCCGTGAAACTGTTTTGAGAGATCTTTAATGACGAGCATCTGTACCCATCCTTTGCTCGATACGTGAAACAATGAGAGAGAGCGCGCCGGTGATAATTAAGTAGCAGCCGGCAATGGCGATGTACACCGTAAGGGCATCGTACGTTCGTCCCATGATCATTTCACCTTCCTTCGTTAGTTCTTGCACACCCACAATAGAGGCTAAACTTGAATCTTTAATAAGTGTGATAAATTCATTTCCCAAAGCGGGGAGCACCACACGGAATGCTTGTGGCAACACAATATAGCGAATGATCTGCATATTGTTCATTCCCAACGTTTTGCCTGCTTCTCGTTGTCCCACGGATACGGATTTAATACCGGATAGCACAATGTATGCGATATAGGCGCCACTGTTTAATCCTATGGCGATGATCACCGCCCATA
>SDBT01021463.1_pt1 | contig 10094 bp, 5 predicted proteins | sample 2277101 | NCBI WGS metagenome assembly SDBT01 (sample SAMN10404973, study PRJNA504765) | marine sediment metagenome | isolation source: marine sediment core GS10_PC15, 103 cmbsf | place: Arctic Ocean: Southern Knipovich Ridge | collected 2010
CGCATGAAAGGACAAAGAACCGGGTGCCGGGGCGCGAGATTCGGTCGACCGATTCGACGAAACCGTTGGCGTCGACGTATCGCACGTTATGATAGCAGCCCCGGTCGAAGATCAAGTCGAACGGCTCGAACCCCGGCAGTGCCAGGACGTCGGCCAACAGCCATCGCACCTTGACGCCTGCCTTCTCGGCGTCGGCCTGCGCGATGCTCAGGGCAGTCGGGGCGAGATCGATCGCCGTGACGTCAAAACCTTTCTTCGCCAGGTAGATGGCGTTGGCGCCCGATCCGCATCCCAGGACCGCCACCCGGCATGGCTCGATGTGGCCCTTTTCGACCGCCTCGCGCAGGTCCGGCGCGGGCATGCCCGAGTTCCAAGGCGGTTGCCGACCGTCGCGATAGTTCCGATCCCATCGCTCGATCAACTTCATGCCCTCTTCGCCGTGCGGCAACACGCCGGCCGGCAATGGCCGAAGCGGCACGAGCGTCTTGTCGACCGCATCGCTGACCGCGATCCGACCGGCGCCGACTTCCGGCGGCGGCAACTGAAGCCGATAAACTCGGTCCGCCGAGGTGATCGTCAGATCGAACCGATCGTCGTTGTTCTCGAGAACGGCTTTCGCCGGAGCAGTATCCTCGCCAATTGGCAGGACTTGATACACACGCACGCATCGACCCGAGTTATCCACCGCCGCGGTCGACGGTTGTGACTGCTTACCCGGCCAGAGAATCTCGCACAGTAGGCGGGAACGATCAATGTCCTGGTCATCATGATGATCGACTTCCCATCGCAGCGTCCCCTCATACGCCTTGGGGTCGATGCTATCCTCCATGATCCAGATCGACGGCTTCAGGAAGATGAACCGTCGAACGAGCGTGGGCGAACCCTGTTTGCTCTGCGCCCCCGGGAGTGAATGCGAAAGATCTGCTACCGCACAGAGGAAATGGGCGTTCTCTTCGAACGCCAAGATGGGTGATTCCGCTGAGAAAGGACCGATTGCCTCCCCCTTAGAATCGAGCTCGAGGGTCTTCGAGTCGACCTTGACCACCGCCCTCTCGCCAACGACGGGCCCATCAAGGCGGCGACAGGCGTCCTTCAGCGAAGGGAAATCCTTTGCGACCGGCGTTGCGGCGTGGATCTCGCAACTCAACAAGCACACCAGAACAACGACCAAAAGGTCAACCAAACCCCGCTGATTTCTGTAATAGCGATTTGAATTCATAGTTCAATAAACCTCCAACAGGACTTTTGCAATTTGGTCCACTCTCCCTCTGGGAGAGGGTCAGGGTGAGGGCAATCCACCTCACAGCCAGCAGTATAATCACCCCGCCACCTCCCCGTCAACTGCCCAGAGGGCGCTACGCGGCTGCCTCGGTTGCATCGCAAGACGGTGGTTTTTCGAGGCGCATCCCGAAAGGTACGAGTAGATGGAACGACTGCTCCGTCTGAGAAGGTGTAACGTTAGGAACACCAAGGGCACTTCACTGATTATCGTCCGTCATTCGCGGCCGCCGGGAGCCGCAAAGGGGCGCAGGATCATGGCAAAGTATCATTTCCCGGCAATATCAGTGAGGTCCCCTTTTCTCCTTCCAGGATGGCCCACGGCGTGGGGCGCATGGACCGGGATGACTCAGATCCCGCCCCCGATTGACCAGCGGTCCGGCTGATTGTAGACGGCCCGGATATTGGGCATGAACTTCTTGACGAAGGTCTTCTTGTTCACGCGAATCTCGACTTCACATGGGACCTGAAGAAACCGGGTTCGCTCGTCGGGATGTGGGGTCGGGTCCCCGACGGAAATGATCCGTAGGAACTCCATCTTGCCGAACATCTCCTCCATTTTCGAGGCGGGCACCCCCGAACAAACGATCCCCGCCCGGCCGTAGTCCTTCGCGATCAGGGCCTCGAAGAACTCTCGGGCAACCTTCACGGCGATCTGCTTGTCCGTCAACTCGCCTTTGGAGAGACCGACTTTCTGCGTTGTCGTGTCGATACGCATCACGTCGGCGGGAATGTCCAGGACGAACGTCCCTGGCGGGATTTCCTGGTTGTACTCCAGGTATTCGTGGCGCGACACAGACTCCCACTGATCGTCGACCAAGTGGTACTTCTCGATCTGTTCCACCAGTTTGGACTGCGGATTGATCCGGTAGATCTCCCGTATGTTTGGCAAATCGTTGAAACTCACCACAAGCGCGATCGGCTCCCCTTGGGCGGATGGTTCTTTCGTCTCGATTCTCACTTTCCCCTTCGCCTGGGCTTTGTGAAGCGCCTCCGTGACCACCTTCGGGTCAAACGCTGCCAACATCTCCGGCATACGCTTGAGCATTTCTTTCTCGTGGACGATCGTGGCGCCCTTCTTCGTCTTGAACCACACTTCGGCCTTGTCCTCCTGCCAGAGAACTTCCTTCGCACCGTCGATGGTACTCGGGAAGACCATCCGCAGGCGAAGCAGTTCGCCGTCCTTGCCAAACTGAGCCCAGGCCTCGCTGATGCTTCCCTTCACGGTCGGCTCGATGCGAATGTGGATGTATCGAAGCCCGGCATTCGCCTTTAGCGTCTGCTCCAAGGCGTAGGCCACGGGGGCCGTTTGATTAAGCAGCGTGATCGTACCCAAAATCGCGACAAGTACAACGCACAACGCCGCGGCCAACTTTGTCCAGTTACTTCTCATGACAGTCCTCCAAACGCTCGACCGGTCTGCGTCGAGCAGTGTTATTGTTGATTGTGAACTCGCCAGACCCGCCGACGCATCTGACAGAATGCGTTGGTCGAGCACGTCGTTGGTCGTCACTCGAATGCCTTTGATTCGCCTTTCCAAATCATCTGCAGGGTTCATCGTTCGACTCCCACATCAAGCGACGATCGCAGCTTGTCCAAAGCGTATCGATAGCGACTGCGAATCGTGTTGTTCGAGACACCGCTGTGTTGGGCGATTTCCTCAAAGGTCATCTCCCCATGAAGGCGCAACGTAATGACGGTCCGCTGCCCGGCGGGCAAGGCCGCGATCGCCCGATAGAGACGCTCGGCCTCTTCCCGCTCGATCATCACCGCGGCCGGGTCAGCCGCTATTGCGACAACCTCGCCCCCAGTTTGGCCGGCCGTTTCACCCGCCTGATGCCAACGTCCCCTCCTGCGCAGCCGATCGCGTGAGCGGTTTGCCACGGCCGTGACCAGATAGCCCTTCAGGTTGCCATCCGGCCGAACACGCGCCGAACCCGCCACCAGCGACACGAACACATCGTGCAGGCAATCCTCGGCATCCACCCGATCCGCCAGCATGCAGCTCGCGATCGTCAGCAGATCGTCCTTGTATTTCTCGTAGATCCGCTGCAGCGCGTCACGATCGCCCCGACACAGCCGCTCAACGAGTTCACGGTCTTCGGCCACCCACACTCATCCTCGATACATTGTTCCGTGGAGTATATACATGCAGCGCTCCAACACTCATATGACGTTCCGACCGGCCGTTTTGGTCTAATTGTTCTCGAAATCGAAGAGGGGAGGTTGAATCTGCGTGTAGCTACGTTAGCCAGCGGACACCAAGGGGCTGGCACCAAGGGGCTGGCACCAAGAAGGGGACATCACTGATTATCGTCCGTCTTTCGCGGCCGCCGGGAGCCGCAAAGGGTCGCAGGATCATGGCAATCTATCGTTTCCCGCCAATATCAGTGATGTCCCCTTTTCTCCGCCTTTTCTCCGCTTCAGTGGTAGTAATAGTACCAATTGCTTTCGTAGTTCTCGTCGAAGTTCTGTTTCGAATCAAAACCGACTCCGAAGTCCCTTTCTCTCAAGTACCCAAACTCATCATGGGGTTTCAGAAGGCCAAAATACATTTTGGCATAGACATCTCTCTTCCCCTCGTTTTCGTATCGCTTCACCTGATCGTCTGTGAAGAAGAAGAACACGACACGCCCAAAGCATCTTGAGATCTCCCAGAGATCCGGATTGCCGATCCGGATCTTCAGGGCTTCCACTTCCTCTTCGAGTATCTGGCCGTCCGCTTCCTCCTCCGCCAGAGGTGCGAATGCCGAGAACACGACGAAGAGACCATCGACATCAAAACTGTGCGTGTCATCTTTGCTGATGATGTTCAGGAACTTCTCTGAGATGGATTCCTGTTTTTCTCGGTCGAAGTTCACGCCGCGGCGGAACTTCCGAGCATGCTTCTCGTATTCCAGAATGATTTGCAGCCTCGGCCCGTGGAGTGATTTTGCCCGGTCGTAGATCACATTGAGAACGCTGACTTTCCAAGTGTCTGCGACCCACTGTGCGAGCTCATCAAAGGGGGCAGCCAAGTCCTTTTTGCCCTGCTTGATGCGCTTAGTCGCTTTGTACTCCCTATCGGATGGTGTGATCATTGGTTCTCTCGCAAGGCACAACTTCTTATTCTGCACAAATCTTCAATTAGGGACGCAAAGAGGACATCACTGATTATCGTCCGTCTTTCCTGGCCGCCGGGAGCCGCAAAGGGGCGCAGGAGCATGGCAAACTATCATTTCCCACCAATATCAGTGATGTCCCCTTTTCTTCGTCGGTTGCGTCGCAAAACGGTGGTATTCTGACACGTCTCGGAATACGAATGAGATTACGAGACGACGGCAAGGATACCAGACCTATCCATTGGAGGGCGTGCTTGGAAGATCTATCGCGTCGAGCCGGTCGCGCAGTTCACAGTTCTCTCTCTTCAGTTTGGTGAGGTAAGCACCAACGAAGTAGAAGCACATTGGCATGAACAAAATGAACGTTCCAGTTGATGCGCTGTCGGAACCCCCAGACGCGGCCGCCCAGACGTTTGCGACAGTCACGATAACGGCCAGTGCCGCACAAAAAAGTGCTGGCAGCCAAGGTCGGATCTTGTCACTCATTGCCTCTATCTCCGTTGGTTGGGTGATCTGGTGAATGGAGTGCGAATCCAGTTGCATGCATCCGGTATTACGAACCGCATGAATTGATGTTCCGGCGAACTTATTATTCTACGCCGACTACCTTTTGCCGGGACGCCTCGCCCCGATGCCATTCAAGATACCGACGCCGATAGCGTAGTCAACCCATCTCGTTGCGAGTCCGGGGGGATTAACATAAGCACGGAACTTACGTGGTTATGTTAATCGGGGTATATCCAGGGGAATCAGTTATGCGGAGCGGTGACGAGTGTCTCCGGACGGACTGTCCCAGAGTACCTTCGTTTCCCGACGCAAACGCCGTAACCCCTTCGCAGTACGTAAGTTATGTCCAGGATGTCCGAAATTGCCATCTCGTGATTCAAAACCCTGAGAAACCGTGGCGAACAAGGCTCTTGACATGCAATTGCCGGCCGCGAAAGTCCGGCCGCCGGGCGGGGAATTCGGTATGCTTACTCGTTCTTCTTCGTCGCCGCCCAAGAAAACACTTCCGGGGCCATTTTGTGGAGCTTGATTTGGGCCATCATTGAGGAGCCGCGGACCCAGCCGATGCCGACGCTGAAGACTTGGCCTCGCCAGTTGCCGCCGGGGGCGTAGGTGCAGTTGCTGTGGTTGAAGTGCTCGCCTTGACTGCCCAGCGCTATATCGAATGTGCGGCCGGGGCGGGAGACGGTTTGCGTCTTCGAGTCGAAGATTACCTTGCCTAGCTTTTTGTAGCGGTCATCGCCGAGCAATTGGCCCAGTCGATAGAACTCGGGGGCCGAGTAGTAGCCGTAGCAGTCGATCTCTTGGTTCTGCGTGCCGATCAGCGTCCAACCGACCGTGGTGATCATGTCGCGCAAGGGGCTGCCGGGCGGGAAACCGATGTCGTGGAAGTACATCAACGTCAAGTTCAAGTCGGCCGCGTCCTTCGCCCAGGCGAGATAACGCCGGTTGTTGGTGGCTTCGTACACATCCAGTGCGGCCCGTAGCATGATCGTGAAGGCTTCGACGTCGATCCCGCCGCAATCCAACGTGGTGCCCCAGGGCGGCGTGCCCAGGTCCTCGCAATACTCTTTGTAGTAGGCCTGCAAAGTTCGCTCGGCCTCGTCGAGATACTTTTTCTCGCCCGTGATCCGGGCGCATTTGACCAGCGGCGCGATGCAGAACGCGCCGGCAGTCGAGGTTCGGCTGGGATCGGGCGCCTTGCCTTGCTCCCAGCCTTGTGCCGAGCCGTCGGCGTTCCATGCCCGGGGGAAGAGGCCTTTGTGGCGCGGAGTTCGCAGCAGGAAGTCGCAGCCTTTCTGCAAGACGTTGGTCCACTGCTGGGCCTGTTCGAGGTTCAGTTCTCTGCCGAGGATGACCAGGTCGGCCATGCGCTCGAGGATCTCGCCGAACTGGCGGCTGGCGATGCCCGGCTCGAGGCCATGGAAAGTTCCGGGAATCCATTTGCCGCGGTGGTCGTCGAAGTCGCCGAAGAGCAGCCCGTCGGTCGGGGTTTGAGAGTTCGAGACGAAGAAGTCGAGCGTCGCGAGCGCTTGCTCTCGGGCCTCAGCGTCATCGGTTCGTGCCCCATGGTACAGCAGGGCGTGGGCGATCATCAGGTTGCCACCGCACCAGGCGTACTGAAAATGCGGCGACGTGGGCCAGAACCCGAAACCGGCGGCCCCCGACTCGCGGCGCAGGAAGGTGCTCTTGGTATACTCCTTGGCGAGTTCGGCCGCCTCGTGGAAAGGCAGATGCGGCGTGGTCACCGGCTGAAAAACGTCGTACGCCTTCCACAGCGTCTCGCGGAAGGCGTAGCCCGTCTTCACGCCGGCGCCCAGGTCGAGGTAGAAGGTTTTCTTCACGGTCGTCGGGCCGGGGAAATTCAAGTAGGCGTCGTCGTAGGGGTCGAACCCGTTGCGGTGTCCGTAGAGCTTGCTCTTCATGCCGTTGGTAGCCACCGGTCCGGAGACGCTCAACAGATCCACGTAGCCCGACCCATATTCCAAGCCAAGGCTCCACCAGTGGTCGATGCCTTTGTTACCTTGGGCGATTTTGTCGGGCATGGTCACCAAGGACCCATAGAGGCGGCGGCCGTCGACTTGCGATTCGACGTTGACCATGGGCACGGGCAGCCGGTGTTCCTCGTAGAGTCCCACGGTGCCGCTCTGGTAGTCAAGCTGCGGGCCGACCACCACGGCACTGGGGTTGCCGTTGTAGATCGAGCCGGGGATGAGCATCCGCGGGTTTCCGCCGCGAGCCAGCCGAACGCGGTTCAGCAGCGTGACCCTCCCGATCATCCGCTTGCCCAGGTATTGCCAGGTTCGCTCGATCTTGATCATCCCGTGCCGCAGGCTGTAGACATCGCGAAACTCCCACGGAAAGCTATCGGCCGCCTTCTCGGCCAGATAGTCGGCCGCCCGGCCATGGCCTTCGGCGCGAAGCTCCTCGATCAGTTCACCCCACGGCTCGCCCGCAATGGCCGCCGACGCGGTCGCCGCAACGTAGCCTCTGCCCAAGGAGTCGACCTTCTGCACCTTGACGTGGTGCGGCCGGGCATACCACGAGTCCTGCCAGTCGGTGCAAACGGTCCAGGCGTGCCCGTCGGGAAACGCGGCCAAGGCTTCCCAACGGCCCTCGATGTGTTTCTCGAAGACCACCTCGTAGCCGGCGTTTGCATTGCCGAGGAAGTGTACGCGCAAGTCACTGCCCTGCCCTGCCAGCACCAGCCCGTCGGCGACGGTCCGCAATTCGGCCGGCGGGCCCGACTGGATCACGGTCGAGGTGAACACGAACTGGCAAGGATGCCGGAGGCTGGTCCCCTCCGCTTCGACATGGATCGTGGTCCGGCCATCACGATCGCAGCGCACGATGTCACCGCTGCCCGCGGCGCTGACGTAGAGCATGTCGTCGGGCCCGAATCCCAGGCCGAACGGACTGCTGAGCTTGTCACCGTCGGCGAACACGGTCCCTTGCCCCCGTCGATCGAAGCGTCCGACATTGTTGGACTCGAATCCGGCCACGTAGATGTTCCCTTGCCGGTCGGACGCAAGGTTGCATATCCCGCGAACGCCGATCGCGCCGGCGTCGGCAAAGACGCCCAGATCGCGGCCTGCCTGCGGCTTGCCGGGCCCGACGTACTTGCGGATCTGATCGGTCGTGGATTCGGTAACGTAGAGATCACCGTCCGGATCGAAGGTGAAGCCTTTCGGGACATTCTTGTTGGCCACAAACAGATTGCCGGCGGAATAGGTCTTCATCGATGGATCGAAACGATGCACGCCGCCTTGGCCGTCTCGCATGGAGGCGTACAGCATCCCGTCGGGCCCGAAGACGAGTTGGTCGATCGGGCCGCTTAAGCCGGTGGCGAGCTCGCCGATCTTCGTGCCGTCGGTGGCATATCGCTCGATCTTACGGTTTCCAAAGCGCCCCACGTAAAGCGTACCGTCCGGCGCGAGCGCCAAGCCCACGATGTCCGACTCGGGGCCATCCAGCGGACAAGGGATCATCCGCCGCACCAAGATGCCGCCGTGCTCGTCATAAGCGAGCACTTCGTTGCTCTGGTAGCTAGCCACCAGCAGCTCGGCCCGGGCGACGGATGCTGTGGTGATCAGCATCGCTAGTAGAAGGAAAAACGCCGGGCAAGCCCGGCCGCTAAACGGGAAACTCGTTGCAGTCACTGTTTGTTCTCCTTTACTCGGCAAATTCAAATGACTCGGGTCCCTGTGGTTGGGCCAGTCGGTGGATGCTGTTGTGGATCATGCTGTCGATGGGTTCGCCTTGGGCGCCCTTGAGTCGGTAGCGGATCTCCATGCACCAGGTGGGCTCGATGTCGGGTATGGCCAGTAGCACGGTCTTGTTGTCTGCCGAGACCGTCACGCCGGTCACCGGAAGGGTTCTTTCGTTGTAGTGGTCGGAGCCGTAGTTGGCCGTGCGCTTGAGTCCCCAAATCTTGACCGTGTAGTTGACTGGGTTCTCGGCCGACGCGCGATCGAGTTCGCCGCTGAAGGTGATCTTCATACCCGCCGTGGTGGCGTTGAGGCCGACCGGCAGATGGACCGGCTTGCCGGTATAGCGGAGTCGGTAGAAGCCGCCGGGTTGGGTTCGCGAGCCGGCCCAGGAGAACATGCCGCAGAGATACAGTTGGCCGTCGTCGGGATGGAACCGGCCGCGCATCACACCGGTAGGAAATGCGGGGATGGGTAAGCGGTTCATGCCGCCTTGCATTTGACCGTCGACCGTCTCGAGCGGCACCACGTAGACCATGCCGTAGCCGTACGATGTGTTCAGCAGCGAGCCTTTCAGCGGTCCCCACTTGTCGCTGGTAACCCACATCAACTCGGCCGGCGATCGGTCGAAAGCGTTGGTGATCCAGCAGACCGGCTGGAGCATCGCGTCGTCGGAGGTGTCGGTGACGTCGTGGTAGCCGAACGCATTGCCGTAATAGCCGCCCTTGCCGGGCACCCAGTTGATGCGGTTCTTAGGCGTCCAGTGTCCTTCCTGGTCGGTGACAAAGAACGTGCCGTCGGGGTTGATACACACGCCGTTGGCCGCCCGAAATCCCTTGGCCAGGATATCGGTCCGCAAGCCGTCCTTGCTCACCCGCAACAGCGTGCCGTGATGAGGTACGAGGGCCGTTAAGGCGTGCCTGGCCGACTTGGCATAGTAGAAGTTTCCCTCGTCGTCGGCCTGCAAGCCCATGGCGAACTCGTGGAAGTGCTCGGTGACCTGATGGTCGTTGTTGAAGTTTTCGTAGAAGTCGGTTTCGCCGTCGCCGTTAAGATCGTGCAAGATGGCGATCTGGTCGCGGCAACTGACGTAGATCTTGCCGTCGACGTACTTCAGTCCCAACGGCTGAAACATGCCCGAGGCGATCCGCTGCCAGGTCAGCCCCTTGTCCGGCTGATCGATGCCAGTGACCATCCAGACATCGCCGTCCCAGCAGGCCACAGCCGCACTGCGTCCGTCGGGCAGGAAATCGAAACCGGTCGGCCGCACACGGCACAGCCACGGGTTGCTGGCCGGTCGGGTCAGCACGTCGATCGCGAACGGGCCGTCGTCGTTGCCGACGGTTCCCTCGGTGGCGATCGTGTCTTCCCATCGCGGCGGCCCGCCCTTGGTCAGCGGCGCCAGGTCCATGCCCGAGGTGTTTTTCAATAGCCTCTCGATAAGCGGCGCGACCTGCTCGGCCTTCTCTGCGCGTGCTAGTGAAAGGGTGAACTTCAGCGG
>SDBT01021464.1_pt1 | contig 10094 bp, 7 predicted proteins | sample 2277101 | NCBI WGS metagenome assembly SDBT01 (sample SAMN10404973, study PRJNA504765) | marine sediment metagenome | isolation source: marine sediment core GS10_PC15, 103 cmbsf | place: Arctic Ocean: Southern Knipovich Ridge | collected 2010
CTGCCAGCACGCCGAGGGAATGGCCTTGCGCTCCTTGCCCGTTTTGAAAGAAAAATCCCTGCCTGCTTCGGCGAGCTTAATGTTACCGGCAAGGACAGAATCTGTACCAAGACCGACAGCTGCAAGCGCTGAACTGGCCGTACCAAGCTTTAATAAATCTCTTCGTGTTATGGTTGACATTGTTTTTCCCTTTCATTATAGATTAAGCGGCTAACTCAAAGGTAAGGCTTGGCCGCTCATCACAATGACATAACGCATAGCCAGGGTCCCGACCAAAACCAGAACCGCAGCAAGCACTTGTACTCCACGGCTTTGCTGTTTCTTCACTAAAACCACAAGCGGGACAACCAAACCAACAATGAGGTAGACCCAGATGAACAGAAAACCGTAGCCGCCCGAGAACATAATCTTGGCGGCAGCTGCCTTTTCACCACTGCTCCACACAAGTGTCAGCACCTCCGTCAAGGCCATCACAAGGTCCACGCCAACCACAACAGCAAAAACGTTGGAAAGTACGCGAATCTGGTTGGCATCGGACGAGCCGGAAAAAACCAGCACTATCGCAAGACCGGAGGCAATCGCAGAAGCTAAGAAGATCACAGGCACTAACGCCGAATGCCACAGCACGTGTCCGTGCATCTGATAGAGGAGCATACCAGAGTAAAGCCCCACCGCTAACGCAAACACAAAACCCAGACAGGCTAATGGCCGCACTTTTTCAGCTTTACCTATCACGTGCAAAAATGCGTATAAGACTGAGATAGCCAGGAATATATTGATTGTCCACACGCCCCAGGAAGCGACACTGGAGGGATTGAAGTAAAGAAACATGTTCAGGAACCGCAGAGGCTTACCCAACTCGATAAGCAGACACAGCAATCCCGGGATAAGCAACAGCGGCGCTGCGATGGCGGCGGTTTTTTCGACTCTTACATACTCTTTGCCGGCGAAAAGCCGCAAGCCCGCTGCAGTCAGGAAGGCGCCGGCGCCGAGACCGCTGAGGAAGAAGTAGATTACTATCAGAACACCCATTGCTTCGTGGTGCTCGACATTGTAAAGAATTACCTGGTCCATTTTAGACCTCCTTTCTGATTCGTCCCGACACGCCCGTGTCTGCGGCAATGTAGAAGACGCGGGGTTTCGTTCCGAGTTCTGCCTTCAGCACTTGAACAGACTCTCTGGCAACGAGTCTTGCGACCTCGCTGTCCGGGTCGTTCAGGTCACCGAAGATACGCGCGCTGCCCTGACAAGTGTTAACACAGGAAGGGACTACTCCCTGGTCCACACGATGTTCGCAGAAGGTGCACTTATCCACAATCTTTTCATCCGGATGGAGGAATCTGGCATTGTATGGACATGCCGCCATGCAGATTTTACAGCCGATGCATCGGTCCTTGTGCACCAGGACGATACCATCGGCCCGCTGGTATGACGCTTTAGTCGGGCACGCTTCCACGCAGGCGGGGTGACCGCAGTGATTGCACAGCCGGGGGAGGAAATGTCGCTGTGTATTTGGAAACTGCCCACGTTCCACCTGTTTGACCCACGACCGCCAAACGCTCAGCGGCACGTCATTCTCACTCTTACAAGCCACCGAGCAGGCGTGGCATCCCACGCATCTTCGCAAATCTATCACCATTGCGTAGCGTTTGCCCTTTTTGATGACCCCGGGCTTCGCCAGGGCCTGGCCGACAGCGACGCAGCTTGCCACAGCGCCCATTGTGCCGGCTCTCAGCACGTCACGTCGCCTGAGCGGGCGCTTCTGCCGGGCGTCGCGCACTTGAATGTTGTCGTTTTTCTGTTTCTTCATTTCTGTCACCTTTCTTTTAACGAGTGCAAATGGCTTACCATCGTTTTATTTGCCGCTCCCAATTCATATTAACCTGTTTCTTTTGATCTCCACTCAAACAAATCAAAACCTGATTACATAATTCAGTTTCACCGTGTACACCTCTTCATCACCGGTAGAAGGTAGTGAAACCCAACTTTCCAATATTATGTTCTTCGCAAAATTGTCGAGCAGTTTCTCGAATCCACCGCTTGGCACATCCGTGCCGCCGTTCTTTCGCCCAAGCTCATAGAGAAATCCGGCGCTGTACAGTACATCTTCCCTATCGTTGATGTGTATGGCATCAGCCTTTAGTTGGAGATTGCGCTCGAGAAAAGACACCGTTTTGTCGATTCCGGCAAAGAATCTCTCGTTGTGGGGCTGTGGAGCGAAACCGAAATGCAGTCTAAACTCTTTTAGATCCAGGCTTGTCGCCGCATACGGGAAGAAATACCCGTTGTGCTTCCGATTATCTGAAAGATCGGCGATACCCACAACTCCCCGCCATATGTCACCGTCTATATCAAACGCATGCTTCACCTGCAGTGTTGCATGACCATGTGTTTCGCCGTTCGCTTTCCAGTCTACGCCAATCTCCGTGTCCTTGAACAACCCGTATTTGAACCCCATGAATTCCTCCGGGTGCTTGTTTGAGCCGGTATTGAGCCAACTTTGCAGAACAAAGATGTCACGAGGGACTATGTCCGTCGTTGGGATGTTGTTCAGGCCGGATGGGCTGCCCCACGTCGAACCGGTAATCAACAATAGCCAGGACGTTGCAAACAACAAGTAACAAATAACGCGAGTTTTACAGATCATATTACGCACTCCCTGATATAAATACATTAATGTTTATACGCTCTACTTGACCCCCACTGCATCAGATTTGCAGGATTCGCGACAGATGCCTGCTGGGCATCTCTTCTTCCTTGATATGCGCCTCATACTCATCCCGAAAATGGCATAACGTACTCAAAACAGAACTTGGCGGTCTCGCCAAGAGCGCAACACAGCAAATCCTTGACCGCTTCGGCCAAGTTTTCCAAAGCTCAATATGCTTCGGCCAAACATTCATAGTTGATCGGTAGATCCATCAGAGATTCAGGGCTGCAACCACCGGTGGGCCGCTGACCTGGACGGTCTCAAAGCGTTTCCCAACCGGGTATAAACAGCTATTATGCACGTGCATGGCATAAAACCCCCCCCTCACTTACATCGCGAATTCGGTCACAATCCTTTTGTACTAACGCACTTATGACAATCTGCTTAGTTGTTCGGCGTCGCTTGACCAACGACACGTCATCGAAAACTCAAACTGTCCGCTTACACAGAGCATCAATTGTACCAATCCCTTGGATCGCCAAGGCTTGTGACCCGACGCAGGCTCGACCTTCCTTTGCCTTCAATTCTCGACCAACCACCGTTCCCCGCACCCCAACCGCCTTAAGACCCCTTTGCCTATCCGCTACTTTACCAGAATCTTCCGGTATGGTTGCAACTTTCTTTTTTTTTTTTTCAAACCAACGCTTTTTTGGCACAGAGCGGCAAAATTCGGCTCCTTTCCGCAAACCTTATTGACAGGAAATCTATTGAAAATGCTTTTGACAAGACGTTTTTCCTTTCCTCTCATGAAGACTGCACCAAAATTCTGGGAGCAGGCCAATAGGAGGAGTGCAAGGATTGTGAGGCGGTGGAGAGGTAAGATGATCGATGCATTTTGCCTTGACAACGCCGGTGCAAAGACAAGAATTGACAGATGCAGCAATTAGCGCGTGAAACGCTGGTTCAGGATGGAGGATTTGATCGTGAGTTCTATCAATACAATCCGGTATTTGGTACTTGTGGGGCTGCTTTATTCGGTCGTAGGCGGCCGAGCGGCCCTTGCGGGGCCCGACAGTGCAAGGGGATCGACTGAGGAATTGGTTCGCAAGGCGGGAAGTGCGGAAAATGAACAGGCCCGGCTCAGATATCTTAAAGAGTTGTTCGAATCTCCTGCGCTCGAAGATGGTGTTCTTAAAAAGGACCTTGGCGGGCTGATCGAGTGTGTTGAACGCTGGAACAGCCACAGTCACATGCCCTATTTCCGTCCGGCCAAAGAGTTTCGCATTGATATCTCCGAAATCTCGCCCCTTTACCCTTTGTTGTGTTTCTATCGTGCCCGTCAGTTGGCACAGCACACGATCGGCGCCAGCGGCACGTGGGGCGGCGGGTGGGAGAATATCGATACGGCGCGTGCGTTGTTCGGGATAGCAGCGAGGGCATTTCCGGAAAACCGGATAATCCGAATGTACCTGGGCGAGCCGATCCCGGTTGAAAAGCAATACCCGCCTGATGCCAAGGCACCCGAGTGGGCGAACCTCCAGCATGAGTGTCTGGAGCGGCTTGCGGACGTTATGGAATGGTGGATCGATAATCGACAGCGGCCTGACGGCAGTCTCGGTGGCGGCCGGGGCGGTGAAAAGGAGATCTGGCGTGTATGGTATTCGGTGCTTATACCCCTCGAAAAACCGAAGCTGGTCGATGCACAGGCAAAGCTGGCGCGGGGCGTTTGGAGTCAGCCGCATATGTCCCAAGGATACACCGGTAAGATGAGCGACGTCGAGCATACGGCCGAAGATTCGGCCGACACGTTGTCACCTATGATCCTGTTAGAGCCGGACAACCCGGAGTGGTCGGCCAGGACACTGAGAATTGCCGACCTGATGAAGAACCTCTGGATGGGACGCAACGAGCGGGGCTTCTTCCAGTTCAAGAGCGTTTATTTCAATGCTGAGAAGGTGCAGATGCGAGAGAGCTGTGATACGTTCTACCACACACGTGTTGCGCATCCGGTTATGATTCTGTGGCTGCGCACTGCTAATCCGGGACTTGGGAAGCTGATTGCGGACTGGCTTAGCACATGGGTGGATGCGGCGCGGCGGGCCGAGAACGCTAAGCCCGCGGGCATATTACCCTGCGCGATTCAGTGGCCAAGCGGCCGTGTCGGCGGGGGGCGAGCCGATTGGTGGAACCCGGTCAATTACACTGCGAACGAAACGAATTACTACACGTTCCCCAGCCAGTTGAGCCAGATGAGCCGATGCCTGGTGCTGGCCTTTTACATGACCGGCGATGAGAAGTTTATGGAGCCGCTGCGGAGCATGGCCCGCATCCGCATGAAGTACATTGACCGCCCCGCCCCGACCGAGCAGGCGGCACCGGGCTCAGAGGCGTGGTGTGCGCAGAGAATAGACGGTATCATGCCGGCGCTGGCGAAATACCGCTTGTTGACCGGTGACAACGAATTTGACGAACTGCTTCGGCGCGAGGCTGATCCGATCATAACGCATCGGCTGAGCGGTGATATGAAACCGATTGTGGACGCTTTGCGAAACAATGCTGAGTTTATGCGTGTAAACTTCGAGGCCTACACCAGCGAGATGCGATGCACCGACCGGTTGTTTATGTACCCCGAAGCGTACGGCCATTGGGGGCCGGATGAGAAAAGCCGAAAGGCCGGAATTCGGCAGTTTGACCGCTCTATAATTTACCAGGTTGCGACGGGCGATCCGGGGGATCTGCTCTATTTTCCGTTGATGGCGGTGCGATGGCTGACGCCGCCGCGGCAGATTGCGGCATTTGTCAGTGACTCGGGGCCTGACCGTTTCAAGGCGGAGCTTTTCCATTTTGGAACCGGCTTGCGGTCGATGGGTGCGGAACTGTATACGCTCAAGCCGGGAATTTATGAGATGACGTTGCGCAGTTTGCAGGCCGACAGCGCCGCTTATCGGGACCGCCAGGTGATCAATATCACGGGGCCGCGCACACGGATTGATTTTCAACTTCCCGCCCAGGTGAGATGTGAACTGGTCTTGCGAAAGCAAAATGCCGCCGGATCCGACTGATCGCAAGTCCGGCGGGAACAGCCGATTTGACAACCTATAGCATCGAACTCGATGTCCACTAACCGGTGGCACTTATGTCATAGCACATCAACACGTCATTGTCACGCAGGTATATCTTGCCGTCGAGTATAACCGGGTGCGGGTGGCTTGGGATTCTTGCAATTCGTGAAAGATGTCGGTATTGTAGGGGCATCGACAGAAGCGAGCGTGTGTCATGCTTGAAATCGCCGTTGTTCTCGGAAGCGACAAATGTGATCAGAATGTGTTATGTTAAGGAGTTGGTGATGGCAAAGTTGTTGCAGGTATCAAGTTGTCTTATCGTGTTAATCGTGCTGTGTTCGGCCCGGCCCGGATCGGGTGAATTGCTGGATGATTTCAGCGGCCCGCAAGCAGGCAGTTGGGCGTCTGTGCGTTGGTGGGACGATTATGCCAGTAGAGGACGGCTGATAATCCCGGACAATGCCGCCCCGAAACTTGACGTGGCGTTTTCGAGAGGCCGGCGCGCAAAGGAGATAACAGCCGCGGGCGGATTTGTTGTCGACGTTGATATCCTCGAAATAAGGGGCTCTTCGGCGGCAATATGTATCGGATCAGGACAGTTCGAAGAGCGAGGGATCGCCCTGGTCGTGTATTCAGATCGGCGGACCGAGAAAGATAAGTTATATGTTGATGGTCAGGCCATTGAGATCGACGGTGATTATCACATCGGGCAAAGGGTGCGAATAGAGGTCGATTCCAAAGATTTTGAGAAGGGCACAGAGGGCGATATAAGTGTTTACTTCGACGGCGTGCAAGTCTTATCTAATCACCGGTTCCAGTGGAAGAAGTCTCCGTTGGGCTTTCATCTTGCCGCACAAGGCGGACGTGCGATCTTTGACAATCTCGTAATCACTCCGGCCGGGCCGGTGATTGAGTTTGTCCGGACGAGCTCATTCGGCAAGGAGCAGCAGACAAAGATCCCTATAGATGTAGTTTTCGAACATGCCAGGCCGGGCCGAAGGTACTCGGTGGACTTGTCGGTCTCGAGCAGGGGCGCCCAAGGCGGCGGGATCGATTATACGCTGGCCGGTGAAACACTAACGTTTTTGCCGGGCCAGACGAGAAAGACCATAACCCTCACTATTAACGACGACGGAGTTGACGAATATGATGAGACGGTGGAATTGACACTGATCAATCCCCGTGGCGAAGATGTGCGGGTGGGAAGTAAAACTCGATACTCACACACGATTCTGGACCGGTGGCCGGTGGTCCGGTTTGAAAAGGAAACAGTCGCTGCGCCGGAAGGCGGCGGCGATGTGAAGGTCGGGGTCAAGTTGTCACACGCCTGCGAAGATAAGGTGACGGTCAATTATAATGTGGTGCCGGGGACTGCTCAGCCGGGCGTCGACTATCTCGCTTCGGCCGGCACGCTGGTATTTGAGCCGGGCCGAACCTCCGAGCAGATAATTGTCTCGATTCTTGACGACACCGAAGGCGAGAACTCCATTAACGAGACCGCAATACTTCAGCTTGCGGACCCGGAAAAATGTCTTCTGGCCGAAAATGCCGCAACCACCGTTGAGATAATCGACGACGAGCGGGCCATTGCGTTTGACGGCGCTATCTGGCTTCCGTCGTCATTCAGTAAACACACAAGGCATAAAGGCAAACCTCTTCTGAGTATCAACAAGGCCGGCCATCTGGAGTGGGTTCCGCTTTATGGGGATTTGCTTCTGGTCAAGCTTGCGGAAATGCCGGTGGAAAAACCTGGCGATGTAGCGCGTTTCGGCTGGCGCTATAAGGGAGAGGGAAACGCTACAGGTTCTTACGTTGAGAACATATGTGAGCGATACGGCTCGGGCGATCTGAGGATGGCGGTTCTGGATTCCAGCGGTAAACCTTTCCCCACGGACCGGGGTTACGACCGGGGAAATGAAATATTCTGCGGCTATAAAGGCTACCAGGCCCGTCTTTCGCCGCATGTACCCAGCGACACACGTGCCGACAAATGGGCCAAGCGGGTAGATCCGTTTGGGGACAACTGTGGTTCTCCGGTTGATTGGGGGGGCTGTTGGGCTTATCCCAAGTACTTCAACGGCCATGGTGTTCCTGTCGGGCGGTTCAGTCCCCTGATTTTCAGTGTTGAGCGGGTCGCCGAAAAGGTGGTGGAATTCTCGGTTGAGCTTAATGAGAACAAGCATACGTACGTAGACGACGCGACCACGGCTAAAGCTGATTCTTCAAAACCCATGGAAAGTCTTTACGGTGAAGGAAGCTTCCACGTTCGCGAAGCACAGGCGGTCCAGCCGAGAAAGATCGACACGCTTGCTATTTATTTCGCCAACCAGAGGCCGTTCGAGTTGATAACTTTTGCGCCCCTGAAATAGACAACCGCCAAGGTTAACAAGTATCGGTTTTTGTTATAGGACAGGATTCGGCCTGCGACATCGGGCTAAAGAAACCTGGCGAATCTGTCGATTTATGAAAGATACTCACGTAAAATTGCGGATACTGTTATGGACCCGACGCACGAACGAAGAAAAGAGCGGAGGCTGCATTACGGCTGGTCTATCTGGCTCGTCGAGGATTTCGACAGACCACTATCTCAGGGCCAAATGATCGATGTCTCCAGCAGAGGTGCGGCCTTTACATGTTGCGCCGACGAAACATGTCCCTCTCTCGGCCAGGAGATTACCGCGCGTTTCAGTGTTCCGCGCTTCTGCGAGGACAACTCGTACGATATGGCGAATTTCACGCGTATCGGGCGGATTTGCCGCGTGGACAATGTGAACCGGTTTCTTCGGCGGGTGGCAATTGAGTTTTCCGAGCCTCTGTCGTTCCGACCCGGCGAGCAGGGCGCCGGCCAGCGTGAAAAGGAACTGTCCCACGCCCAAGCCTCTTGACCGGCAGGTTCGGTGACACTTAGGACTTGTAAATAAATTAGGTTTCGTTTTTGGCTGAGCGAGGACGACCTTGGCAAGGAAGCAAAACGCAGACCTACTGGTGGGTAGTTCGAGTTTTGCTGACACCGCCAGCCGAAGCCGCAGCCAGCCAAAAATGGAAGATAATTTTTTTACACGTCCTTACAGGCCATACCGGGGTGAAACAGCCGGCCATCGAGAAACAAATCTTGTTTTCGTCGCAGAGAGTTATGGTGGGTTGAGAACCGGCTGAGGTTTTCGATTTGAACTTGCCGGTGTTGACTTCTTTTGATACCATCGGTATGGGACAGACCTATGGATATTGTTCTTTACATTATTGGGGGATCGTTGTTCTTGCTGTCGGTCGGTGCGCATCTGTGGGTGCGGGTCCGGCTGCGTCCGGGAGAAGATTCGGACCTGGACGATTATTACTACGAATTCGAAGACCAGCATCCAGGTTACGCCAGATACACGAAGTGGTCACGAATAACTTTCACCGCCGCCACCATCGGGGTACTACTGCTGTTTGTGGCATACATGGTCTGATTTGAAGAACCTTTATTACCACCACAACGCACATGATTGGCCGTTAAGCTAAGTAAAATGCTAACAACGACGATCATGGCGTGTCATTGCTGATGAACGACAACCACTCTTTAACATAAAACGTAATCGCTGTCGCAAGTCCCTCGTACCCCATCGCTTCGGCGTCGGCCCTGGCCCACTCGCCGGGCCGATGACGCCGCACCACGGTGCCAGGGAAACCCCTGCCTACTCCACGCCCGACCCAGAGGCTTTTCAGTTCGTACCCCAACCTTTGGGACGATAGCAAAATATTCCCCGCTCCACCAAAAAAAGCGACCCAGGCCGAGAAACCTGCCTCGCTTCGTGAATTCGCAAAGCTTTCCTGTAACCGACCGAAAAGACAAGATGGTTGTAGGCTAACGGATTATTTCTATATCCAGCGCTACAGGAACTCTCTGGTAGCCGCCGCCACCAAGTCGTAATTCTCCGGTTATATGGAATGACCCCGGACCTATGGGAAAGTCGTCATCTGGTCCCAGGGTTCCGTTATCATTCGTCATATTCCAGGTCTTTCGGTATTCTTTGGATTCATGGGCGTCCAAATGAAGCGTTGTCCAGCCACATGGAGGAATAACGCGCCAATGCTCCCAAATTTCCGTATTATTGGCGTCTGTGATAACAAGGTGAGCAGCGTAATAGCAGTTCAAAATCGGTGCTATCTCCACAGGGGTTTCAGTTAGATTTGTAACTCCATACATAATCTCAACTTCTTCCCCTGAATTATAAACAGGCTTATCTGTCTGTATGCAGTATTCGATGCCACCGGTCACTACAGAGTTCGAATTCAGCGGAGTAGATGGGATTATTTCTATCTGTACTGAGAGGGGAGCAGAAACAGGTTGTTCCCCAGTTCGAAGCGGGTCCAAGACCCCAGTTATGTCATAAGTGCCCGGC
>SDBT01021465.1_pt1 | contig 10094 bp, 6 predicted proteins | sample 2277101 | NCBI WGS metagenome assembly SDBT01 (sample SAMN10404973, study PRJNA504765) | marine sediment metagenome | isolation source: marine sediment core GS10_PC15, 103 cmbsf | place: Arctic Ocean: Southern Knipovich Ridge | collected 2010
CAACGACAGTGCCGAGACCGAGGCCACAGCCCAACAAAGTGCCGAGGCCGAATTTGAAAAAAAGATCCAGGCACATGAAGATTCCTGTGCTGAGGCAATAGCTGAGATCAAAGCTGAAGCTGCCGACAGGGTTGCCCAGGCTAACGCCCAAAGCGAGGAGATAATTGCCAACGTCAGAGCTGAGGCCGAAGGGCTGATTGCCAGGGCCGAGGCCAGAGCTAAACTAAGTGCCGAAGCTGAATTTGATGAAAAGTCGAGACTTTACGCTCAGCAATTAGCTCAGGTCAGGGCAAGGTCGGCTGAGATGATGTCCAACCAGAATGTGCAGGCACAAGCCCAGATAGCCGAGCTGATAATACAAGCCAAGGCTGAGGCTACGGATATCGTAGCAAGGCTCAGGGCCAGGGCCAGAAAAATGATGGCTAAGACTAAGGCTGAGACCAAAGAAAAAGCAAAGGCAGACGCCGATGAGTTAGCCAGGACAAAAGCCGAAGCCGCCAAAGCAATTGATAACGAAAGGGCCCGGTCACAAGCTCAGGCCGCCGAAGAGATAGCCGCGATCAAGGCCCGGACAACTGAAACGGTCGAAAAGGTAAAGGCTGAGGCCAAAAGGGCAATTGAAAAAACCAAAACCCAAACCCGCGAGATGATTGCCGGGGTCAATACCGAGGCCGAAAAAAAATCAAAACAATATGCCGAACAGTTCGCCAAGGTAAAGGTCAAGGTCGTCGATGCACTCGCTAAAGTAAAAGCCGAAAGCCGGGAGGCAATAGCCAAAATCAAGGCCGAAGCTCAGGGGCAAATCAATCTCTTAAGAAAAAAATTGCAGGACACCGAAGCAAAGGCGGCGGCGGAAACTAAGCTCAGAATCAAAACGCAAGAACAGGCCAGGGCTCAGGCTGAGGCAAAAGCTCAGGACACGACAACGGATTACACCAAATCAATAGCAAAAGCTATGGAAAAGCTGAGCATAGAATCTTTAGCCAGGGTCGAAACCCAAGAAAAACTAAAGGCAGAGACCTCGGCGAAACTTAAAGCCGAACAGGAACTACAGGCCGAAGTTAAAAAAAGAGCCGCCGTTGAAACTGAACTGAAAGAAAATATTGAAGCGAGAGCAAAACAGATAGCTAAGGTCAGGACCGAGGCCGCAGAGACGATAGCCAAAATCCAAGCCGAAACCCGGGAGAAGATTACCGGGGCCAGGGCTGATGTTGAGAAGGCAATAGCTGCGGTCAGGACCGAGACTGAGCAGAAGATAACGACAAACACCGAAGAGCAATCAAGACAATATGCCGAACAGGTGGCCAGGGTAAAGGCTGAAGCTGAAGAAACAATAGCTAAGATAAAAACCGAAGCTGCTGATATGGTCGCCAAGGCCAGGGTCGAAACAGAAGAAAAACTAAAGGCAGAGAGCTCGGCGAAACTTAAAGCCGAACAGAAACTACAGGCCGAAGTAAAAAAAAGAGCCGCCGTTGAAACTGAACTGAAAGAGAATATTGAAGCGAGAGCAAAACAGATAGCTAAGGTCAGGACCGAGGCCACAGAGACGATAGCCAAAGTCCAAGCCGAGACCCGGGAGAAGATTGCCGGGACCAGGGCTGATGTTGAGAAGGCAATAGCTGCGGTCAGGACCGAGGCTGAGCAGAAGATAACGACAAACACCGAAAAGCAATCAAGACAATATGCCGAACAGATGGCCAGGGTAAAGGCCGAAACTGAAGAAGCAATAGCTAAGATAAAAACCGAAGCCGCTGATATGGCCGCCAAGGCCAGGGTCGAAAGAGACCAGGGGGCAGTAAGACCTGAACAAGAGCCAAACGACTCTTTTGCTTTTCAAAGGTGTGCAAAAGATATTATGAACAAGAACGTTATCTGGGGTAAATATGATGATAGCGTCCAGCAGGCCCTTCTAAAGATGCGCAAACACAATACAGACTATATGATAATAGGTCGGCGCACAGCACCTAAAGGCATCATATCAAAGTCCGAACTAACGGCTATGCTCAGCCCGTATCTGCGACCTGAATTTACGAAATGGCGACAACAGCTCGATGACGCCACGCTTCAAATCAGGGTCAAATGGACAATGATCAATCCCCTTCGCACCATAAACCCCGCAACACCGTTGTCGGCTGTGGTCGAAAAGTTGAACCAGTCGGATGCACAGTGCATAGCCGTTGCAAATGGGGGGGGCAAAATCCAGGGTTTGATAACAAGGGCTGAAACATTTAAGGCATTAACTGATTCTCTTGATGAATGGCAGGCTTTTTGTCAAGGATATACTAAAGATATAAGAAATTTATATATTTCAGAGGTAGAAAAGTTTATTGACCATCGGCCTGATGGTGCAGCCTGTATATCTGGTTTAAAAAGATTCCACATTAACAGCTACTTAAACAGTATGATGAGTAGAGAACTGATAAATAAGACAGTAAATAACAGTTTATCTGCAATCAAATCCTTATGCCTATACATTCATGAGAATTATAACATCCCTAATCCTACTTCAGGTATGAAGAAGTTGAAAGAAGATCCTGCTAATCCAAACTTTTGGACTATGGAACAATATAAGGCAGTTCTTAAAAGTAGTTTTAAAATAACTCGTCCATGGATAAGGTTCATTGCATGTACCTTTGGCCTGCCACCGTTTGTTTTACCAGTCACTATGAGAGGATCTCGCGCTTAATCTCCTTGTCTTGAGGAAGGCGTCGAGTAGATGTAAGATCTCGGTATGTGATTGCATAGGAAGGCTCGATGCGCACTGACGGGGGTGGGGGTTATTGGAGGAATGGATTTGTTCTTTTTTCTCTTATTATTGTTGTGACGGGTCCGTGGCCGGAGTAAACCCTTGTGTCTTCGGGCAAGGTCAGCAGTTTTGCTTTTATGCTGACAATGAGCTGGTCATGATTGCCGCCGGGGAAATCGGTCCTGCCAATGGAGCCAGCAAAGAGTGCATCGCCGACAAAGACTGCGCTTTCTGATTTTGAATAGAGTGAAATTGAGCCTGGTGTGTGGCCGGGGGTGTGCAGGATGTGAAACTTCATGTCGGCAAAGGTCATGAACACTTCGGCTTCGATGGTTATCTCAGGGGGCGGCGTTTTGAAGGGGTTGCCGGAAAAGGCGGACAGATTCAGGGCATCATCTTCAAACATGGGGGCATCTGCTTTGTGGATGGCGACCTTGATGTCGGGCCAGTTTTGGCGAAGAAGGGCGAGGCCATCTATGTGGTCGATGTGGCCGTGGGTGAAGACGGCGGCGACGGGATTTAGCTGGTTTGCTTTGAGATAGTCTATGAGTGGGTCCGACTGCAGGCCGCTGTCTATAATCAGACAATCCTTAGCCGCCGCGTCTGCTGTCAGACAATAGCAGTTCGTCTGGTAGTCGCCTAAGATAAAAGTTTTTATTTTCATTTGAGCGTTCCCAATAGTGGGCAGAATATATCATATCGGGGCGGCGTAAGTCCACCAAAAAAGGTGCTTGCTTAAAGAAGTCCACAGTTTACAATATAGATACTCAATTACATAAGGAAGATGGGTTTTTTAGTCTTTTACAGGAGACGAGCAGATGGAAAACTTTGATTCGGTTGAGGATGTTCTGGATTTTGCGATTGCCGAGGAGATGGCGGCGAAGGAGTTTTATACGGGTCTTGCCGAGCGGGCGCGGAATTCGGCGATGCGTGCGGCGTTCGAGGAGTTTGCGGCTGAAGAGAACAACCACCGGTCGATATTAGAGCATATAAAGTCCGGCGAGCTTGTGGTGTCGGCTGAGAAGGTCCAGGATTTGAAACTTGCCGACATGGCGGAACCTGTGATGCCGCGGCCGGACATGAGTTATCAGGATGCGCTCACAGTTGCGATGCATAAGGAGAAACAGGCGTTCATGCTTTACAATCTTTTGGCGAAGCTGTGTGACGACGATAAAATGCGGGAGACATTTTTGATGCTGGCCCATGAAGAAGCCAAGCACAAACTCCACTTTGAAATCGAATACGACGAGGTGGTCCTTAAGGAGGATTAGATTGCCGCGTCGGCCGCCTCAGTGGAATGACCCTGATGTCGTAGGGAGAAATTATGTTTTTTAAGCCTGTAAATGGGAAATCCCAGTTAATACGAGAAATTTCTAGTCAAAAGGGAAAATTTGCCATGATGTCTAACAAGAAAGTGTTTTTACTTTATGGATTGACTTCTATATTTCTAATAGGGCGGACCTGTCCTACGATTTTCGCAGAGGAATTTGAACTTCCGAAAGATCTTAGCATCAGCGAACATTTCAGTTGTTACGGAGGCTTGGAAGATAGTGATGCCGGTATTGATTGGCAAGCTTTATATGATACTGGCAACAATTCAATTCTTAGAAAATGCCTTACTGGAACAAATAGAATGTCGCTTCAAAACCTCGGCATTTCGGACTTGCAAGCTCGGCTACAAAAGCTCAAACAAGGCAATCTTATCGAAGAATTTCATGGAACATATCGACTATCTTTCCCAACCATTGTAGGAACAAAAAGAATCTATGTTCAGAAGATTGCCACAGAAGCCGTTAGAAAGCTCTTGCCTACAGGGGAAGAAATGGTCCGGCAAATAATTCCTCTTCTTAGAGACCGAGAAGAGATGCTTTTCCATGTTCTTTGGTCAGGAGTTATGGATGGCGGGGCCGCATGGCAAGCTGCTGCAACTAAAATGAAAGCTCAAGTCAAGAAAGGTGACACTTCATTTCATAATAAAACTTGGCTGACTTATCCAAGGCATCCTTTTCATTGTGGAACAAACACTTATGATGTTCCGTCGGGTACACTTCGGATTACTTGGAGTAATAATATGTTCCATGTTGTGCAACCAATATTTTCTCAACATAATGTAGAACCAATTGATGCAATTAAACAGGTTGCCAAATCGTTTAGAAAGGATCGCGCAGTCACTTCAGAACGTACTAAACAAGTTCTAAACATGTGTGGACTGGTCGATCTTCATGGCAAACCAAAAATATTTACAGTAGAGTACAACCCCGACAATCTCGAATCATATCAACTTTATGCCAAGCTTGGCCAACAATTTGGAGAGAAATTATTAGATAATATTGATATTGTTCAAATAGCAAAAACTTTAGATGTTACTCCTGGAATGGCTTTTCTAATTGTCTATCATGAGATTTGCTACGAACTTCTCCAGCAGTTAGCGGAAAAAAGAGTCCTCGATGTGCCAGGGATCATCACAGAAAGTGCCGATATCTCAGAATTATACAGGCTTGTATCTCTTGTTATCGAATATGACGAGGTGGTCCTTAAGGAGGATTGAGGAATTGTCGGAGGGCCTTGTTCGGCTGGTGTAACAAGGAAGTGCCGGAATGTTAGAGTGTCTGGAAAATCTAAATCCTGTGTTGCAGGCTCTGTTGGCGACGCTGTTTACGTGGTTCGTTACGGCACTTGGGGCGGCATTGGTTTTCGTCGCCAAGGACATCAGCAGAAGAATGCTTGACTTTATGTTGGCCTTTGCGGGCGGAGTTATGATTGCGGCGAGCTTCTGGTCGCTGTTAGCTCCTGCGATAGCAATGGCCGAAGATGCAGGGGGCAGGGCATGGGTGCCGGCGGCGGTGGGCTTCATGGCAGGGGGGGTATTCATCCGACTCATCGATATGGTTTTGCCGCATCTGCACTTAGGCTTTCCGATTGAAGAGGCGGAGGGGATAAAGACATCATGGCGGCGGAGCATTCTGTTGGTTCTTGCGATAACGCTGCACAACATCCCGGAGGGGCTGGCAGTTGGTGTGGCCTTTGGTGCATTAGCGACAGGATCGCCACACGCCACATTTGCGGCGGCGGTGGTCTTGGCGCTGGGGATTGGGATTCAAAATTTTCCTGAGGGGACAGCGGTGTCAGTGCCGCTTAGGCGGGAGGGGATGAGCCGGCTCAAGAGCTTCTGGTACGGGCAGCTTTCGGGAGTGGTTGAGCCGGTGGCGGGGGTCATCGGTGCGGCGGCGGTCATAATCATCCAGCCGCTGTTGCCGTACGCGCTTAGCTTCGCAGCGGGCGCGATGATATTTGTCGTGGTCGAAGAAGTGATACCCGAGTCGCAGCGCGGAGGCCATACGGACTTAGCCACGATGGGCGTGATGACAGGGTTTACCGTGATGATGGTATTAGACGTAGCCTTAGGCTGAGCGACAACTATCATACTTCAAAAAAGGGTGCTGACCCCTTTTTTAATCTTACGAGCAGCCCATGGAGTTACCACAGTTGTAGCACCTGTAGCACATGCCGTTGCGGACGGTAATGGCGCCGCAGACATCGCAGGCTGGTGCATCATCCTGGAACCGCTGGAACTGCTGGCTAAACTGGTGCATAGTGGCTGCCTGGGACTGAAACTGCGTGTCAGGGCTTATTACCGCACTTACCATCTCGACGACTCTGTCGGCTGCGGCTTCGGCGAACTTTGTGGGTTTCGCTGTTGGTAGATTGGCGTCCGGTAGCGCAGGTGGTGCGGGCTTTTTGTGGAGTGCTTTTGCCTCGTCGATTTTCTTAGCGAGGTCCTTGGTTTTTTCTACGAGTTGCTTTGCGGTTGTGTTTGTCGGGCTGGCGGTGTCGGTGGTGACGGCTCCATTGGGTGTGTTTTTCTCGGCGTAGCCGGGGATGAATCTGCAACCTAACCAGCAGAAGATGTAGTCAATGAGACTCTTGGCGAAGGGGATGTTCTTGTTTGAGGTCATACCGGACGGCTCGAAGCGGGCGTGGCGGAATTTATCGACTAATGTTATCAGCGGGACCCCGTACTGAAGTGCCATCGAAACGCAAGTGCCGATGACATCCATAAGGCCACCAACGGTGCTGCCCTCCTTGGCCATGGTGATGAACAATTCACCAGGCTGACCATCCTCATACAGCCCCACCGTCAGATAACCTTCATGTCCTGCAACTGAGAATTTATGTGTAATGCTGTTACGCGTTTCGGGCAGACGTCGCCTGAACGGTCGTGCCTGTGCGGGTTCAGCGGCAGCGGCAGCGGCTTTGGCTTTTGCGGTGCCCTGCCTTTCGGTGTTTACCGGCTGAATCCTTTTTGAGCCGTCCCGATAAATTGCAACAGCTTTCAATCCCAACCTCCAGCCTTCCATATATGCAGAAGCGATTTGCTCGGTGGTGCTTTCGTTGGGCATGTTGATTGTTTTGCTGATGGCTCCGGATATGAAAGGCTGTACGGCAGCCATCATCTTCAAATGCGCCTCATAGTGGATGTGTCTTTTGCCGTTGGCGGGCTTGAAGGCGCAGTCAAATACGGGCAGGTGCTCTTTGTGAATCTTTGGAGCGTTTTCGATGGTATCATCAGTATCGATGGCGTTGCAGATTTCCTTGATGTCCTCGGGACTGTATCCGAGCCTTTCAAGGGCCATGGGCACGGTCCTGTTTACGATTTTGAGCATTCCGCCGCCGGCTAAGAGCTTGTATTTTACGAGTGCGATATCCGGCTCGACTCCGGTAGTGTCGCAGTCCATAAGGAAGCCGATGGTGCCGGTCGGTGCAAGGACGGTGGCCTGGGCGTTGCGAAAGCCGGATTGTGAGCCGGCGTCGAAGGCCTCGTCCCAGGCGTTCTTTGCGGCGTTGAGCATGTAATCGGGGCAATGCACCTCGGGGATATTGTAGGCGTGCTCTCGATGCATGCCGATGACGTTGAGCATTGATTCGGCGTTTTGCTCGAAACCATTGAATGGCCCTTTTATCTGTGCAATTTCGGTACTGGCGGTGTATGCAGTTGCGGTCAGTATTGCGGAGATTGCGGCGGCCCAGGCCCTTGCCTGGTCGGAATCATAGGGCAGTGCAAGGCTCATCACTAACGAGCCAAGATTGGCGTAGCCGAGACCCAGGGCACGAAAATCGTGGCTGTTTTGGGTGATGCCGGCTTCGGGATAGCTGCCGTTGTCAACGAGTATTTCCTGTGCGATGATGAAAAGCCGTGCGGCCTTTTTGAAACTGTCCACGTCAAATGAGCCGTCTTCATTGCGAAACTTCATGAGGTTAAGCGAAGCGAGGTTGCAGGCCGAGTTGTCGATGAACATGTACTCGCTGCAGGGGTTGGATGCATTGATTGGGCCTGATTTGGGGCAGGTGTGCCAGCGGTTGATTGTGGTATCATATTGGACGCCCGGGTCGCCGCAGACTCTTGTGCCTTCGGCGAGCAGGTCCATAAGCTCGCGTGCGGAGTATTCGTCCATGGGTTGGCCGGTTGTTACGGCGCGAGTAATCCATTTGTCGTCTTTTTCGACTGCGTCCATGAATTCATCGGTTATGCGAACGGAAAGATTGCTGTTTTGGAACATGACACTGTTATAGGCCTCGTTGTTAAGGTCTCCGCCGTAACCTGCGTCGATAAGCGCCCAGGCCTTTTTCTCCTCTTCGGTCTTACAAGTGATGAACTCCTTAATGTCGGGGTGGTGGATCTTGAGCGACTGCATTTTGGCGGCACGTCTTGTTTTTCCGCCTGACTTTACGACGGCGGCGATTTGGTCGAAGACCCTCATGAAGCTAAGGGGTCCGGAGGGGTTGCCGCCGCCGGAAAGCTTTTCTCTGCTGCTGCGAAGCGTCGAAAGGTCTGTTCCCGTGCCGGAGCCGTGTTTGAAGAGCATCGCTTCGCTCTTTGCGAGGCGCATTATATCTTCCATTGTGTCGGCAACGGATTGTATGAAACAGGCCGAGGCCTGGGGGTATTCATAACTGTTTTCGCAGATCGTTGGCGTTTGCTGGTTTTCGTCCCAATGGAAGTTGTGCTTTCCTCCGTGCACGCCATAGATATCGAACAGGCCAACGTTAAACCAGACAGGCGAATTAAATGCCCCGTACTGGTTCACACACAGCCAGGTCAGTTCGTTATAAAAATTCTCGGTGTCTTCGTTGCTGGTGAAGTAGCCATCTCTCTTGCCGCGGTCGGCTATTGTTCTGCAGACGCGGTGAACGAGCTGCTTGACGGAGTATTCACGTTCGCCGGCTTCGTTGTCGCCATAGAAGTACTTGCTGGCAACGACCTTTGTGGCCAACTGGCTCCATGTAACGGGTACTTCAATGTTCTTTTGTTCGAAGATGACCTCGCCGTTGTCGCCGGTGATCTTAGCCTGACGGTTTTCCCATTCGATTTGGTCGAAAGGATGAACATCGGGGGTAGAAAAAGTCCGGGAGATTTTCAACCCTTTAGAACTAATCGGCTTCGGGCTTGTCCAGGGCTGAAATCTTGCTGCTGGTTCGTTCTCGGTTGTTTTCAAGGTCCTATCCTCAGCCATTTTTATACCTCCGTGCTATCAAATGAGCCAAACCACCTAATACTATATACAGCCTTTTCAGGAAAATTGTTGCAATATGTTGTTAATTGCAACGAAATTCATATTATTATCATTTGGGATTGATGGCAACAGAAAATCTGAAAAAATTTTTGCTGTGCAAGCTAAGTTACTTCAAATACGGCACCTACAGGAAGAAAAAAATCTTTCTCACAGGCTTTTAAGTTGTGGAAATAACGACAGGGGGGGTGGATATTCTGATTGACTTTGTTCGTTTTGGGTAGTTGGCAGGTTGACAATGCGTTTGGGAAGCTGTTATACTAAAGCGAGTTACGATTCAGGCGCCCGTAGCTCAATTGGATAGAGTCGCGGACTTCGAATCCGAAATGGCACTTCCTAACTCTCCGCAGAAGATGGGCTTACGAGCCACAAATCAAGGTTATGTGTGTGAAACGAAGGTCAATTGAACGTGAAATGAAGGTCGAAAGTGCATTGTTGTTGCGCGCTTTGTTGCGCGCCCCTAAAAAAGTACTTAATTAAAATCGCTGGCAAGGCCGGTCTATTTTTATCTACAACACATCAAGGCGTTAGCAGATCTTGCGGAGAAGCATGAAGGATAATGGTAAGAAATGGTAAGGTGCAGAATAATGACAATTAGTAACATTGGGTGCGCTGATGATGGTAATCAGTAAGAAAGCGTAAGGGGTCAAGTGTCGGATTAAGCAACATTTTTTCTGTAAATTTTCTTTTTGCCTGAATTAGCAGATTCGTTTTCGTTCTCCATTTCCGCTTTCATATTCAAATATCTTTTACCGCTCAGCCAATCTTCGCTGATCTCC
>SDBT01021466.1_pt1 | contig 10093 bp, 10 predicted proteins | sample 2277101 | NCBI WGS metagenome assembly SDBT01 (sample SAMN10404973, study PRJNA504765) | marine sediment metagenome | isolation source: marine sediment core GS10_PC15, 103 cmbsf | place: Arctic Ocean: Southern Knipovich Ridge | collected 2010
GATGCGGTGGCGGAATAAGGTTTTTCCTGAGGGAGCGATCCATAAGATGAAAATTGATGGTTGCAATAAGCCCCCCGGCAAGGATACCCGTTGTGACATCGAATTTTGCAATGATACCTGCGACGGCACTCGCAACCAAAAGCAATATCCAATTTGATCGTGTAACAAATTTAAGAATTCGAAATTGGATATTCATGATTAATATCTTTCACTTTTTCCAGGCATGTTACAATTTTCTTATTTTCTTTATCATCAGCGCGATGTTTCTGAACCCGGCGGCAATTCCCAGCGCAAGAAAAATGAGCGTCACCCAGGGTGTAGAATGAAAAACATTCTCATCAAGGTAGCTTCCGATAAAAAAACAGATAATAATCGGGAGCGCTACCTGAAAGCCGATACTGCTGTAATACGCCATGTCTTTGAGATAGCGTGTTGTTTCCCTTTTCATAACCGGATCGTGGTTTGAAACCCGCGCTGAAATGGTTTCAAACCCGTAAGCCCCCTATCATACGATCTGGGGCAAGTCAACGGTAATTTACTCAAGTTTCGCCCCCATCCATATTGGATCCGTATCAATTCCAGGGTGCGAAACTTGAGTAAATTATTCTCCCTGAAATCACTGCATCTGCGATTACATGGCTATGCGATCCGCATGAAACACCGGACCGTCTCGGCAGACATGAAGAAATTTCTCCTTATCTCCTTGCTGCTCCACAGCGCATCCGAGGCATACCCCAATCCCGCAGGCCATTACGGTTTCCATGGAAATCTGACAAGGTATTGAATGATGTTCTGCAATGCCCTTCACACATTTTAACATCGCAACGGGCCCGCAGGCATAGATAACGTCCGGGACCCGGCGGTTCACCGCAGTTTCCAGAGGGTGGGTGACAAAGCACTGATCCCCTTCGGAGCCGTCATCGGTGGTGGTGTAGACTGTCATGCCCATTTCGGCGAAAATCTCTTTGCATAAAAGATCTGCTTTGGATTTACCGCCCAAAAACAGTGTTGCCCGGGTGAGGTTAAACCCTTTCTTAAAAAGATCGTCCGATAGAAAAAGAATGGGAGCAATACCGATTCCCCCGGCAGCCAGAAAAATGGTGCCATGGGAGTCGGATACCGCGAATCCGTTTCCCAAGGGACCCAGCATGTCGAGTCGGTCCCCTTCCCGGCAACTCGAAAGAATCTTCGTTCCTTCCCCCACCACTTTATACAGCAACTCAATTCCGATGACGCGCCCATTTCGGGTAACCAATCGGTGAATGGAAAACGGGCGTCGAAGTAAAGGGCTTTTTCGATCCCCCAACCGAAGCATGATAAATTGGCCGGGAACCGATGACCCGTATCCCTCACCGGTTCTAATCCCCATATGGAAATAGGCCGAACCGAGGGGTCGGTTCCAAAGAACCTGAACTGTTTCTTGAAAGGTCAATGGCATTTCAGCTTCCCCTGTTACTCGGTATCGATGCAATCATCTTAAGCAGCCTCCATATCACAGCGGATGTGTACGCTGCAAGGGATTATACCAGTAGTGAAGCAATACACAAGATGATCAAGGGAGGGGATACGCCATTTCAAATCACGATATTCAGCACCCCTTCATCGGTATGGATCAATCGGTCCGCAAGAGTGGTGGTTGCCAGTGTTTCCGGTTCCACCACCCGGCAGGTAATATCGTAGATCTCAAAACCGGTATGTTTCATCTTCTCTTTAAGCTGAGGAATATTCTCCATAATCAGTTTCCGAATCGGGTCGGTTTCAACACTGAAGGTTCCGCTGAGCGCATGTTTTAAGATGGAAAAATCCGCAAGCACATTCCCCAGGTTGGACATTTCCAGTAGAAAAGATACCTTTATCAGGCGGTCACGTTTGTCTTCCGAATCGTCTTCTTTTTGGCGCCCAAGATCGATCAGCAATTGCCCGAACCGAAGGGTTTCGTCAAAGAGAAAGGGAAATGGGAGCAGGTACCGGCCCGATTCTCTCACAGACCTTTCGTTGAGTAGTTGAAAATGCTCCATATTCTCCAAAAATGCTTTGATCTGGGTGAAGGCGGACGGCTCCGCCTTTTCCAGTAGCAATGCCAGTCGCATGGATAGTGCTTTTACATCTGAATTGATGAGATCCTTCACCAGGTCCGAAGATATGGTGCGATCTGAGCCCAGCAGCCGGATCAACTTATTTTCCCATGTTACACCGCTTCCTCGAAAAAGGCTTTTTAAAAAATCGGTGTCGGTGTTTTCGGTTTTAAGGGACAACGATCTAATCAGGCTCTCCATTTGCGAACCGGTTTTATTAAGATCCGGGATTTCCGTCATCGTGTCGAGGGTTTGCATCACGCGAGCCAGCAACCCATATGGTCCGGATCGACTCAGAAGATCCGGTGGCAGATGAATAAACCGTCCGCCTTTGGCTTCCACCAATTTAAATGTGGGCTGAGTACCGTTGTCTTCAACCCGCAGAAGAAGGGTATCTCCTGATTTGAGAGGCATGTGGGTGCTGGCCTGCACCCGTTTACCCTGTATGTTCAGAACTGCTTCCCTCGCCGATGTGGCACTTTCGACGGTTGCCTTTACAACCTGGCCTTTTTTAAGACCATCAAAATGGGTCGGTTCCCCGGTTTTCTTTTGTATCCATATATCGGAAGAAGTGGCAATGATGTGGGAGATGGCAGCGGTCATGAGCCGTCCTTAACCTCAGGATCGGTCTGTCTGGGGCACATCTTGTTCCAACGCTAAAAACTTCTGCTTGAGATCGTAAACCATTTCGACTTCATTTTTAGGGATGGAAAGCGTTCGCGCGGCGGTGGCAGCGTCATGGCCCTTGTTAAATTGCTCGAGGATCGCCTCCTGCTGATCAAAAACATGTTTTCTATCCCCCGAAACAGACCCACGAAAATCGGAAGTAAAGAGTGCATCGGTCCGGTTCAGCAGCAGATTCAAACTGATGATCCGGCTGTCGAGGTTTTCGTTTAAATGATTGATGAGGCGTTTTTTTTCTTTCAACTGCTTTTCAAACGACTTGGCAGTGGAATCGGCATCCCGAATCAGCGGTTCCAACATCTGGATAATGCGTGTGCCGGTTTCCTTGGTCGCGTTTCGGGATGAACCGGATCGCAGACTTCTCAAATAATAGACCACCAAAAACACCATCACCACATCGACGGCCATTTGGAATGCCACCCAAAACTTGATATTAAACATGTTCTCAAACAGGTTCATTCTATTTCCGTCCCGTTAACCGGTCATCAATCCCATCGATGCCAAGCTCCGTCATTATTGGTCATGCAACGGTATCAACCAGTTTTCCGGCTTCCCCGGAGAGTTTTTTCTGTTCCGACGCATCGGCCGCCCCTTGGTGCGATCGATGGTTCTTCCGCTTCCGCTTTCGTTTTTCAGAAGAATCTTTTTCGGTTTTGGTCCCCTCGGATTGATTCGACTCCTGTACGGTTGTCTGCTGCTGGATATCCTTCTCTTTTTGATTGGCGGAAACCACGTGGTTCTGGTTATTCGCCGCATGCCGGATATTTTGAGCCTCCCGGGCACCGCCCTCCTGCTGCAAAACGATATTTAAATTCGATATGCCTGTCATGATCATTGCCCCCCTTGGCCAATGAGCCCATCCCCTTAGTACATCAGGAATGTACTGACGATCACGTCTTTAATCGACCTTTCAGGCAAAGCACTGTTTAGGGCCTTCAATATCGCTATCTTGAGGCTGATTTCGTTGATTTTTGATTTATCCCTCACTGTCAATGCCTGTTTTAATACGTCATATATAATATTTCGGTAAAAAGCCGAATGATCTTTAATCAGACGGCTGGCCGAGGATGTGGTCAATTCTATGGACACATCGGCCGTCACATAGGTCAAATCTTTCCGTTGCATCGGAGCGGGCACTAAAAATTTCTTCAACTCAATGAAATGGGCGGCCGCGACAGGGGCCGGCGCGTCTAGATTCACCGCTTCCTTTAGTATTTTCACGGTTTCCGTTTTCTTTCCCGATTCTTGCCGGGCAATGGAATACGATTGAACCGCCTGTTGACCCTCATCCGCCGGTTTTCGCAGGTATGAAAAGAACACAAAGCCCAAAACGCCGCAAATGATCAACGCCACGGGGGACGCCACCAAAAGCAGTTTCTTAATCCCCCACCTGATCTTTTGGGCTGCGGGTTCGTCCGATTCGTCCGATTCGTCCGGTTCATCAGGGACATCAGGAACATCTTCCAAAATCACGCGATCCGAGATCTCGTCATCTTCCTCAACTCCGCCACCGTCCAACAACTGATCCGGCTCCTTCGACGACTCGCCGTCCGATGCCTCCGTCTCCTCAGGCATGGCTTCAGCCACAGCGTTTTCCGCTTCAAGATCTTCTTCCTCAGCCTGAGACAGCAACGAATCGATATCGTCTTGGGAAATGAAATCGGTATCTTTTTCTTCACCCGATGCCTCCGATTCCACCGCAGGCTCCGTCTCCTCAGGCATGGCTTCAGCCACAGCGGTTTCCGCTTCAAGATCTTCTTCGTCATCCTGAGACAGCAACGAATCGATATCGTCTTGGGAAATGAAATCGGTATTTTTTTCTTCAGTTTCGGCCATAACCAACCATTTAAATCCGGTTTGTTTCTATTTTCAGCCTCCCACGGAGAAACATTATGCGCTACGCCGAATGATAGTTATTGAGCTTGGCCTTCAGTTTAATCAAAGCGAGCGTATGGATTTGACAAATCCTGGATTCGGTTAACTCCAATATGTGACCGATCTCCTTTAACGTGAGATCGTCATAGTAGTATAGTGAAATAACCAGTTGTTCTTTTTCTGAAAGACTTCGAATCGCTTCCGCCAGATACTGTTTTAATTCACCCTTAAAAACATTTTCCGCCGGGTTGTCACTGCTGAGAATTCTTTCTTGAAACGATTTCTTGGTCAGCGAGTCATTGTCTTCGTCCTTGATGTATTCGTCGAGGCTGAACAAGGCAATGCCGTGGATGTTGGAAAGCAGTTTATAATACTCTTCCAGCTGTATTCCGATCTCCTCGGCGATCTCCCAGTCTTCGGCAGGCCCCCCCTTGCGGGATTCAACGGCAAGCAGCGCTTTTTCGATTTCTTGTATTTTCTTTCTCATGGATCGTGAATACCAATCCATGCTGCGCAGTTCATCGAGAATTGAACCTTTAATCCGATAGGCGGCATAGGTTTTTAAATCCACTTCCCGAGTGGGGTCATATCGGTCGATGGCATCGATCAGACCCAGACACCCTGCACTGACGAGCTCATCATAGGTGACGCTTGAAGGAATCCGCATGGCCATCCGACCGGCAATATGCTTCACAAGCGGAGCATACGCTACAATCATGTCTTCACGCTCTTTGACGCTGAATCCTTTACGTGTCTGTTTTTCGGCTCTATTTGGCGTTCGTTGTGCCATAAGCATTATTTAATTCCTTAACCGTTTAGTTTAGGTATCGATCATTATTAACCCACTGCACGGTAATCGATATATCGCTTCAAAAAAAACTTGAGGTTTCCATCCGTGTCGGTTCGCCTGGGCCACTCCAACATGGATTTCGCAATTTTTGTTATCCGTATACTAGACGTTGAACTGGGGTAGAGTTCGAGAACCGGTTTTCGTTTTCTGACAGCTTTCTTCACGTACTCATCGTCTGGGATATAACCGACATACTCAATCACAACCCCATTGAGGAACCGGTCTGAGGCTTGGCTTAAATTCATGAAAACGGATTTCGCCTCTTTTTCATCCGGAACCATGTTAACCAGCAGCTTAAAATGCTTCATGCCGTGCTCTAATGACATCACTTTCATCATGGCATATGCATCGGTAATGGAAGTCGGCTCGGATGTGGCGACGATAATGCAATCGTCGGCAGCCAGATTAAAATAGAGTACGTTTTCCGATATCCCGGCACTGGTGTCGATGAGCAAAAAATCCAAAACATCATCCAACGCTTCAAACTCGCTTAAAAGGCTCAGTTTTTGCCCTTCGGTCAATCGGGTCAGATTCACAAATCCGGATCCGGCGGGAATAATCTGAACGCCATGGGGTCCTTTCATGATGACTTCGGAAAGCGTCTTTTCGCCGCTGATCACATGCCCGATATTGTGAGTAGGATGAACGCCGAAGATAATATCGATATCGGCCAAACCCAGATCGGCATCCAAAACCAGCACCCGATGACCCAGGCGTGTCAGCGCCATAGCGAGATTCCCCACGATATTGGTTTTTCCCACCCCGCCTTTTCCGCTGGTGACGGAAATGACCCGGGGGGGGCGGCCTGAGGTCTCCCGTTGGGCTTGACTTTCTTTCTTGATCCGGGTGGCGCTCTTGTTAACGATCTTTCTTAGGCTGCTTGCTTGATCCACTTTGGTTTTCTCCTTTATCTGCCATGCTTCCGATTCAAAATAAAATTACTTTCTTTAAGGGTGTTCTATCCCAGAACAAACCTCAAGATACTCCGCTTATCGGCCGGGATAATGTCTTCCGGCACCCGCTGTCCGTTGGTGACATATGAAATCGGCATTTGCGAATCCGACACCTGGTCGATAATCCCACCACGCCGACGCGTTTCATCCAGTTTGGTGAACACATAGGATTCAGGTTTCAGGGCAGCAAAACTGTCGGCGGCCTCTTTCATGTCTCTCTGTTCGGTGGTCGCGCTCAGTACGAGATGACTCGATATGGAAAGACTCCCCTTCATGAATCTGCCGAGTTCATTCATACGGTCTTTGTCCAAATGACTCTGCCCGGCGGTGTCGATGAGTATGACGTCTTTGTTCTTAAGGGTCTTGATCGCTCTTATAAGATCTTCCCTGGAAAACGCAGACAAACAGGGCAATCCCATAATAGACGCATAGGTACGAAGCTGCTCCACAGCTCCTATGCGGTAGCTGTCCACAGAAATAATGCCCACCTGTTTACCCTGTTTCAAACTGAGTATGGCCGCCAGTTTCGCAATCGTGGTGGTTTTACCCACTCCCGTAGGGCCGATAAAAGCAGCCAGGTGCTTCTTGCCGTTATGGAGTGAAAACGGATCAAATACCGATATGGAGGAGAAAATTTCATGATAGACCTTTTTGGTTATCTCCTCGGGCTTCGACCCCTTTGAATCCGTGGCATTCAACGCCCGCCCTATGATCGACTGGACGCGGCTCTCGGATATCCCCGTCTTCACCAACCTGGCATATAGATTCAGGCTTTCCGGATACTGATGCAGAAAATCCGGAAGCCCCCCCTTTCGATCCATTAAAAACAGCATATCCTTAATACTGAAAAGTTCTGCGTTCAGTACCTTCCATTTCTTTTCAAAGGCATGGCTGCCTTCATGTTCCCCGGATCGATGGGGCCATGAACCGGTCTCGTTTCGTTCGTCATCCGTATGGATGATGCCATGGGTGTCGGATTCTTCGGACGGTTTCCGCAATGACGCAGTCACTTCGAAGATTTCCTTCTCATATGGGTTTCGAGCATTCTTCGGCAGTCTTCGAGTAGAGAGGATCATGGCATCCGGACCAAAATCTTCTTTGATCCGATTGATGGCTTCCTGTATGCTCTTTGCCTTATACCGTTTAACCGACATGCCCTAACGAAACCTTTCCCTTGGCCTGGATGCGGATGTGCTGCATGATTTCAGCATGGGATACCACCATGATCGTGGCATCCACCTGCTCAACAATTTTTCTCAAATGACGGCGGATGGTCGGTGAACAGAGGATGATGGGTTGCTGGTTCATCACGATCACCTTTTCCGCTTCTTCCTTTATGGAGGCTGAAATCGTCTCCAAAGCGCCCGGTTCCATGGCCAGATAGGAGCCGTGCTCGGTTTGTTGAATCGATTTCGTAAAAAGATCTTCCACCGGCTTGTCCACCGCGATCACATGGAGTATTCCGTCTTCTTCCATAAAGGGGGATAGTATGGAACGGGCCAATTTCTGCCGTACATATTCGGTGAGCAGGTCCGGATCCTTGCTCAGTGTCGCATAATCGGCCAGCGTTTCAACCACGGTAAGCAGATCTCTGACGGAAATCCGCTCCCGGAGCAAATTCTGTAACACCTTCTGAACGTTGCCCAAGGACAACAAACCGGGCACCAATTCTTCAACAGCCTTGGGACTGGTCTTTGCCAGATTATCCAGGAGATGTTGAACTTCTTGTCGACCCAGTAGATCCCAGGCATTGTTTCGGATGGTTTCGGTTAAATGGGTAGCAATCACTGTGGGATTATCCACCACGGTATATCCGGCAAACTTGGCATCATCTTCCCGATCCTTGGGTATCCAGATTGCGGGAAGATTAAAGGCCGGCTCTTTGGTTGAAACGCCTTCAATCTTTCGGGATGCATCCCCGGGGTCCATGGCCAGCAGGTGGTTGACCATCAACTCGGCTCGTGCCATATCAACCCCTTTAATGACCATTCGATATTCCGAGGGGTTAAGTTTTAGATTATCCCTTATGTGGATGGGGGGAATGACGATGCCGAGATCCAGGGCAAATTGCCGTCGAATACCGCGGATACGATCCAGAAGGCTGCCGTCCTGATCCTTGTCCACCAATGGAATCAACCCATAGCCGACTTCAAGCTCCATGGTATCCAAAGCGAGTAAATGTTCCACCTCTTCCGGAGAAGTGTCTTCCGGAATTTCCTCAACTTCAGCCCCGGGAGGCAGTCGATCCGCCCCGAGTCCTTGCCGCTTTTGGAACAGGTATACACAGCCGCCGAGAACGCCGGCAAGGGTTATGAAAGGAAACGCCGGCAGTCCGGGGACCAGACCGAAAAGAAATACGACAAAAGAGCCGATATAGATGGGATTCGGATTGGAAAAGATATGCTTCGCAAACTCTTTTCCCATACGCTCATCGGAAGCGGATCGGGATACCAGGAGACCGGCGGCTGTTGAAATGATCAGTGCCGGAATCTGGGTCACCAGGCCATCGCCCACCGTTAGAATGGTATAGTTGGCCACGGCCGACTTCATGGACATGCCCTGCTGAAAGACGCCGATGATGATCCCCCCTACAATATTGACCAGCGTGATAATAATTCCCGCGATGGCATCACCCTTAACGAACTTGCTGGCACCATCCATGGCGCCATGAAATTCCGATTCTCTGGAAATCTCCTTTCTGCGTTCTCGGGCTTCATTTTCGTCGACTATGCCGGCATTTAAATCTGCGTCGATGGCCATCTGTTTACCCGGCATTCCGTCCAATTGAAACCGGGCCGCCACCTCTGCAATCCGTCCGGAGCCTTTGGTGATAACTATAAAATTGATGAGAACCAAAATGATAAAAATGATCACTCCGACGACATAGTTTCCACCCACCACAAACCGGCCGAATGACTGAATCATGGCACCGGCAGCCAGAGGACCTTCGCTTCCATGCAGCAATATGAGCCGGGTGGAGGCAACATTGAGGGAGAGTCGAAAAAGGGTCAACACCAACAGCATGGAAGGAAAGATTGAGAAATCCAGCGGCTTCACGGTGTACATGGAAGTGATCAATATGATCACCGACAGGGTAATATTGAGGGCCAGAGACAAATCGAGCAACACCGGCGGCAGCGGCAAAAGCATGGCCATGAGGATGCCGATAACGAATAGGACCATCCCTGCATCGGCGGAGTCCTTAAGAATTCCACCGACTATGCTGTTCGATCTGGCTTCCATATGAATCATCCGCCCTTCTCAACCGGATTCAGAAAAACAGCCGACAGACTCTTGGCGCACACTGTTGGGGGGGTGACATCCGCTTTTCCGATCCCCGTATGGTCTGATATCGCTATCATACTGTTTTTCCTTTGAGTTTATATACATAGGCGAGAAGTTCCGCTACCGCCTGATAGAGTTGAACCGGAACTTCCTCTCCTATCTTCACTAGTTTATACAAATTCTGGGCCAACTTTTTGTTTTCAATCACCGGAATTTGATGATCGGATGCCAATTGTTTGATCCGCTCGGCCACAAGGCCCGCTCCTTTGGCAACCACCCGGGGAGCACCCATGGCGCCCTGTTCATACCGGATGGCCAGAGCGAGTTGGGTGGGGTTGGTGACCACCACATCGGCTTCCGGGACCTCATGC
>SDBT01021467.1_pt1 | contig 10092 bp, 7 predicted proteins | sample 2277101 | NCBI WGS metagenome assembly SDBT01 (sample SAMN10404973, study PRJNA504765) | marine sediment metagenome | isolation source: marine sediment core GS10_PC15, 103 cmbsf | place: Arctic Ocean: Southern Knipovich Ridge | collected 2010
ATTGAAGGAGAGTTTCCTGATCTTCCTGTTGTATCATATCAAGAGATCGTACCGGAAGTTCGCATTCAACCACTTGGAAGAATACAACTAACTTAAATAATTTATGAGTGAAATTAATAAACCCGCTAAAATCTCTCAACTGGCCAAAAAGCAAGCCGTACAAAGAGCAAAAGCGCAGCAGCTATCTAAACTACAGGTAACATCAAAAAGAGCTCTAAAAGCATATCAAGAATCCGGTTTTAATCAAGCTTCGATGAGACGAGCATTCAAACCATTAGAAGAGCAAAGATTTGGAAAAAAACATGTTTCAAAATCAGGTGCTGCAGATGATGATGTTGAAATTATTGAAGAAGTCAAAAACGCAGAAGAGCTAGCCTCTAGATTTAATAATAAAAACCAAGAGCTCAAAGAAAAGACTCTACTTATTTTAAGAGATTTAATTAAAGATGAAGACACTGTAGAAGATATTTTACAAAAAGTTTTAGATTTTTATCCAGACCCTACCCTAGCAGATGATGCCTTAGAGTTTTTGCTTCAGACGACTAAAGGAAATTTAGCTACAAAAGTACTTCAAGCAAAAGATTTTTTAAACACGAATTACAAAAGAGAAATCATAGCCGGCAGAAACATTAACCTTCAAGCTCAAGTGTTTTCAAAAGAGGGTCTTGGCACCCCTACTAATTTAAGAGATATGTATAGAGACATCACTGGAAACCCAAGAACAGCTATTACACTTTTCGATGAACTAACTTCTAAATATACCTATGAGAACATGAAACCGGTGATTAGATTTTTACTACATTCACTTGGCTCTGATTTAAAATCTAAAGGACCTTCGATTACTCGGCCGGAACTTACAAGACTAATTGAAGATGCTCAAATGCTACAAGCTATTTTAGGGGTTTATAGATTTTTTATTTCTAGAGAGGGCCTAATAAGTTCTCAATTCGATCATTTTGGTTTAATTCTACCAAAGATCTTAAATTTCGAGATGCTCTCTAAACTTTTCATAAATCTTTTAAAAGAACGATATGTCACATCGGAAAAAATTTCTCTACTTGCAAAACATCTTGGAATATCAGAAGAATTCGCAGCGCAAATAATTATTTTTTCTCAAATGAGAGATGCGATAAGAAATACATCGATGAAATTATATAAATCCAATAAACATCGACTAGAAGCTTTAGATGCTTTTATTGAAACCCTGGAAGAACTTGAAGAGTATTTAGAAGAAGAGGAAGACTAATGAAATCAAAATTTCAGGAACTATTATTTGATCTTAGTGAGAAATTAGATTTAGATTTAGATTTACATGTTGATAAAAATAGAGCTTGCTCAATTTTATTTGATAATGTTGTAGTGCAACTAGAGCTAGATGAAAGCTCAGATAATTTAATAGTTTTTTCATCAATAGCAGAGATTCCTGCAGGAAAATACAGAGAAAAGGTTCTTTTAAATAGTCTTAAAGCAAATAATGAGTTCCCATTCATTGCAACCTTGTCCTATTTTGAACCGGACGCATCACTTTCAATGCATAATTTTTTAGATTTTGAGCATTTGAATGCAGATATATTATCTAGTTATCTTGCAATCTTTGTAGAGCTTGCTCAAAAATATAAAAAAGCAATAGAAACAGGACAGAGCTCTATTAAATGAAATTTAATCTCTTATTTTTTTTTCAAAAATCTGGAAATACATGAAATAAAATATAAAGGAAAGTTATAAATATTCACATCTTGTTTGAGGTTCATAAGTGTAGTTCGAACAAGTCTGGAAGATGAATATTTGTCACCATAAACAAGAAGACTCTTTTTTTTCTGAGAGTTTCCTGCTTTTACTTCAAGAGGATAAATTTCATGATCTGTTTCAAGCAAAAAGTCAACTTCAGCAGAACCTTGACTAGCCCAATAATAAAGGCTCTCTTGTTTTGATGCTATTAATTCTTGAGCAATAAAATTTTCTGTTAAAGATCCTTTAAATTCTGTAAAGAATTGATTTCCATCTATAATAGTCTGAGCAGAAAGATTACTTTGAGGGCCTAACAAACCAACATCTAATAAAAAGATTTTAAAAATATTGTTATTTTCATAAGCACTGATAGGAAATTTCGGAGATTTTACAAAATAGCTTTTATGAATTAGTCCAGCATCCAATAACCATTGAAAAGCTTCTTCATAATCTCTTCCCCTAGCACTTTTCCGAATAGCTGAAAAAATAAATTTTTTATTTTCTTTTGCTAGTTGCCTATGAATCTGTTTCCAGACCGTAATAATTTTCATGATTTCTTGAGAAGGTGCGTGTTTAGCAAAATCTCTTTCATAAGCATTTAATATTTCCAAATGAATTTCTCTAACCACATTTAAATTTTCATATTTAGCATATTCATAAACAGCTTCCGGCATACCCCCAATAAATAAATATAACTTTAAGAGCTTTATTAATTTTTCATGTAATGGTTTTGCAAAAGGATCGAGGGTTGAATATTTTTCCAAATACTCTCTCAATTTTTCATTATTTGTTGCAGAGAGAAATTCAAAAAAATTTAAAGGATAAAGATGTAAAAAGTTAACTTTTCCAACCGGAAAACCTTCCTCTTGCGAGGTTTTCACACCAAGCAACGAACCCGCAGCTGCAATATGATACTCATTTGCTTCTTCACAAAAATATTTTAAACTGTTGAGCGCTTTAGGACACTCTTGAATTTCATCTAAAATCAAAAGTGTTTTATAAGGTTTTATTTCTATTTCGGCATGAATGCTCAGTGTTTTGATAAGTTGCTTTGGATCTAAAGTACCTTTAAAATATTGAGATAATTTCTCATCTTTTTCAAAGTTAAAATAAGCCATTTCTTCATAAAAAGATTTGCCAAAATGTTTTAATGAATAAGTTTTCCCAACTTGCCTTGCTCCATTTAAAATTAATGGTTTACGACGATGAGACTTTTTCCACTCTTCTAGGCGCCAAGTAATATCACGTTTCATAATGTTATGATAATCAATTACTTTAAAAAATGCAATCTTTCCCTAGGAAAAAGTGTTAGGTCCACACGTTTTTCCATGGAAAAACGTGCTCAGCATACACGTTTTCCTAGGGAATAATCTACAAATAGCTGATAAGCAAACACTTAAATATTTCAGTAAAATTTCTGCTCATTTAAAGATTAAAAGGCGTTTTTCAGGCTCTAAAAAATGGTTTTTCTGAAGTTAACCAACTTTTGTAGAGCTTGCACAAAAATATAAAAAGCAGTAGAAAGAGGACAAACATCTATTTTATAAATAATGAGTAAAATCAACGATTTTATAAAAACTACAGCTGCTGCAAAGCATTGGGAAAATATTGGAACTAATAAACACCATGGTGTTGTCGTTCCTTTATTTGCTTTAAGATGTGAAAACTCTTCTGGAATTGGAGAGTATTTAGATTTAATAAAAGTTATTAATTGGTGCGATGATGTTGGTTTTGATGTTATTCAGCTGCTTCCACTCAATGAAACCGGAATAGATCCATCTCCATATAATGCTATCTCTTCTTGCGCGCTCTCTACACTTCATATTTCACTTCATGCTTTAAAAGGTGTTAAAGAAAACCCTTCTTTGATGCAAAAACTTAAAAGTTTTGATATTTTAAATACATATCAAAGAGTTCACTATTTACAGCTAAAAAGATTAAAGTTGGATTTTTTAAGAGAATATTATGAATATATCTTTGATGATCTAAAAAAAGATAAAGAGTTCGAAAGATTTTTACAAAAAAATTCGTGGTTAGAAGAGTTTGCTCTTTTTAAAACAATTCAAGAAAAAGAAAATTATAAAACTTGGGATAACTGGCCAAAAGATCTACAAAACATAACTGAGAAAAATCTCTCTAAATACATTGAAAAATACCATACAGATATGCATTTTTATTTCGTCACCCAATATCTTTGTTACAAGCAACTATCTGAAGTAAAAAAATATGCAGATACCAAAAACATAAAAATACTCGGCGACGTTCCGATACTTGTTAGTAAAAATAGTTCTGATGTTTGGTTTAATAGATCTTTATTTGATTTTAAACAAGTAGCTGGAGCTCCTCCTGATGCTTATAGTATCTATGGGCAAAAATGGGGATTTCCCCTGTTTGATTGGAATGAGCTAAAAAACACGAAGTATCATTGGTGGAAAAGAAGACTCCATACTATTGAAGACCTGTATCATATGTATAGAATCGATCACGTTGTTGGTTTTTTTAGAATTTGGTGTATGTTACCAGATGAGCCGGCTACTGAGGGTCGGTTTTTTCCAAGAGATCCTGCTTTTTGGGAAAAAAACGGAAGGAATAGACTTCAGATGATGTTAAATTCATCAAAACTTCTCCCAATTGCAGAAGATTTAGGATTGATTCCAAAAATAGTTTATAAAACGCTTAGAGATCTAGGTATTTGTGGCACCAAAGTTATTCCTTGGGAGACCACTGTATTTGGAGGTTTTATTAAATTTAATAACTATGAACCACTTAGTATTACATCTGTTTCAACTCATGACTCCGATACTTTCGCTGAATGGTGGGAAGGATATCTAAAAGGCTCTACAAAATTTGCTAAATTTAAAAACTGGCACTACTCCCCTCATTTAACACATAAACAAAGAAAAGAGCTGCTCAGAGATGCTCATCATACAACATCTTTATTTCATATAAATCTTTTATCTGAGTATTTAGCGCTTTATCCTGATTTGGTGTGGCCTGATATTGATGATGAAAGAATAAATGTTCCAGGAACCATGAGACCAACTAACTGGACATATAGATTTAAGCCAACCTTTGAAGAGATTATGGAGCATAAGGAACTAAAAAAAGATATTAAAGAGATCTTATCTTAAACGACCCAGCATAAATAGTTTACTACAAACATTTTAACACATTAATAAGAACTAACATAAAATTAAATATAAATAATTGAAAGTTATCTAAAATTATTATATAATAATAATATATTCAACATTAACAATTAATAATAAGAGGATAATAATGGCAGTTAAAAGCAGCTCTAGTTCAATGTCAGAAATAACCGAGTCTCTTGCAGCAATTTCACTAAAAAGAGAAGAAATAGATCTTTTATTTGTAGATGATAATTTAATAGAAAGAAAAATCGCTGAAAGATTTCTAAGTCAATACAAATTAACATATGTTACAGCTCAAGATGGTAAATCAGCAATAGAAGCTTTAAAAAAATATAAATTTCACTTAGTTATTATCGACTATGAAATGCCTGATATGAATGGCATAGAAGCCTTAAAAACATGGCAAAAAGATGATAAAGATAACAAAATTATTTTAAAAACTACAGTTATTATTTTAAATACAACGATTCCCGAAGTCGCTAAAAAAGATAAATATTATAAACAAGCTCATATTACAGAGCTTCTAACTTCAAAACTAAGAACAAAGACTGATTTCAATGAGCTTTTAGATAAATACTTAAAAGAAGCTGATTAATTTTTACTCTTCCTAAGCTTATTTTCTTTTTTATTTTCAAAAATAAAATATAGAGTTGGAACAAGAACTAATGTCACAAGAGTTGAGACTAACATTCCTCCGATAACGGTAATACCCAATGGTCTCCACATTTGAGCTCCTTCTCCTACAGATAATATTAATGAAAACATCCCAAATACTGTTGTTAATGTCGTTATTAATACAGGCCTAAGTCTATGTTTGCCTGCTTTTAAAATAGCTTTGTTCAAATTAATTTTTTCTTTTCTCACTTCATTAATGTAATCGATTAAAACAATAGCATTATTTACTACTATACCAACGAGCATTACAATACCTATAAATGACATGGCATTTAGAGTTGTTCTAGTAATAAACAGAGCTAAAAACACGCCCACTAAAGCAAATGGAATAGAGAACATTATTATAAATGGGTGTTTTAAAGATTCAAATTGTGCAGCCATCACCATATAAACGAGTAGTATCCCTAAAATAAACATAAGCATAAGCGTTTTAAAAGCTTTTACTTGCTCTTTTGCAAGCCCACCCATTTGAATTTCTATATCAGCAGGGAGAACTATATCTTTTATTTTACTTTTTAAATCTTTGAGTATTTCGCCTTGAGATCTTCCATTTACATCCATATTCACTTTTACTACTCTTTGAGCATTCTGACGATCGATTGTAACAGGGCCTAACTTTTCTGATATCGTTGCAATATCATTTAAGAAAACATTTTGCAAATAAGGTGTTTTAATAATTGTTGATGATATATCAGATAGATTTTGCCTTTGAAGAGGATCTAATCTTAAAAAAATATTATAATCATGACCATTATCATGATACTTACTAGCATTAGTTCCATGATATAGCGAACGCAGGGTTGTAGCTATTGTAGTCATATCAAGGCCATGCATTAAAGCCTTTTGTTTATCAATGTTAATTACAAGCTCTGGTTTTCCAAGATCTCTATCAATAAATACATCTTTTGCACCTTTTATGTTCAAAGATATTTCTTTTATCTCTTCAGCTATTTGCTGCGTTTTTAAAAGATCATGACCTAGCACCTCTATTGAAATTGGTTTGCTCGATCCAAACATATGTTTATTCATTGGATCGGCATCATCAATATCTAGCTTTTCAATTTCATCAATTTCTTTTAATTTTTCAGATATTTTTTTTGCAATATCTTTTGATGAAAAATCTCTGTATTTTTGTTTTACTAATTTAAACCCAATTTGACCAACATGAGATGCTTCATCTCTATTAAACGCTGCTCCAAGACCTGAATCCTCTGCTCCACATCTAAAATATGAATGAATCAAGTGTTTATCACCTATTATCTGTTTTATGTCATAGCTTACCTTTTCACATATCGAAAATGTTTTATCAACATTTGTGCCAAGAGGCATATGTATAGTCACTGTAATATCTCCAGAATCTTCTTGTGGCATAAATTCTGATCCGATAAAGGGAAGTAATAAAAGACTAATTACAAATGTTGATATAGAAATTATCACAACCTTTTTTCTATGACTAAGAGCATAGGATAAAATAGAAATATATACCTTTTCTAGTTTTTGAAAAATCTTTGGATTTTTCATTTTCGGCATATTTTTCAAAAGCTTGCTTGCCATCATTGGAGTTAACATTAATGCAGAAAGTAGGGATGCTAATAGAGTAATCGCAATTACTCCACCAAGCTGTTTAAACATAATACCTACAATACCTTTTAAAAATATCAAGGGCAGAAAAATAACAATAGTTGTAAGAGTGCTCGCTCCGATTGCCATACCAACTTCATTAGAAGCTAAAATAGCAGAAGTTTTTATATCTTTTTTTTTCTGATGATTCATAATGCTATCTAGGATAACGACAGCATTATCTACAACCATCCCAACAGCGATCGCAATAGCTGCTAAACTCATTATATTTATAGTCCATTTTTGAACATGCATGAACACAAAAGCGATGATGATAGAACAAGGAATAGTTAAAATAATGATTGCAGAAGCTCTAATGCTTCTAAAAAAAAAGTAAGTAATTATTGATACGAAAAATATTGCCCAAAGAGCTGTGTTTTTTAAATTCCCAACAGAGCTTTTGATAAATTCTGAAGAGTCCATGATTAAAGAAGGTTTAATATCAGGAGGAAGATTATTAAAAAGGGATTTCATCTCTTCTTGGACTAGGTTGGCCACTTCAACAGTATTTGCTTCTGCTCTTTTCTGAACCATCAACATTATTGCTTTTGAATCATTTACCAAAACATGATAATTTTCTTCTTTAAAATTATCTTCTATATGACAGACCTCTGAGAGTTTTACTATCTTGTCATCTACTCTTTTTATTATTACATTTTTTATGTCATCTAAGGTTGTATACTCCCCTGGAATTCTTAAAAGATAATCAACATCATTTATCTTTATCATTCCAGCTGGAAGAGATAAATTTTGTGTATTGAGAGCATTTTGAATTTCATGAATAGACAAGTTATAAGCAAAGAGTTTTTCTCTTCTTAGTTTTACATTTATTTGTCGCTGCATCCCTCCAATTACTTGTACACCACCAACGCCTGGAAGTCTTTGCAAAGGTCTTGCTATTTCATCTTGGACTATGTCATAAAGATTTTCTAAATTTTCTTTAGCTGTAATCCCATAAAATATCATTGGCATCATTGCTGTATTGAATTTAAATATAATAGGATCTTTTGCATCAGATGGCATATAAGCTTTCGCAAACTCTAATCGATCTCTTATATCATTAGATGCCTCTGTTAGATCTATCCCTTGTTCAAATACACAATTTACAATAGATACGCCCTCTTTGGTAGAAGACTTAATGCTATCGAGGTTATTGATTATATTTAGATTAGTCTCGATTATTTTGGTAACTTTTGTTTCAACATCTTCTGTAGAAGAACCTGGCCAAAATGTTATAATGCTAATAACAGGAGCTTCTATTTTTGGCATAAAATCGATAGGTAACTTAAAAAAGGATATAAATCCAAATAACAACATAAGTGTGAAAAACATAATAGTTGCTATTGGCCTTTCAACAGCAAATTTAGTTATTTTCATCTTTTTTCTCCTCTATTTTATCCTTTTCTTTAGGGAAAGGATAAATTACCAATATTAAAAAACGCTGGCTTAAATGCTTTTAAAGCCTCCTCCATCTAGAGCAATCCACTTCGGGGCTGTTAGAAGGTGGTTTTTAAATCTGCCACACTGAGAGCTTCCTCTCTGTTTAATGACAGATCACAGTTGCTACGAACTAGTGGAGCATCCGTAGGTGTGTATGTATCTCTTCCGACTAACTTCTGCATGAAATGCTCCCTAATCAACCAGTTTCCCTTGATCCTCAGGGCTCAAGCTTCTCTCTTTAGGGAGGGGTGATTGCCCCTGCGCTAAAGATACATCGATTTGATCTGTTAGTTTATTCTGTCCTAATACAATTAAATAATCATTTTCTTGCAAACCAGAGGTTACTTCAACAAAATTATCGTTCCTATCTCCTATTTCCAATTTTTTTAGATAAGCTTTTCCATCTTTATAAATATATGCTTGATAACTTCCTTGATGGTAGATCAAAGAAGAAAAAGGAACTTTTATAATTTCCTGATTTTTTTGAAAATGGAGTATTACATTTGCATACATGCCTGGCTTTAAAAGAGCATTTCCAACGATTCTAAGCTCTAAAGTTCCCATTCTGGTGTTTTTATCTATTGTAGGGTAAATCTTTTCTATTTCAGCTTTAAAAGTTTTGTCTGAATAGGAATCAACTTTTACATCGACTAAAGATGTTTTTGGATCTATTTCAGAAATAATTTTTTCTGGAATTCCAATTAAGATTTTAAGCTCCTTTAAATTTGAGATATTTGCAAGTGGCCTACTTGGATTGGCCATGTTGTTTTCAGAGATATATTTTATAGTTAACACACCATCTATAGGAGATTTTATAAAGGCTTTATCTAAAGATATCTTAGCTTGCTTCAAAGATGCTTTAGAATCTAAAAGCATAGCTTTAGCTTGCAAGCATTGAGCCTGCATTCTTTTTAAATGAGACAAACTCTCTTGTTTTTGCTTATCTGTTATAGCCCCTTTTTCGAAAAGATTTGTCATTCTAATCTCATCTCTTGAAGCATCATTTAAATTAACTTCTGATATTTGAAGGTTTGCTTTAGATATTTCTAAAGAGGCTTTTGTTTTTTTTAAACCGATTTTCATCTCTTCATGATCCAAAATAGCAAAAATTTGATCTTTTTTAATATGTGAGTTTTCAGTAACTTTTTCTCCATTATCAAATGAATATGAGGTAATATTACCTGCTATTTTTGGAAAAACATCAATATTTTCAAGAGCTTGAATTTCACCAACTAAATTTAATTTCTTTTCAAAGATAGAGAGTTTTACAATTTCAGTTTTAACTTTTATTGGCTCTACCTTTACTTCTTTTTTCCCTTTACATGAACTCAATTGAAATGCCAGTAAGATCAAAAATAATTTAGAAGTTTGTATTGATTTTTTTTTCATCACTCTTCTCCAACGCGGAAACCCGGTGCTTTAGTTCCGGGAGGAAGCGTTTGTTTAAAATTTAAAAACTTACCGGGAAAAATGGATG
>SDBT01021468.1_pt1 | contig 10092 bp, 15 predicted proteins | sample 2277101 | NCBI WGS metagenome assembly SDBT01 (sample SAMN10404973, study PRJNA504765) | marine sediment metagenome | isolation source: marine sediment core GS10_PC15, 103 cmbsf | place: Arctic Ocean: Southern Knipovich Ridge | collected 2010
GGAACGCAGCGGCCACGTCAACTACCGTTCGTCGGTTGGGCTTTTCTCCGCTCACAGATTGACCAGCCACGTCAAGGTTTTTATTTCCTTGACACGGCCCTATCGTTTGTGGTTGTCACCAGGGCAGATAGAGCGCGCGGCGGATCGCGCTTGTCACCGGCGGGCCGTCCAGGCGGGCGGATTCTGTTTCCCTGTCTCGTTTGGTCCGACACGGCCGGCACTTTCGAGGGGACCATTTTCCCGATGGCTGCCGATGCCTGGCCAGGAACTGGCCGCAAGCCATACACCTATTATGATTCGATTGCAACACCCCATTTTCTGCCCCTTTTTTCACTGGTTAGCCAGACGGTTTCACGTAGTCGCGGGGTTCGGGCGGGGCAATACAGAACACCAGTGTTTTTGCTGGTATTTCGCTCTGAAAATAAATTTGACACCGACAGACGTTACGTGATATGTAAACGACCTTTTGAGGCCAGGCCGATCTGCCGTCAGCCTTCACAGGGGGCCGCTGGTGCGGTTTGAATTCATACCGGACCTTTGCTATGTCCTGTTTCTAGCGTCGATTACAGGGGCTTACAGGGCGTCCTGGTAATTGGTGAATTCTTCCGCCAATACACACCAGAAGCATTCCCAGGCCGCTGAGGCATCACTGGCCGTTTTGCCCTTGGGTCTGGTCATGCCCTGGACGATGGCCGCGTAGTCGAACGGCCCGGCGTATCCGTAGACATCCGGCGTTGGGATTCTGATAGCGCCGGGCATTTCGCCGGCACAGCGCCGGGCAAATTCCATGTTGGCCACGCGCAGCACATCGCGGAATTCAGAATCGAACCATAGATCGCCGAACCTCTTTTCGCCGGCGCGTTCCGCCTGGGCGTCTGCCGATGCCAGGCGCTGTTCCAGTTCGTGCGCTCGATGCTCGCCGGCGGCGTTCATCACATCACCAGGAGCGGGCCGGCATAGGTTGGCCAGAGTGGCCGGGCTGATGTGGCCCTGGGCGGTGTTCACGGCGGCCGTCATTCCGGCGGCCACATCTTCCCAGGGAAACTGTTTCAGCACTGACCAGTATGTGCCGTTGATCGTGGGCGATGGCCTGGCCGTGCCGTTGGTCGCGTAGAGGAATTTGGCTAATGCGTTGTCGAAGCGGGCGCGCTCTGATCTGTCCATTGTGGACTCCTGTGCATGTAAACCGATCCGCCTAACCTTGGCTGCACAGGAGCGGGATAACCGAATCCTACCAAGGCCAGGCGGGCCGGGGAGACTGGATGATAAGCGGCTCCTGGAGCAAGGTCCAATGGTGAGGGATTGCGAAGTCCCCTCTTACTCCCCAGCCGCACCGAACCTGGTGTGTCAGCTGCCCCCTCCCCGTTGAAGGGGCCGAGAAGTAAAAGAGGACTCCGCTATCGACCTCACCGCTGGTCCCTGTACATGGTCCAACGGAGCCGGGCATAGCGGCCCCTGGCATGTTTTTTACGTCGCCCAGGCTACCGCCCACGACCCGCGAACCCTCGCCTTTTCTTTCCGCCCACGTCAAGAACAAAAAACACACACCGCGCGCAGCGCCTGGTGGCCTGGGCCTGTGACCCCTGTAACGAAGTGTGCATATAGATGTGTGACATAACTTGGCGTTTTCTGTCATACTTGGGCCGCGTCAATTTTGGCGCAGCAACTGCACAGGAGCAGAAACGATGCGAACCCAACTATCTATGTTTGATGCGACCTCGATAACGATTGAGGAAAAGCGCGGCGACGATGAGCCGAACGAAACGATATGGACCGACATCACCGTGCGCGGTGATAACGGTGACGTTATCGAGTTCACCGTGTTTGATTGCCCGCCGATCCGCGTGGGCAAAAACGGCGCGCTTTGCGAGGATGTGCTGCGCGACATCGAGCGATCCGATCCAGAGTCCAGGGCGCAACTGCGGGCGGATTACCGCACCGAAGTATTGCGCAGCCAGGACCGGCTCAACCGGGCCGTTGCGGCGGAACAGGCTTGCGAGCAGCTGCGCGCCGTAGTGGAAAACCTGGAAGCCGAGAACCTGGCCTTTATTGAAACCGTCAACATGGTGCGCGCGGAATTGGGCACCACACAGGACGATCTATCGGCAGCCACTGAACACGGTATGTATGTGGACGGCCTTCTGGCCGATGCCCAGGCCGCTGCGCAGCAGGGAGTGAAAACATGAAAGCCCTGGCAGCGATCCTGATACTGGCCGCCCTGGGCGGTTGCGTTTCTGTCGGGCCGCCGTTGGCATCCGAGGATGATCTGCTGGACGTGGCCCTGTACTGCGACCAGCTGCAACGCATGACCGTCTTTTCGATGCAATACGATGAAGCGGTGACGGTTGGCGCTGACGGTGATTCGCTGACGGCGGCGGCCAAGATGTTCCTGGACGCGAACCCGGATCTTGGCGAGCGTTCCCAGGTTGTATGGGATGCGCTGCTGGATGCGTCCGATTCCAACGTGGCTATGTACCAGGGCAAGGGCTGGACCGCTGACCAGGTATCGCTGCCAACGGTTAAATCCGCCCAGCGCGCACTGTGCGAGCGTAGCGTTATGGCCCGGCTGTTCAGTTCGTGAGCATTCCCAAAGGTTCACGCGCCAAGCAATTTCGCGGTTTCGACCAACACATCCACGTAACAGTAAGCGCGGCCCAGGCCGCCAAGCTGCGCGCCAAGGCCGACAAATCCGGCGCGAGTATTAGCGTCCTGGTACGCGGGATGATTGACGATATGAAGGTGACAAAATGAGCATTAACAGCCGTGACTATATGGGCGCGCAGAAGCGCCGCCAGGACCGACTACGCCGGGCCATGAAAGCGCGCCCGCCGGTGCAAATGCCGTTGCCGTACTTCAACCGCTGGCAACGGCTCAAGCGCCTGGCGCTGCGCGCGATCCGTTCCGAATGGTTCAATATGTTTGTGTTTCTGTTGATGGTACTGACCGCCGTGCTTTGGTCAGCCACGGCGGCGGTGCGGATATGATGGCCTTCGTTATCACGCTCCTGGTGCTGGTGTTTTATCCGGTGTTCCATTACCTGGCCTGGCTGTACTTCAATCCGCCGGCACCGGACGGCGCACCGCCCAGCGAGCGCCGGCGCCGGTGGCCGTTATGATGTTCCTGGTGGTTGCGGTGCTGGTGTTCATCGGTTGGCTAATCGGCCGCCGGTGGCTGCGCATCATAGTGGTATGCGCGTTGCTGTATGTCCTGGCCGGGCCGGTGATCGAAGGCTACCAACAGGCGCGAGCGGAGGCCGTGTTACAGTAGCATTCTCCCCTCAGGAGAGCCGGCAACGCGCCGGTTTGAAAGGGCTGCCAGGATGGTGGCCCTTTTTTTTGTCTGCGAATTGGCGTATCTTCTGGCCCGTTGCCCTGTCCAACGGATCGACAGAACACCGCCTATGCTCGATAACGGCTACAGGGATTTCCAGCGCCAGCTGTCGGAAGATCCGCACAGATTCAAAACCGCCGTCATTCACCGACGCGCGGGCAAAACAGTATTCGCCCTGGATTGGCTGCTTGAGCCATGCCGCGATCCTGATTGGGAGGGCATCGATGGGAACCCGTATCGCGGGTATTTCCTGTGCCCGTTCCGCAACCAGGCGAAGGGCATCGCGTTTGATTTCCTCCAGGCCATGACGGCCGGCGATGGCGTCTCGATCAACAAGTCGGATCTGTGCGTCGAATTCCAGGACGGCGGCCGCGTGACTCTGGTTGGCGCGGAAGGTTATTCGAAGCATCGCGGGAAATATGCACACCGCGTTGCTTGCGATGAAACGGCGCAGATTCCGCCGGCGGCCTGGCGCGAGGTTTTCCGGCCGATGCTGGCCGACACCAGGGGCGAGGGGCTGTTCATCGGAACGCCGCGCGGCCGTGGCTGGTTTCACCATCTTTTCACCATGCCGGAACGTTCCGACAGTTGGGCCAGCTATCTGCTGCGCGCCGATGAGTCGGGCATCATTGACGATGCCGAACTGGCCGACCTCCAGGCCGAGCTAACCGATGGCGAGTACCGGCGCGAATTCCTTTGCGATTGGGATGTGGGCGTACCTGGTGCGTATTTCACCGAGCAAATGGATCTCATTACGGCCGAAAACGAACGGCTGCTGCTGGGCACCGTTCACAACGAATCGGAAATGGTTTGGTGTTCCTGGGCGCTGCTGCCCAACGATGCCCTGGCCGTTTGCTGGTGGCAGCTGGAGGGCCGTTCGCCGGTGCTGATCGATTCCCAGCGATGGGTGCAAGCGCCGATTGCGGAGATTGTAAAGGCCGTCCAGGAGCGCCCATATATCTACGGCGGCCACGTCTTTCGAATCGACCAGGCCGTGAGCCACGACCAGGGCAAGGCCGCGCCATTCCGTATGCGGCAGATCCGCCAGCTGGGAATGCGCGGGCCGATCATGCCCAGGCGCGAGTGGGTAGATGAAATCCAAATAATGCGGCAGCTGCTGGGCGCCGCCAAGCTGGGCATCGAGGCCGCGCCGGATGGCGTCGAAGCATTGCGCCAGGTACACGCGACCTGGGATGAGCCGCGCCAGGTTTTCAGCCAGGAGCCAGACAAGGATTGGACATACGATTATGCCGTGGCCGTTTCGGCCTTTGCGGCCTACTGGCAGCGCGGCAAAATGCTAGGCCGGCGCGATCCTATCGATTATCCGGCGAGGCGCACACATGGCTAAAATGACCGAACGGGAATTGCTGGGCGTTATCAACCGTCACATTGACGCCAGCAACTGGACCAACGATGTCAGCTTGCGACAGTTCCAGCAATCGAGCATGAATGCGTACTATGGCGGCCGGCCGGCAAAGGAAACCGATGGGCTGTCGGTTGCCGTTTCATCCGACTATGCCGACCTGATCGAATCGACCACCAGCAGCATTTTGCCGGCCTTCGATTTCGAAACCATCGCGCTGTATTCGCCACACTCCGCACAGGACGTTGACGGCGCGCGGATCGAATCGCACATCGCCAACGGTATCCTTGGCGCCAGGAACGGATACACCGTTATCCAGGAAGCCATACGGAATGCGTTGATGTTGCGCAATGCCATCATCAAGGTATTTACGGAACGGCGCATCGATGTCCAGACGCGGCGTTATGAAAACCTGGGCGCCCTGGAGCTGCAAGCCGTCACCGAGCCGACCGCCGAAAATCAAACCGTAGTGGTTACGTCGATTGGCGAAGGCGATTCCGAAAACGCGGTGGATGTGAACGTGACCAGGACGACCACGTATAAGCGCCTGGACGTAAAATCGGTTGACCCTATCGAGTTTTACAATTCCGAGAATTGGGATCAGACCGACCTGAAAGATGTTCCGTTTTGCGGCGAGCATTATTACCTGACCAAATCCGATCTGCTGGCGATGGGTGTCACCAGGGCGAAGATCAAAAAAATGACCCAGGCCGATGGCGCCAATACCACCAACCTGGCATGGAACGCGCGCAACCGATCACCGGAACGCAGCGGGCCGTTCGTTGATAACGGCATGGGCGACGATTCGATGCGCCTGTATGAGACTTTCGAAAATTACATCCTGGTGGATTTCGACGGCGACGGATTCGCAGAACGCCGGCGCGTTGTGAAGGCCGGCGGTGTCATTATTCAGAATGAACAATTCCCATTTGTGCCGTATGCCAGCGGTTGTGTATTCCTTGCCCCGCAACGTTGGATGGCGCTTTCCTTGTGGGATAAATTGGCCGAGCTTCAACTGCAAAAAACCGAAGTTATCCGCCAGTATTTCGACAACATGGCCTATGCGAACAACTCCGAATTGTTGGTGGTGGATGGCGCTGTCGAGATTGACGATCTGAAAGCGCGGCGACCTGGTGGTATCAACCGCGTTGACGATATTGCGGCGGTGTCACCGCTGATTGTGCCGGACCTGGGCCAGAGTTCCCTGGCCATGATCCAGTACCTGGACCGGGTGAGGGCCGAACGCGCCGGCAGTACGCTTGACCAGCAATCGGCAGAGGGCCAAGTGGCCAGCGAGACGGCCCACGGTGCCGAGCGGAATTACACCGCGCTTGAGGCGCTTTCGCGGTTGATGACAAAAACCTTTTCGGAAACCTGTATCCGGCAGCTGTTCCTGTTGTTGCACCAGGCGCTGCGCCACGATTTCCCGGAGGGCGGAATGGCCCAGCTGGGCGGGCGCGAGTTCATCCCATACCAGCCGGCAGACTGGCCGGCCCGGCATGACGTGACGATAATCGCGGGCATGAGCTTGCACGAACGGATGGAGCGCCGTAACGCGCTGGAGTCGGTGCTAATCCAACAGGAGAAACTGCAACAGTCTGGCCTGGGCGCCGGCATCCTGGCCGACCTCCGAACGTATCACGATGCGCTGACCGATTGGACGGCCGCCGGCGGCATCCGAACAACGGCCCGGTATTGGATCGACCCGCGCAGCGAAGAATCGCTCAAGGCCCAGCAGAGTGCTGGCGAGCAAGCGGCGGCCCAGGCCGAGAAAAACGAAGCCTTGCAAATCGCGCTCGCCACAATGCCGGCCGAGGCCAACGAAAAGGCAACGCTGGGCCAATTCATAAACGACCAGGCGCAGCTGCGGTTCGATTACTGGAAGGCCAGCCTAGATTCGGCCCAGCAGGAAGTGGAAACAGACGCGCAGTATGGGACCAGCGACGGCGAGCCGGCACAGGTTGACGCGCTCCAGGCCGAAGGGGAGGACCGCGCCGGTGGCGTTGACACAGAAGCAGCATGACCTTTTGCGCGAGCTATCCGAAAACGGTGGCATCGATGAAATATTCGGGAACGTCGAATTGGTAATCGGTGCGGAGTGGCGCAAGGGCGTTGACGTTGACGCGCGCGAAATGATCCACGCAAAATACCTGGCGCTGCGCGATGTGCGCCGGGAGATCCGAAAATTGATTGGGGCAGACGATGGCGGATAATGCAGCACCGGCCGGCTTAGAGGCCGTCCAGAATATCCTGGTAGATTCGGGCAACGCGCCGGCGGCAGAAGATCCGCCCGCCGATCCGCCCGCCGGCGATCCGCCCGCCGATCCGCCCGCCGGCGATCCGCCCGCAGCAAAGCCGCCCGTCCAGGAGCCGCCCGCCGATCCGCTGGCCGCTGTTGATACATCCGACCTGGGCGGCATCGAGCCGCCGGCACCGCTGGGCGACGGCGAGACACCGACAACGCTGGCCGAAGCGGCGGCCAAGCTGGGCTTGACTGACAAGCAGCTATACGAACTGACCGTGCCATTGCGCGATGGGGCAGATCCCACAACGCTGGGCGCGATGAAGGACCGAGTACAGGAGTCGGAGGATCTAGTTGGCCTTCGCTCCGAGTTGGACGATAGGCGCTCAACATTCGAAAACGACATGATGCGCGCCCGGCAGGAACTGACCCGAGTTGTTGAGTTGCTGCCGAACGTACCGCCGGCGCTAATAGAGCAAGCGCAATCGGCACACTTAGCCCACACCGAACGCGAGCGCGTAGCGTTGCTGTCGATCAAACCCGAGTGGCGCGATCCGGCAGTATTCGCAAGCGCAAAGGACGATATGTTAGAAACATGCGCGCCTTACGGTTTCTCGCGTTCCGACCTCGATCTAGTGATCGATCACCGTCTGACCAAATTGCTGCACGATTACAGCCAGCTGAAAAAGCGCGTTGATAGTGCCAACGCGAATTTTCGAGCCGTGCAAACGCAGCAGTCCAGGGGCGGCCAAAAACAATCCGCCAGCCAGAAGCGCGCCGCGACAAATGCGAGCGCCAAGGCGGCGGCCCAGGACGGCACACCGTTGCAAAAGACGCAAGCCGTTGACACTATTTTGAGGCAACAAGAATGACCACAGAAAACACCGACTTTTTCGACCTCAAGGACCAAGCCTTCAAGGGGCTGGTGCGCGAGGATGTCATGAATCAGATTTATGACGTGACCAAAGTTCCGCTGCCCTTGACCGATCTCATATCGTCCGATTCGATTGGGAACGCCAGGGCCGAGTGGACGCTGGACGCGCTGCGCGATCCGGACGTGACCAACGCGACGGTTGACGGTGCGGCAGCGGGAACGAATGACGGAAACCTGGGCGACCGAGTTTCAAATTTCACGCAATTGCCTGACAAGGTTGTGAAGGTTTCAGACCGTGCCCGCGCCGGTAACACCATCGGGTTTACCGATACGCTCGCGTATCAAATCATGATGCGCCAGCAGGAGTTACGGCGGGATGTCGAGGCCATTATGCTGTTCAACCAGTCCAGCCAGGAGGACGATGGAGACACCGTTCCCGGTTTAATGGGCGGGCTGCCGGCATGGCTGACAACCTCAACCAGCCGGGGCGCTGGCGGGGCCGATGGTGGATTTAATTTCACAACCGGCATCGTTGACGCGGCCACGCCTGGCACCGCCAGGGGCTTGACCGAAACGCTGGTGCGGCAGATCGCCGGCAGCGTTTGGGAGGAAGGCGCCGACCCGACAATTCTAATGTCGGTGCCGGCCGTGATTGCGGGCTTTTCGCAATTCATGTTCGACAACTCCAGCCGCATTGCGCGCCTTCAACGGCAGACCGAAGCCGTACAGGCCGGCGTTGCGATTGGATACGTTGATGTGTTCTTGAGTGACTTCAACGTGACCCTGGAATTCGTGCCCAACCGTCTGCAACAGACGGCGCCGGATGCCACGGTTGTCGAGGTTGCGGATCTGTTCATTCTGTCGCCGGCGTTTCTCATGCAGGGATTTTTACAGGGGTATGAAGTGCAGCCCCTGGCGCGTGAGGGCACCGCCGATAATCGGCAAATGACCGTGGATGTCACCTTGAAGGTGCTTGCAGAATCCGCCCACGGGGTTGTGGCAGACATTGATCCGACAATCATGGTAGGCCCGTAACCAGGGCGTAAAGCTGCGCGCCCTAATCCCTGATCCACAAACCAGGGCGCGCAGCGATACGTTACGAACACACACCACCAGGAGCCACGATGGCCGACGATAAAAAAGACGATGCGAAGCCAACCGGCAAGCCGGAAAAACAGGAACTGCTGCGCGTCACGCTGCATTGCCCCGCCAAAAACGGCAAGGTGTTTACCTCGATGGGAACAATGGGCAACGGCGCGTGCGTCATGCTGCCCGCCGGCGAGGCCCGCCGTTATATCAAGCTGGGCCTGGCGCGGCTGACCGAAAGCACCGCCGATTCGGAAGGCGCCGAAGTGACAGTTATCGAGGATCGCCCGGTAACGCCATGAGCGAGATTTACCGCCACGAATTCGACGTGTCGGGCGGCAAGCTGATACGCCGCCAGACCCAGCCGAACGAAGCCGCGCTGCTGGAGCGCAACGCGCAGCTGCGGCGCGAGGGCGGCCTGGCGGATCTGACATTCGCCGGCGACCAGATGCGAATTCCTGAAATCGCGTATTACGCGCTCCAGAAGAAATACCCTGACCTGGCCTCGCTCGATGCCGAGATCCGCACCAAAGCCTGGCGGCGGTTCTATGCGTCCAGCGAGGCCGACCCGTACCGGACACACGATAGGAGGGGACACCGTGCCCACGCGCCTGTTTCCAATCGACCTTCGACCGCAAACCGCGATTTATAAACCGTCGCGGCGCGGCGGCCTGGTGATTCCAAACCGCCAGCCGGTGGCTGCGATCCTGGCGCCGGTATGGGGGCCGATTTCGAATCAGTCGGACCAGGAAAACGTGTTCCTGTTTCGAGACTTCAGCGTTTTTATCAGCGACGGCACACCGCCTTTTACGTTTGAGGATATTGGCGGGCTGTTGCCCACCGGCCTGGTCCTGGACACCGACGCCGGCACAGTCAACGGAACGCCAACGGTGGTCGCTGCGCCGGTGCTGGTGTCGTTCCGCATGACCAACGCGGCCGGTAATGACGTTGGCTCGTTTACCTGGGAGATCACCGTATGACAGACCGCGACGGCCTGGTAGACACCATCGAGAGTTACGCCAAGCGCACCGATCTGACATCGGAAATTGAAACGCTGTTCATTCCGTTTGCGGAGGCGCGCATAGGCCGCGATCTGAAATCTGCCGAGAATGAAACGCAGCTGGAGGTGGTCGTTTCAACCAGTGTGCCGATTGATTACCCTGACGATTACGGGCAGATCCGCGCCATTGACGTGGC
>SDBT01021469.1_pt1 | contig 10092 bp, 9 predicted proteins | sample 2277101 | NCBI WGS metagenome assembly SDBT01 (sample SAMN10404973, study PRJNA504765) | marine sediment metagenome | isolation source: marine sediment core GS10_PC15, 103 cmbsf | place: Arctic Ocean: Southern Knipovich Ridge | collected 2010
TCATGCAGCACTGGAAGTCTTGAGTAAAATCCAGCTTTCTAATCATCGGGCATATCTCTCCCATCGGCGTAACACTTTGCGGAAGCTTCTAGACACCTGAAACCATCGTTGTAGTACTAGCCTGCCGTCATATTCCTTCATGTGCTCATATTGGCACCGGAAATGTGGCTTCCTAGCCGCAGGTTTGTCCAGTTCCTGTGGTAAGGTAGTAAAGCTTTCTTTTGCTCTCTTACTCTTCTTTATGGCCCTCACTGTTAGAACGTACTTGAAAATCATATTTTCACTTTCAGAATAGAACGCGGATGACGCGGATTGGGCGGATTTACGCTGATTTTGGGACATTGGTCATGGATTCCCTGATTTCTTTCTTCTGCTCAGCCTGTTTCTAAATGCTTGATCCGCGAGAATCCGCCCAATCCGCGTCATCCGCGTTCTATGAATTGGCATTGCAGCAAAATGGAGGAATACAATATGCGCTATAAACCCACAAAATACTACTACACATTTGGCCCTCACGAACCGGCGCTGAAGCTGAAGCCAGGTGACACGCTGGTCACCACCACGCTGGATTCAGAGGGATGTGACGTTAATGGTGAAATGGTTAGTCGGGATATGGCCCAGAGCAGTGATGTCACTGAATTCTACGAGGCAAATCCTCTGACCGGACCCTTTTACGTGGAAGGCGCAAAGCTGGGAGATACGCTGGCGCTTCACATAGAGTCAATAGACCTAACCCGGGATTACGCCATATCCAAGTTCCCGCCCGGGTTCGGTGTTCTGAATATTGAAGACAGGATAGGCGGTCCCACCGGCCTGGGCGATCCGCTTCCTGAGATGTTCTTCAGATGGGAACTTGACCTGGAACGCGGCATCGGTACTTTGGAATTGCCGGGAAGCAGAATTGGAAAGATAGATATTCCGCTTCACCCGTTTCTGGGATGCCTCGGTGTAGCGCCGCGCTTTGGTGAGACCATCAACTCTCTGACCCCGGCAGAAAACGGCGGCAATATGGATTGCGTGGAGACAAAACCGGGCACGACTGTCTTTCTACCGGTCTTCGTAGAAGGCGGATTGTTTATGTTCGGTGACGTTCACGCAGCGCAGGGCGATGGTGAGATCTGCGGGGTTGGTTTGGAGACAACAGCGGAAGTAACTATCAAAGTGGATGTGATTAAGGGCAAAAACATCAACTGGCCCCGTCTGGAGGATGAGACACATATAATGGTAGCTGCCAGCACCAGGCCGCTGATAGATGCATTCCGAATTGCCCATGCGGAGATGGTCAGATGGCTTGCGGCGGATTACGGCTTTGACAGGTGGGAGGCCTTCCAGGTGTTATCTCAGGTGGGCACTGCGAGAGTAGGAAACGTGGTAGATCCTAAGTATACGGTAGTCGCAAAGTTTCCGAAGGAGTATCTGACTCAGGCATAGAAGAATAGTAACTATTCACCTCCTCATCATGCGAGCGTTTCCCATTCATAAGTAGGACACGCTCAGATTGTCATTCCAGCGAAGGCTGGAATCCAGTCATTTTACCAGTTCATCATACAGATATATACGCAATACAAATCAGTAACCACTGGATTCCAGTCTTCGCTGGAATGACAAATGACTTATCCGCACACTGATAACCGACAAAGTTGGATAGTTACAAAGAATATAAGAAGGGAAGTGAACATGAACCCAACAACAGCTTATATAGCCGCTTATGATCTGGAAAACGCGGAGACTTCTCCCGCAGCTTTGAAAGCGATAGCCAGCGTCCATGTGAAGCATAACGTTCCTGCCACAATCTTTATGGTTGGCAGACTTCTGGAGGTGAATCCCGGCGAGTATGAGATTCTCCGTGACGACAGCCTATTTGACGTGGAGTCGCACACATATTCGCACAGGCTTCTGCGGGACAGCGTCGTGCATGGGGCAGGAGTATCACTGGACGTGGTGGAGACGGAAATCACCAGAGCCAACGAACTGCTTTCATCCACCTTCAACAAAGAGATCACAGGTTTCAGGACGCCATGCGGCTTCTATCAGGGTTTACAGGGGAGGAAAGACGTGCAGGAGGTTTTATGGCGGAACGGGATCAGATTTGTTAGCTCAGACCTGAGAGGCCAGCTCGACACAATTCCCGCGCCCTTCACGCAGCCATACTGGTACGAAGCGGACGGATTTCCCCAACTGCTGGAACTGCCGGGACACGACTGGCACGACAACGTTTTAAAAGGCTACGGCTCCGTCCCAGCCCTCTGGCCGCCCATCTTCCCGTGGGGATTGCCCAATAGGCCACCCAAAACGCCAGAGGAAGAATTTGAGACGGTCTACAGACATTCCATTGACCACGCTATCCAGCAAAAACTCGGCTACTATTCGCCCATAATGCACCCGTGGTCTATATACAGATTCAACAAGGAAGCAAAGACAATAGACCTGATACTCAGCTATGCGAAGAGACTCGGGATGGAATTCCTCACATACAGGCAAATGTATGAGCGGCTTGTAGAGGGGGACAAAGGCTGACGGGATAAACTCTACATTAGAAAATCAATACACTCCACCAGCGCGCTTTCATCCCCGAAGGCTCCAGCTTTTGTTACCACAGCCAGGCCAGCGAACTCGTCGCCCATGACCTGTCCATAAGGGATGCCCGGCAGGATTTCATCCACAAGCCGAACGCAGGAGATCCCGAGATGCTTGAAAACGGCCAATGCCGTGTCGCCGCCGGTAAGTATCAGGCCGCGAATGGTCTGAGGGTAGCGTCTGACTATCTTAGCGGCGAGTTTGCCGAGGCAATCGACGATAAGTCGTGGCAGGTTATCTTCATTCGCATATTCAGGCGCAGTCTGATACGTTCCTGAAGACTGGACTCCTGCAACTCCAGTGGCATTCATAGATGATATAATTTTCGAGATTATTTCATTCTCTCGCTTTGAATCCATATCCTCTACATCAATGATTTTGCCAATATCCACAGAGATAATCTCACCTTTCCCCGTTTCCCTGACGACACCCAACTGCTTCCGCGTGACAGTGCTCAGGCTGCCGGATACGATGATGATCGCTCCATCATGCTTTATTTCATGAGTGATGATGCGGTTTTCCGTATGCTCGCGTCGTTTCAAAATTCTGGAAATCTGATTCGCAAGCCCGGCTGATCCAACCATCAGCGGCGGAGGTGATATTGACATGCTGGCTTCGGCTATTTTGCTCAGATCATCGTCGGTTTCTGCGTCAAAGATGATGATTTTTTCGCCGCTTTTCGCGTGCTGTAAAAGTGTCCGCCGAAGGGAAATATGTCCGCGCCGGACGTCCTTCAGGTCGATTTGTCCGCGCTTCAGGCACGTTTGTCCGCGGATGAGCGATGGGATGTGAGATTCGTCCACAGGGGTCACAGGATCAGAGGCTACCTCTGTCTGAGATAGTGGTTGACCATTGACAAGATGTATGCCGTTCACTGTCGTTCTGCCACATGCGGGGAACGCCGGCGCGAGGATAGCAAGCTCAATCCCGGTGGCGTCCATAACTGCCTCGATCTCTGCGCCAATATTGCCGCGAAGCGTGGAATCGATCTTCTTGTATATGTTATGCTGTCCCTTCAGAATCGAAGCTGCTGCCTTAACTTTGTCATAGGCCTGTTCCGGTGATATTCTGCGGGTATCGGTGTTGAGTGCGACAACCTGAACATTGCGGGGATCGCAGGCAGATCCGACATTTTCCATACTGAACGGGATCAGAATGGTACTCAGGCCCCGCTTGGCGAATTGGATACCAGTGTCCGCCGCTCCGGTCAGATCGTCTGCGATTATATACAGCATTACTTCGCTATTCATACTATCTGAATCCCGCTGAAAATCCCCCAGCCCCCCTTTTCAAGGGGGAGCTATAGATTCAATTACTGCAATAGTTTATAGCCATATCATCGCCCGTAATTCCATAAATCCCTGTCAAAATTATGTCCAGCTATGATATATTCGTAGAACATGCCGCTGGCTTGTTTACCAACGGGCTGGCAGCCTCGTTCTACGAATTGCCTGTTCCTTCTAATCCCCTCCGCTAAAGGAGGGATAGAAAATGCCTAATCACAAATATTCATTGTGTCTGAATACTATCATATATCATTATGGATGGCGGATCAACAGGGAACTGTCATCACCAAACATAAAGTTTTCGTTAATAGCAGGAAGAATAGGTTTGAGATTCATCACCTGGCGTTGTATGCCTGGATGATCATGTATCAGCAACACATCAACACCTTCGAACATCTGGAAAATGCGTCGCATGATTGGATGCTGTGTGGGCTTACCCACCTGGAATGAATGTGAACAGAATCATTAAACTATTGGCAGCTTCAGATTCCTGACATGAGAATTCCTGAGCGAATGCGGAAAGTGCTTGCCAAAGGTGGCAAAAAGAGTTATAATAGTTGGCGTTTTGACTTACCCGATTCGGCAGTCTGAAGGAACCGGGCGCAATGTAATTTTTAAGCTCTCCAATGTCTGTAGAAGAGGATCATGCGCGGCTTAACGAGTGATACGGCGAGGAGGAGAAGATGAAGAGGATCATGCTAATTATTCCCATCATGCTTTCGTGTATACTGCTCTTTGCGACTGCAAGCAGCGCGATGATGGACGTTGGTCTGATGGGAATAGGCGGCAAAATCGGTCTTGTTCTGCCAGGAGAAGATGAATCAGACTCAGTTCTTGGCATGGGCGTAGTCGTTAACCTGGGCACAATACTACCGATATTAAGAGCCGAAGCCAGTGGTGAATACTGGGAGAACTCCCGGGACGAGGTATCGCTGAGTTACATTTCCATCGGCGGTACGCTGAAATATGATTTTCCCTTCGGCAGGAAGTTCATCCCCTTTATAGGCGGTGGGGCCGCGCTTGCCATTTCCAGGCAGAAGGACACAGATATGGGTATAGAATTCCACGCCGTTGGCGGAGTTGATATACCTCTTGGTACGATTATGAGCTTTACAGCAGAAGCCAAATACGTTACAAATGACACCGATACAGTATGGTTGACCGGAGCACTTATGATCCACCTCTATTAGAATTCCAATTGATTACGCATCTATGTTTATGAAGGAGGAATTGAGATGAGAAAATTTGTTATGTTTTCGATTGCCGTTATTTTGATGGCGTGTCTATTTGCCGGCTGTGGTGGCGGTGATGACGATGATAACGATATAGTTGGGCCAGGAGGAAGCGGGGAATATGCATGGCTGGCGTCTATGCAGCCCGGTTCATGGGCGACACACACCAACAACGATGCGCCAGGCGCCACAGAAACATACAAGTGGCTGAAGGATACATGGGAAGGAACTCCGTGCTTCGTGATGGAGATGGAGATGTATATGCCTGGGGAAGGTACTACCGTAACTCAGGTATGGCTAAAAGAATCCACCGGCGAACCTGTGCTCTTCCTCGTAGAGATAAGCGGGGAAGTAGTAACAATGGATCTGACGCAAGCTCCCGACGTGACAGAGGATATGTCAGATGAGCTTGAGCCAGAGGCACAAAAGGTGCGCGATGATACATACACAACCCCTACAGGTAAGACGGTAAATGTGGCAGTCTATACGATGGATACGCCTTCGGGAGTAGAGGAATCCTGGACAAGCGATGAGGTTCCATTCTGGAATGTAAAAGAGATACTGAATGGGGAAATTCAGTCGCAGCTCTATGATTTTTCATTCTCCGGAGCGGAAAGAAGCATAACGAAGCAAGAGGCTTTGGACGCTGAACCCATGGGATTTCCGGACATACCTGGCGGCGGTGGGATACCTGACGGCGGAGGGGGTATACCCGATGGTGGCGGCGGCGGCACGATTGTTATAACCGTTGGGGCTGGTGCTCGTCCTACGATCTCAGTTTCTCAGCCAATACATTCTCTCCTTGTAATGCAAGGGGTTGTGCCCGTCTGGGTCTTTGAATCCCCAAACATGGGTGAGGCTAACGCCCTGTCTTTCGCAGGCCCATTCCAGTATGGAGTCGCGCCAAATGGCGCAAACGAGACTTTCCCAAATGCTCCTGATATGATAGCCGGTCAAAGCTATATCATCCAGGTGACAGCAATAAATAATGCGGGGATACCTCTTACGGGTACTTACATGTTTACACGCTGATAAGGCGCAGAAGAAAGCACTCTTGATCTCAGGATAATCACAATGGCGCACGCATATACGCCCGGATTGAAAGTTGCAGAAGGAGTGACTTTTCGGAAGTCCCGACGGCTGCCTCTGCCGGGAGATATTCTGGTATCAGCAGGGCAGACAGTGAGTGCTGAAACTATTGTCGCCAGGACGGAACTCCCGGGGCATGTGCGGTCTGTAAATGCTGCCAGTATACTGGGAATTCAGCCGGAAGAAATAGACCAATATATGCTGAAAAAAGAGGGTCAGTCTGTAAAGAAAGACGAAGTTATCGCCTCCACAAAAGGCATTTTTGGCCTGTTTAAATCGCAGTGCCGGACACCTGTTGATGGGTCTATCGAGAGCATATCCAGGATAACAGGCCAGTTGATTATCCGCGAGCCGAACATACCAGTTGAGATCAACGCATACGTGGATGGTCAGGTCGTTGATGTTATACAAAATGAGGGTGTGATTATTCAAACCTACGGTACGTTTATACAGGGGATATTCGGCGTAGGCGGCGAGGCTATCGGCCAACTGGCTATGGCATGTGAAAACCCGGCGGATATTCTAACACCTGATAATCTCAGCGATCAGATGGCTGGCAAGATAGTAGTCGGCGGCTCGCTGATCACCGCTGATGCAGTTAATCGGGCGGTGCAATTGGGAATCAAGGGAATAGTGGCCGGCGGCATTGATGACAGAGAACTAAGAGAGCTTCTGGGATACGAGTTGGGTGTGGCGATAACCGGTTCTGAAAGTCTTGGCATTACTCTTATCATCACTGAAGGCTTTGGCGAGATGGAAATGGCTGCCAGGACGTTTGAGCTTCTTCGGCGGCAGGAAGGTATGAAGGTTTCCATCAACGGAGCGACACAGATCCGCGCAGGAGTTATAAGGCCGGAGGTTACCATACCGACCGGTGAAAGTCCCGACGCTGATGCTAGTGTTGAGGAACCTCAGGGGCAGTTGGTTGTCGGTTCGGAGGTTAGGATCATACGTGAGCCGCACTTTGGTGAACTGGCTGAGGTCGTCAATCTACCTGCGGAACTCCAGGAGTTGGAAACCGAGGCGCAAGTCAGGGTTCTGGAAGTAGAGCTTAAGCGCACCGGCGAGGGAGTAGTCTTGCCTAGAGCTAATGTGGAGATTATGAGTTAAGCATTGACGCTGTTTCAAAGTGGTCGGTGACATGGAATCAATGAGGATCACCCCCATCCCAGCCTTCCCCCGTCAAGGTGGAAGGGGCTTAAAGTCAACTATTGCAGGCGTTTCTGCTCCTTCCCCCTTGACGGGGGAAGGCTGGGATGGGGGTGATCTGAAGGATGCAGAATCAACCTTAATTTTTGGCTACCTCAGAGGGGAGCAAGGCTTCGCCATGAAAGACAAATCGAATACCGCACAAGCGTTTGTCCCTGCTTACAGGATTGTCTTTTTCCTCTACATATTCCTCCTTCTTTTTCTATTTCCCGTCGCTATGAGCCACTCCGACGAATCTGATTCGCAGTGGTTCGACAGGACACAGATTCCCACCGCCGCGGGCATTATCGTTTTCTTTGGAATAGTGATATTCTGCATCCAACGCGCAAAGTCCGGGAAGCAGTTATTCATACGACGCATATCCGGCCTGGAAGCCATCAACGAAGCTATCGGAAGAGCCACGGAAATGGGTAAACCTATCCTCTACGTGTCAGGCATAGGCGGTATAAGGAGCATTGCCACCATCGCGTCCATGAACGTTCTGTCTCGGGTTGCCCGCATGGCGGCTGAGTATGATACACCGCTCTATGTACCGTGCAGCGACCCGATTATTATGAATATAGAACGGGAAGTTGTCCAGAACGCGCATCTGGACGCCGGTCGCCCGGATACCTACAGGCAGGAGAACGTTTTCTTTATCAGCGAAGAGCAATTCGCTTATGCCGCTGCTGTAAACGGTATCACACTTCGCGAGAAACCGGCGGCAATCTTTTATATGGGCGCTTTCATGGCTGAATCCCTGATCCTTGCTGAGGTGGGTGACTCGGTGGGAGCGGTACAGGTTGCGGGAACTGATTCTATCACACAACTGCCATTCTTCATAACTTCCTGTGACTACACCCTCATGGGTGAGGAACTCTACGCGGCCAGCGCGTATCTATCTAAAGAGCCGAAACTGCTGGGAAGCTTGAGAGGACAGGACTGGGGCAAATTGCTTGTTATCGCCTCGATTCTGGTAGGCGCGATCTCATATATACTGGGATTTAGTTGGTTTGCCAATCTCTTTAGCATATAAATAAGGGCACAATGCTTGTGCCCGGGCACGCGCAGCGTACCCCTACGGTTTTTTTTTGCGATACGCTTCGATACTCAATCCCGGTCGCTACTCAACCAGGCGGATTTTATTATGGTTTCCAACTCTTCTCAAATAACACAAGCAATTCATTCAGAATTCGGGGCATATTCAGGAAAGCTTATGTGGATAACTGCTTGGTTTAGCTTATTCCTGCTCATCAGTAACATTGGTTATACTGTCCAGACTTATTACGTTGACGCCACAAACGGCAATGACAGTAATCCGGGAACTTCAGAAACAGTGCCCTGGCGGACTATTGCGAAGGTCAGCGAACGGACATACCAGCCGGGCGAAGCGGTTTTGCTGAAGCGCGGCGAAGTGTGGGCAGAGCATCTGGATGTGGGGGAAGATTCTGACGGCGATGCATCTCATCCCATCACATTTGGCGCTTATGGTAACGGGAAAAGGCCCATCATCCGACGGCTAACAGCACGCGGGAACTACGCCATCTTTGAGAATCTCGTGATTGACCACAACAAGGAGGCCGGCGATGCCCTGCGCCTTCGGGGCGCGAAGAATTGCATACTGCGCCATCTAATTGTGCGCAACGGTCTGACCGACGGCATTGACGTAGCCGATGCAGATGGCTTGCTAATTGATTCATGTCTCGTTCATCATTTTCTCGCCGGTTCCTTTACTCAGCAGGCTGATGCACACGGAATTGTCGCTACAGATACACAAGGGCTTATCATTCGCAATACGGAAGTCCATCATGTATCCGGCGATTCGTTCCAGGCAGACCCGAACCGCAACGATCCCTGCGACGACATTCTCATCGCGGACTGCTACTTCTGGACAAGCCCGCTTTCAGAAGACTTCAGTGAGAGATGGTTTATCGGGCAGACGCCAGGGGAGAATGCCATTGATACGAAGGTGAGCAAAACTGAATGGAAAAGCGCGAGGCGGATGCGAATTACCATAAGAAATATACGCGCGCATGGATGGATTGACGATGGTTTCATTGGTAACAGAGCAGCTTTCAATATGAAGGAGAAAATCGAGGCGATCTTTGACGGTGTAACTGTCTACGATTGTCACATTGCGTTTCGACTTCGCGGCACCCTCGGCAATGCTAACGTGACCCTTATAAACGCAGTAATCTATGACTGTGAAAAGGCAATACGTGCTGAGAATAATCTGTCCGATCTGAGGATTTACAATTCGACTTTTGGAGACGGCATAGATACACAATTCCAGATCGTGGCAGGCGATAACAGCGACACCTGGGACATTCGCAACAATGCCTTCATTGACGTCAAACATCCCGCTGCCAGCGCCAACAGCAATAAAGTAGCAACTGCCGGGGATTTTGTCGATAGCAGCAAGCGGAACTATCATCTCAAGCATGGATCAGGCTTAATGGATGCAGGGGTGGCGATTCCTCTGGTAATAACAGATAGGGATGGAAAGGGAAGACCGCAGAACTCAGGATACGATGTAGGAGCGTATGAATGTGATGACTGTGAGATGCAGGATATTCAGGAATAGTAGGGGCACGCTGCGCGTGCCCGGGCACAAGCATTGTGCCCCATACGCATCAACTTAAGCATTAAATGGATGATTCCTTGTCCCGTAGGGACTAACGATATTAGCCCAGTGATTCATCGCTGGGTAACGGATTCTA
>SDBT01021470.1_pt1 | contig 10092 bp, 9 predicted proteins | sample 2277101 | NCBI WGS metagenome assembly SDBT01 (sample SAMN10404973, study PRJNA504765) | marine sediment metagenome | isolation source: marine sediment core GS10_PC15, 103 cmbsf | place: Arctic Ocean: Southern Knipovich Ridge | collected 2010
GGCGGCAATCGAAACGCTCGGCGAACCCGTCGCTCACTCTTCGTGTCGTATTCCTCGAACATACTATCTTTGACTTGTTCCGCGCCGAACGTGTGGACCTCGATTTTTGAAGGCGAGCCTTCCTTCTCAAGAGAGCCGCCGCTGTTTTGAACTTCGAGTATCAGCGCACGTTGCTTGTATTTCAATTCGCCAGAAAAAAACTTTTCAAGCGTAGCCGCGCCTTCTACAGCCGCCTTACCACCAGCAATGGTGATCAGCGCGGGCGGTATGCCACCGCTGTCAAAGAATTCCAGATTGCTTTCCTCGGCTTTACGAGAACCGAGAACAGACGGAAGCTGCGGTATCCATCGCGGAAGTCCGTAAGGGGATATAGCGTCGGGAACAGCCGTCAAATGAATGAGTTCATTCGCTCGATTTTCAGGCAGAACCTTATGGGGCTCCCCTCCATCTACTGGAGTGCCTTCCCATACTCCAGTTAGTTTATCGAGTTCTCGGGACGCTTTAAATTCTTTGAAAAATACTATTTTTGTCCCGACAATCTGAGCATACCGGCGCTCCGTGGCCATCATCGTCACGCTCACGTCCTCGCCGCCTCGCTTCAACACGATTTCTTTACTGACCGGTGCATCGAATTTAACCAGTCGGACACCCCTTGACCGAACTTGTCGCAAGAACGTCAATTTATTTTGAGTGTTCCGCATAGCTTCGATATAGGCATTACCGACTACCTCTTGATCGCGGCGAAGATTTTTACGCAACGTGCGAAAACTCATGCCTGGAAACACTTCTTCGAAAAAATCTTCAATCGATTTTCTCTTCTTTTTTTCCTCCGGCTTCTCAGTTTCAACAGGCTCGACAGTGCCGCTTTCGACGAAGCTCTCGATTACAACATTCTCGTCCTCGTCTTTTAATTTGATCACATGGCCGGTTCCATCGATGTTCGTGACCATCGCCTCGACCGCAGGCGACAGCGCATTATTCATCTGGCAAAGCCCCGCCAGCGTGGTTTGATTGTATGGAGGTTGAAGTAAATTTGCCTTTTGCATCAATCCTTTGTCTTTAAAGAACGGTGCAAATTCGTCATCAGCGTCAAGCGCGTTTGACCGGATCGCGTTGAGATTTACTTCAGCTTTATCGAAATTTCGCTTTGTTTTCCCAAAAGCGCGAATAGTTACAACGGTTTGGATTTCGTCGTCGTCAACTTTGTCCGCCATTGTATTGTCCCGTATCATACAATTCGCCTAAGTTGGGACCGACCAATGTATCCACTGGAAAATTCAACTGAGGCTCCCAGGCGAATATATCAGCGAATGGCAGGTTTTCCATGATTTCTTTTGCCTGCGCGATCTCGTCTTCCCAACGGTCCTCGCGAACGTACAACAAATTCTGATCGTGAATGTTGCCAAAAACCCAAGTTTCGGGATGTTTTTCGGCTAGTAAGGCGATTGACCAAAACGACATATCGGCGAGGCAAGACTGGATAGGGGCATTGATCGCCTGCCGTCGCGCCTTGCCGCTCTGATATTGATCGTCGGAATAAATATGAGGCAGGTGTCGGACGCGGCCAAACGGAGACAACACTTCCCCTGTTCGCTTGACCTCGGATGTTTGATCAGAATGATAATCAATTAGTTCCGGGTAATTCATAAAAAAACTATCTCGTTGTCCGGTCGCTTCGGCCAATGTCAAAAGAACGCTGTACTGCACCCAAGCGTAATCAACGTAGCCTTCCGCACTCATTCCATAAACCAGTCCGAAATTCCCAGCTTTTGCGTTGCGACGTTTCGCTTCAAAATAAACTGGATCGCTGGTTTTGAATGCCATGAATTCTTCGAGAGATATCTTGAGCATGTCGCAGGCGGTAGCTGCGTGAAGGTCCCCGTCGCCTGCATAAACTTCGAGCATCGCAATCACATTGGCGACACAGGCAATTATTCGTAATTCACCTTGGCTGTAATCGAGACCGGCAACCAAATATCCGGGCGGCGCTGGGAAACATTTTCTGAGACGCTTGGCGACATCTGTGTGCTTCGGAATGGTTTGAACGGCTGGTTCCGTAACCGATGTGCGGCCCGTAACAGTTCCGCCTTCCTTGCCCATACCGGCGCGGTGTAACCAGTATGTCGGATGAAATAATCCATCGTCTCGAAGGTGTTTTAAAAATCCAACGTAATACGTGCTGTTCATTTTCTTGAGCGCATTGAACTCTTTCAGCGCCAATATGAATTCACCGCCTTTAGGATCGTTTTGAAAAGATTGTAAATGCGTCCACGCCGTTGAAGGCTTCCCTGTTTTTTTGGTCGTCTGCTTTGGCGTTATGCCAAGATGATTGAATAGATAATCGCAAACCACCGCTGGTGTGAAATCTTTCCATTTTTCATGTTTGCTTTTGAGCGATTGCGGCAGCATTGATATTAATTGCACTTGGTATTTGCCTGCTTCCCCGGTCGCCCATTTTCCAAATTCGTCAAACGCCTCACGATCAATATACATACCGCGTTGTTCAACACGTTCAAACGCCCGCGCGGCGGGATGCAAAACTTTTTCATAGAAATTATAAGGCGATCTCTTGCTGATATTTCCATTGGGATGTTCGCTGTCATCCATCAATTTTTTAAGAATTTTCTTAGCGCTAAAGAAACACGCCTGACTGTCCCCGCCTGCATACTGCCCAATGTCATCGCGCGGAACATCCTCCATGTGCGCCTTATCGAACTGGCTGTTGAACACGTCGTCGTACCCGCCGAAATCCGTATAAACCTTTGCGTGCTGGTTCAATCCATTCCATCGATTTTCATCGACCAATGATCCGCCCAACAGCGTATCGAACGTAAATCTATTACCGCAACGAACACCGTATTGGGCGAGCCACGCCCAATCGTATTTAAGGTTCGCCCCGACAATGTTGACCAGAGGATGATTGAACAATTCATTTAGTTCAGAGGCCAGCACCGCCCACCGCCGCTTCGATATACCGTAGGTATAAAGTATTCGGCACTCGCCAAGGACACGCCACTTCGACCGCACATAGGTCATAGATAAGCAAACAAGTTCCATCCCTTTTTTATAAGGGTCCAGCCCCATCGTTTCCGTATCGAGCGCAATGGTCATGTAGCCGTCGTCAGGATTACGCCGAAGATCATCAAGCATGTCCTGAACTGAACTTTTGTATTCGACCGTGATTGGGAGTTTCGGGCTTATGTTCCCCGTCAACGCGACGCGATGCGCGACAGACGCGTCAGCCTTGAACCCGGCAACGAAATCAGGGAACGCGGTATTCGGATCGTAGCTGGTAGTCAGCAGCGCCGCGTTATCGCCGTGGCCTATAGGCCGAAACGAGCCTCGACATTTTTCAATTCCTATATTCCCAGGGACGACTTTTGCTTTTTGGTAAAATTCAAGAGCCTTTGATCCACAGGCGACCACGACTATACCAGGGACATACGCATCAATTAATCCGTTGTGCGTAACCCCGAAGTTCGCCGTGACCATTGTATTAGTATTTTTTTGCGTCCAGTCAATGTCAAGAACCGATATAGATAAACCTTCTTTTTGAACCAGTCCTTGTTGGAGTAAAGCGTCTTCTACGTGCGCGGGTTGCCCCATCGTGTGAAAAACAAGTTCCGCCATTATTTCCCCGCTTGTTGGACATCCTTCCACGGCAAGGCTTCCAGAAAGTTGTCAAACAAAAACCTGATTTGTCCAACCACCGCTTCATAAGCCGCGCATCCCGATAAAGGACCGCCCTCACATTTAAAATGCTGGGAAAAATGCAACCCCGGACCAGCAGTGACAAAACCCAACGTAGCGAGCTTCGTACTTGAATTGTCGTCCAACCCGCCCAGCACCGTAGCTTCGATACGAAGACTGATAGTATTGTTCAATTTCGAACGAACCGCCATATTAAAATGAACCGTTCTAAGACAAGTAATATAGACACTGCCGCCCGAAGTACCGAGAACCGCTTCTCCTAGTATCGTGGCCTCGGCCAGCACTTCCATATCGATACCTACTTTCATCCTGTTAACTCGCCTTCCTGGCTGCAATTAGTAATTAGATGTTACATCATTACTCTTGGATAGTCAATGATTAATACAATTGCTCAATTTCCGAAATGGTGGCGTCCGGTCCATAAGCCGCTGATTTTGATCCTTCGGCCTTTGGACAACCAAATTCTTTATGCAAGTAATTAATCTGTGCGACACTCTCGACTGCCCGGTCGCAGTAATGTTTCCGAACGTAAGCGATAGGATCATCATCAACTTCCAGATAAGCAACCAACGCCGCCAGAAACATTCCCGTTCTACCGTGCCCGCCGATGCAGCCGACATGAATTGATTTATTTTCATGGATACTTTGAGCAACCCATACTATTAGCTTCCGAAAGTTCTCTTTTTTGCGCGGTGTTTTGCCGTCTAGGATCGAATAAAGGAATTCATTTCCATATGTCCACGGGAAGGACCGATCAGTATATTGCATCGCGTGATCTAACCCGATGTAAATATCACAAGCGGTGTGAGCGGGGCGGATGCAAGACCCTCCGTAAATCTCTCCATGGTCTCCCAACCTTAAAGGCGGATGGCTCTCGTAACAGGATGTTGCCATTTCAAACTTTGGTGTTTTTTTATTTTTCTTTTTCTTTTTCGGAAATACACTACCCACACCGGCCTGAGCATAGGAAATTCCACCGTGAAGACAGCTAGGACAAAGATCATTCGCCGTATCAGTAGCTGTTACCAAAGCAGTTAGTTCCCCTTCCCATTCACACTTTAGGCAATAAGCTGTCATTCCTAGTCTTTTAGCGTCTTCTCTCATTTTGGGCTTCTCATAATCAAAATCATGCCCTGTGCAGTTGGGGCACTCATACCAGCCCGCGTGACTATTCCAAATAAGTTGAATAGCGTGCCCCTTCCAATGACAATCTTTGCACTCGATTTCAATCCCTTTGGTTTGGTTTTCAGTAGCTCTCTCTCTTGCCTTCCGCTTGGCATTGGCTTTAGCCCGTTCTTTTTTTGTTTTTTTAACCACGATCAATCTCCACTTTTTTAGTTGTGATTTCGGGCTGTGAACCTACGGACGGTTTGATAAGTTTGTGCCCCTTAGTTTGATATTTTTCTCCCTGCCAAAACACCGGATGCAAAGCTGTTGTCTTGATTGCCAGGATGTCAGCATCCTTACTGAGTTCGGGAAACACCCCACACGCCAGGACGAGGTAATTAGTGAACCAAGGCGATACGGCTAAATGGCTTTCCCAATCAAAGTTAGGAACTTGTCCGGCCCGCTGTACGTCTAGTACGCGCAGCAGTTCATCCGTGTGGCATTTATACAGCATACTTTTATTGAAAATTGGACCGTAATTGTGAGATAGCGTCCACATAACATCGGTCATCATTTCAGCGGTGTAAGTCCCTTGCACGTACTCTCTTAGCGTAGACGCAACAGCGGCCCATTTCGGTCCACCAAAACCGGGCTGGTAAAACCCATGTTGGAATACTTTTTCAAGGACCGCCGTCCATAGTCCTAACTCAAATTTATATTCCCCTGTCCAAATATTGCGAGCAAGTTTCCCGCCATTGAAAGGACTTATGTTGTTTCTAATGAATTCGTAAACTGGTCCTTCTTCGGTAGTGATGCCGCATTCAATATGGTCAGACGATTGGCAGTACCTTATTTCCCGAGTGCAAATCAAAAGCAGATAAGCAAACGCGCGAAGTGCAATCTCATTGGTTCGTTGTACGTACATTTCCACCAAACGATTTTCAGTGCGCCCAAGTTCTTTATCCATTCCATATTTGGTGCGTACCAATGCGACTACATGATTGCTCAAATAAAAATCAAGGGCTTCAATTTCAGGCGTCGCATCCATATTTTTATAAGGATCGTCCCCAAAGGCAGTGTGAAACACTTCACAAATTTGAGGCATCCCAACCCTGCTTATGTCTACCAAATTAGTGAGCGGGTAATTAAGGCCGTTTGCCAATGACATACTTTTCGCCTTCCTGACTATGACTAATAATCACACACTAAATCATTTAACCTGGATAGTCAATGGGCAATTAGCGGTTCAATCAATTTACAAATTCCGAACCATAACCGAAGTGTCGTCATCGGGAACTCCGACACAAATTTTATTTGCTCGTCGGTCTCCACTGCATGTTCGATGTACCGTGCCCTCAGATGGACTATGGCGTTCATAGCGGTCACGTCGGTAATCAGTTTAATAAGCAGTGCCAAGATCATCCCCGTGCGCCCCACACCTCCCATACAACCGATGTACACGAAGCGTTCCAGCGCGACCATTTGAAAAATAATCCAAGCCAATGCAAAAACCGTGGGACGAATTTCAGGGATACTAAAATCTTTGATCGGCAATCGATAATGAATAGGCGCATCGCCTTCAGGTTGTTCGGCTTGCAGATTGATATTCTTCATTCCGTCCATTGGGGCATTTGAAAAAGGTCCCGCAAAGATATACCACTCGCTTATACTGATACTCGTGTATTCAATTTCGCCCCATATTAGAGTACGAGGTTTCATAGGTCGCATACCGGTAACTCCCTTCGTCTCATTCGACGACACGGGATAATACTTTCACTGCCGTCTTTATTTACCATCACCGTTTTCATCGTGCCGTCACAGAAAACACAGTCCTTTGCATCCGTGTGAACGACACGCGGGCTTCCTTCATGGCTTCCAAGTACGCCCATCGATGTGACCGCCCCTTTGGCAACGTAAAACCAATATTCGTTGTACCGAACGTTTCCGCGAGGGTGCATGACGGGTGCGCCTTGATAAACCATTCGATCAATATCATCGTGAGTGAGACTTAAATCCTCGCCGCGCGATAACGCCCTTTGCTCAATTTTTAAAGTTTGTTCCGAAGGTAGTCCCCGAGCCGGTGGCGACGGTTCCCAGCCTATCGTGATGGTTCGTGGCGCTTTAAAAATTAAGCGAAGGAACTTAGCGTTCTCCGACAACAATCCAGCGGCTACCCAAACGTGAGGGTGTATTTCTTCAGATTTTAAATCGCCTACCATTGTGGTTTTATTTCGATCTCGAATTTCACATTTGCCATCCGAGTAAATTTTATGAATGACAAACACTTCGTCGTCGATGTAAAAACTATCGCCTTCTTCCATTGAGATAATTAGAGGCATTATTCAGTCCCTCCAAAAATGGTTTTAATCAATTCCGTTTCGGTCGGACAAAAGTCCAAAACGTTATTTCTTTTATCTCTCCGCTTGAGATTTTCCATCACGGTATCAAATGTTTCCCCGAGAAATTTTTTCCAGTGAAGGCTATTGAGCGTGACCAATTGTTCAATGGGATCATCCTGAATTGCATCCAGCCATACGATTAATGTTGCAGGACTAGCCATTATTTTAAGTCCATCTGCATTCGGCGTAGGAAACCCTAACGCAGCCAACCGATCAATTTCCGCTCGGCGATAGTGCATTTTATTGTGCAGCGTATAAGGCAACGACAATTTGGCCAGTTCCCCTAGTAAGTCAGCATCAATATTGAAACCCGGCGTAGCCGATACATCGAGAACAATCCTATCCAGCCAACCACCTTCATTTTCGACAGATGAAATCATTGTTTCGAAATCTAGGTCATCCATCGCTGACACCTTCAAAATAGTATGCGCCGTATAAGTATTTCTCCGCGCTAGAGATTGACTTTTTTCTTGCGCCCACCGGACTAATTTGTCGGCCCAATAATCGCCGTCACCATCGGTGATTTCCAAATCGGCGTTGATCCAAATATGACCTTTTGCACTGTCTATTGTGATTATGTCTCCCGCATCGGTACTGCCGTACATGCCTTTCGCCCCGACAACACAAGGCGTATTCATCCCACGAGCAACCACAGCGGCGTGAGAAGTCATCCCACCTTCGAAAGTAACGATGCCTTCCGCCGCGAACATTCCCGCAATATCGTCGGGTGTCGTTTCAGGCCGAACCAAAATTACCGGATCAACGGCGTCAACTGCTTCCTGCGACGTAAAAACGGCCCTGCCTTGTGCAATACCGGAACCCGCCGCTAGCCCTTCGCAATAAGGCTCGGGAGGGTCAACGATTGTTCTCCCGTGGACATTATGCCAATCATCGATTTCAATCCGATTGATTGCCTCTTCGATTGTGATCGTGCCTTCGTCAACCATTTCAGTCGCGATACGAAACGCCGCTGCGGATGTCCGCTTTGCTGTGCGTGTCTGCAAGACCCAAAGTTTGTCGTCCTCGACTGTGAATTCAATATCCTGCACTTCCGAAAAATGTTCTTCGAGCACTTCGGCTACATCAATCAGCGCTTCAAGAACGTCACCGCCTAACGTCGTATCGCCTACTTCGTTCAAAGGCATCGGCGTTATTGAACCATCTACAACGTCTTCCCCTTGGGCTTGGATCAAAAATTCTCCGGCCACCAGATTGACTCCTGACGACGGGCATCGAGTAAACATAACGCCAGTGCCGGATTGCTTGTTGATATTTCCGAACACCATCATTTGAATGGAGCAAGCTGTTCCAAGCGCCCCATCAATGCCGTGTATTTCCCGATAAATTTTAGCGCGATCACTTTGCCACGATTTGAACACACCTTCGATAGCCGCAGTCATCGCGCCCTGCGGCGTTGTCAATTCGTCAATATCGTGTAGTTCTTTCGTCAGCGCTTGTGTGACTTTTTGCGCAACCCTAAAACCTTTTTGCGCGTCATGCGAAGGTAGGTTTTCAAGACCAAGAACACCGGCTAGTTGGAGCAACAATCGAGAATAGCTATCCCAAAACCATTCAGCGCCAAATTTCTTTTCCCATTTTTCTTGAGTATCGAGGTTCAACCCGACGTTCAAAATGGTGTCCATCATGCCGGGCATGGAAACCGGCGCACCGGATCGAACAGAGACTAAAGTGTCCTCGCCGATGTAACATCCGCGATCTTGAAATTCCATAATAACTTGGTTTGCAAGATATTCGACATAATCGTCGTCAGATTGAACACTCCATTCGCTGTATGCTTTAGTGGTCAAATTAACAAACGGAGGAACGGATAATCCAAGATTATGGAGTTCGGCAAGGTGCGCGCCTTTGCCCCCCATTAAAGAAATATGAGATTTATCAAAATCGGTCGGTCCGAATACCGGAATGATTTCCATGGTGCTGCCTTCCTGGCATGAGTGAATTTACACTCTATATTCATTCACCATGATAGTCAATAATTAATTTTAGTGAAGCACGTCATACGCTACGCCTTCAAGGTCTCCCTCAACCCTGAAATAATCCGACGCATCAATTCGTTTCATTAAATCTTCGTATAACCATTTGACCTGAGACGGATAATAATTCCAATCCTCGGTCCCTTCGTCAATCGCTTCATTGTAAATGCCGATACTTTGCAGCACCAAAGCGTCGTCGGTAAAGGTGTAACGATTTTGATCGACCAGCTTTATCACGACTTGAGCAAACGCAACGATGGCGTGGCGCGGATCGATACCCACCATCGAACCAGTAACAGGTCCGAACACTTCTTGGGCCGCGCGAGTTGCCGCCGTTGCAACTAACATCACTTGCTTTTCCGGCAGTCTGGAAACGTATTTCTGGGCGGATAACATTAAGTTAGGTTTCCAGTCGGCGCGCAAACTATGTCCCTTGCTCAAGCAATGTTCGTACAAAGCATCCATTACAAAATGGAGCATGACTGCATCCGCGACTTGTCCGGTGTCGTCAATCGCTATTTTCTTTTTCCGGTCAGCCAGTACGGCTTCGATGTCCCGATCTTTCTTAGCCATTTTATTTTCCCTTACCGGCTTTTTCTACAGCTTCATCCATCAATAGACAAACGCGGGAAACAATGGCTTTAAAATCGCCAATGGTGACTTCTTCCATGCTCGCACAATGACAAAACAAAACTGCCAACGCCGCTTCCGCTGTTCTGTAATTATTCTGGTCTCTCTCTTTTTTAGCCATTGTTATTCCTGTGACCTTGGGGCGCGGGTCGAGGCTGTAGTCATAAATATATGACGAGGCTGCAAAGCATTTAAAACCCCTTAGTCTGCCTCGCCCGCTTATTGACTATCCTACCACTGTGCTTTGAGTA
>SDBT01021471.1_pt1 | contig 10092 bp, 6 predicted proteins | sample 2277101 | NCBI WGS metagenome assembly SDBT01 (sample SAMN10404973, study PRJNA504765) | marine sediment metagenome | isolation source: marine sediment core GS10_PC15, 103 cmbsf | place: Arctic Ocean: Southern Knipovich Ridge | collected 2010
GGGAATAAGAAAACGCGGAGGGTTGGGAAACCCACCGCGCGGTGTCGTAAGGTTTATTTGTAGGCTGGGTCTTGACCCGGCAAGCTGATCGTTCGTGGTATCCGCCGGGTCAAAGACCCGGCCTACAGATCACTTCCGATGCAACTATCCTACTCTTCGGGAGGTGTGTAATCGCGCTTGGGGGGCTTGATAACCATACCGTTGCGGATGGCCTTGGCTGAGACGTTGATCTTGACGATCGCGCCGTCGACAACCGCACGCACTCGCTGCATGTTGGCCTTGAACGTACGATTGGTTTTGGACGTTGTCTTAATACCGACGCCACCGAGATACTTCGCCTTGCCGCGGCGGGAATACTTGCGGCCGGCACTGGTTTTTCTACCTGTAAACGGGCATACACGTGACATTTCGTTGCTCCAATCAAAGCTTTCTTATGCGAAAAGGTGCAAAAACATGCAAAAAGGTGTAAATCGAGCCGAGCAGTATAGCCCAGTCGTGCCCTTTCTGCAAGGCATTTTTACGGTTACTATTTCTCTTCTTCGTCGTCCTTCTTGGCAGCGGCGACGATCTGCTGCTGTACGTTTCCAGGGACGGGCTCGTAATGGCTGAGTTCCATCGCATAGCTGCCCTGGCCGCCGGTTATCGAGCGAAGCTGGCTGTTGTACTGCATTACTTCTGCCAGCGGGGCCTGTGCCTTGACGCAGCACATGTTGCCCGGAAGCATTTCCTGTCCAATAATGCGGCCGCGACGGCCTGACAGGTCCGATGCAATATCGCCCATGAAGTTGGCGGGAATAGTGATTTCCAGATCAACCATCGGTTCGAGCAGTACGGGTTTGGCCTTCTTGACAGCGTCGATGAAAGCCCACTTTCCGGCAGCGCGGAAGGCTACTTCCTTGGAGTCCACCGGATGGTGCTTTCCGTCGTAAACGCTCACGCGGATGTCCTGCATCGGATAACCGGCGATTGCACCTATGTTCAGTACGTCGTTGACGCCTTTTTCGATCGCGGGCAGGTACTGGCGCGGAATCGACTCGCCGAACAGCTCGTTGACGAAAACGAAACCTTCGCCGCGTTCGCTGGGCTCGACCCGCAGGTAGACCTCGCCGAACTGACCGCTGCCACCGGTCTGCTTCTTGTGACGGTGATGGCCTTCGGCTTTGATCGTAATCGTTTCGCGGTAGGGAATTTTGGGGGCCTTGGTTTCGACTTCGAGATCGAAGCGATCCTTCATCTTGGTCAGCATGATCCGCAGGTGCAGAGCGCCGATGCCGCTGATGACGGTTTCGTGGGTCTGATTGTCGCGGGCCGATGCGAAGGTGATATCCTCTTCGCCCAGTCTTGTCAGGGCTTCGGATATCTTCTGCTCGTCGCCGCGTGACTTGGGCGTTACGGCCTGGGAGTACATCGGCGTCGGAGCCTTGGGCATGGCGCGGTACATCGGTGCGTGATCGGTGTGCAGAACGTCGCCGCAGCCGATTTCTTCGACCTTTGCCAGTGCGATGATGTCGCCTGCGACTACCTTGCCCGCATCGGAGGTGTCCTTGCCCTGGACCTTCAGCGGATGGCCGATCTTGACGGCTTTTTTCCCGTCGCGGAGGATATACATCGTATCGCCTGCGACCGAGCCCTGCAGCACGCGAATCCAGGCCAGCTTTCCGACGAACGGATCGGATGTGATCTTGAATGCGTGCCCGATAAACGGCTTGGATGCGTCGGCGGTTACTTCGATTTGTTCGGCGTCGTCGCCTTCGGAGCTCATAACGGGCGTGCCTTTGACATCTGTCGGAGTGGGGAAGTAGTTGGCGACGGCGTCCATGAATTCGATGACGCCTACGTTTTCGCGGGCGGCCGTGAAGAGAATCGGGATAACCGTTCCTTTGACCATCGCCTTTGCGAAGGCCGCAGAGAGCTTCTCGGGCGCTACTTCTTCGCCACCGAGATAGGCTTCCATCAGTTCCTCGTCGGCTTCGATGATGTTTTCGGTAAGCTGCGTGTGGGCGTCGGCTACGTTGCCCACGTCGGAATCGCCGCTGTCGTTGGTGAAGCAGTCGATGACGCTCTTGCCACCGCCGGACGGAAGGTTAAGCGACTTACAAGCCGAACCGAAAGTCTCGCCGATCTGTTCGAGCAGCGGTTCGAGCTGTACGTTCTCTCCGTCGATCTTGCTGATGACGAAGGCGACGGGCAAGTTGGCTTCCTTGGCGGCTTTGAACATCCGGCGGGTGTTGACTTCGATACCCGCGGTCGCCGAGACCAGGATGACCGCGATATCGGCACCGGCTACTGCACAGATTGCTCCGCCGATGAAGTCCGGATAACCGGGTGCGTCTATTAAGTTGATGGTCTTGTCCGCGTGTTCGAGGTACGCCAGCGCCGGATCGACTGAGTGCTTGCGATCCTTCTCGATGTCGCTGTAATCGAGGTGGCTGGTGCCCGCGTCGACTGAACCCAGCCGACCTGTTACCTTGGCTGTGTGAAGCATTGCTTCACCGAGGGTTGTCTTGCCCGAACCGCCGTGGCCTAGAAGAACGATGTTTCGAATATCAGATGTTTTGGAAGCCGGCATTAAATGATCTCCAAAGCTGGTGTCCTAAGTGGCCTTCGGCGTGGCGAGACGCTGCTTTTGCACCGACCTTGGGCCTGCGATTTTCGATATTGCCCACCTGCGTTAAATACTGCGGCTCTCAGGCACACTCGCCGCTGCGCATGGGAAGTTATTTATCATAATAGATTCCGCCCACAGGGCAAGCAGAATTCCACCGCAAACAGCAGGGACGTGGGACTGGGGACCAGGGACCAGAGCTTCGTGGCTTGGAGTGCTTTGTTTCCTTTTGCCAAGGCGTTTGGTTTTGCGCGGTGGGTCTCCTGACCCACCGCGAATGAACAAGTAATACTATTGTTGCTCAGGTGGCGGGTCAGGAGACTCTTCACCCATATCTGCGCTGCCGGGCTTGCCCCTGGCTTGGCGGGGCGATAGGATTTGCGGTTATGATTCGGCCGCCCATGCAATAGCGGGGCGGATAATGAGTTACCTGTATTGTGGCCGGCGTTTTCGCCGGTGGTGCAAGCCACCCGACTCGAAGGAGAATCGTCATGCATATCACCTCGCAGGACCCTTTGCTGAATTTACTCACACTGTGTGCAACTGCTGCCATTGTCCTGACGGCAGCTTGCCATGCATCGGCGGCCGATGCGCCCAAATCGGCTGAGAAAACGAAATACACACTGACGATAATTCACGACAACATTTCCAAGGCGCCGCAGACCTCCGTGCTCGACAAGGCCAAAGACGCCGGGCAGGAGGTCCAAGCACTGCGTTTCCCGAAGCAAAATGTCTCCATAATTGAAATGGTTCAAGGCAAGGGTCAGGACGTTCGCGCCAGCCGTATTACCGGATATCGCTTCAAGGAATGGGTGGGCGATGCAGCTGCCCTCGGGAACGCCACCGCGTCGATGACGACGATCTCCATGCCGGCGACTGACGTGACGGTGACGGCTATTTTTATCGATGAGGTCCCGCCCGTTCCGGACAAATACGCGGCCTTCTCCAAATTCTGCCAGGCCGAATTCGGAGCCAATCGCGAACCCCTCGTCTACCGCGCATTCGGCAGGGAAATCAAGTTCGACGAAAAGGCTGATTACGTCCATGCATCGGAGACCTCCGCGGTGGCGGGCTTCGCCGCCAATTTGCCTGCAAAGAGCTACGTGGAATACGGGCCCACCGAGAGTTACGGATCAAAGGCCCTCCCGGCAGACCCGGCGCGATACACATACCTGAACGTCATATATCTGAAGGGTCTGGCTAAGGACACCGAGTATCACTATCGCCTGGTATCCGAGGACGAAACCGGAAAGGTTATCAAGTCCGCCGATAGGACGCTGAAAACGGCCAGCCCCGCTGGCGTGGTTCGCCTTGACGGCGGTAAGATCGACAAGGCAATTACGCTCGACAAGGCCAATACTACATATCTGCTGACCGGTGACCTGATTGCCGACGGTTCAGCGATCAAAGTGAACGCCAACGGCGTAACGCTGGACCTTGGCGGACACACTGTCATCTACAACAATGTGGACAATCAGCGCTTTGGCGAGGATGCTTTCCGCGCCAACACTGCCGTCGGTGTGCATGCCTACTACAAAAGTCCGTTCAGACTCCTCAATGGCACGATAACCCAGGGGGCCGGTCAGAACGCAGCCCAGCAGAACGCCATCGGGTACAACCCGATCATCGCTGTCGGCTGCAGCGGAAGCGAGATCGCTGGTGTGACGATCGATTACATCGGCACGCAGGTGATGGGCATGTACAACCACTACGGCGTCAAGTCCAGCATCCACCACAACGTCGTCATCGACCGCGGCGGTCGGCTGACCAACCGCCACCAGGACACCACGGCCATCTCCATGGGCGAAGGTTCGGAGGTGCATCACAACCTCATCCTGCGAGCGAGGCATCGCGGAATTTCCGTCTCCAACGGCGCGGTCGTGCGGGACAACGAAATCTACTTCGACAGCGGATCGACAAATTCGTTCGGTGTTTTCTGTTATGGCAACAAAGACGTAAAGGTGCTGAATAATCGAATCTTCGAGACCGGCTACTACGCCATCGGCGTCGGGACCGTGTCCAACTGCAACAATATCGAAGTTGCGGGCAATTTCATACACGGCCAGTCGGTCGAGCCGTTCGAGGGCTGGACCGAGTACGGTGCGGTGGGGAGGGTGCACGGTTTCCGCACCACCTGGGGCGCGAAGGATATTCATTACCACGACAATATCGTAGCAATGCATGCACGCAACGGTGGAATGCTGCGGGCGCTGTTCCATTGTCAGGAAGAGAACGATAAGTACCGCACCGACAACATGCGTTATACCAATAATATCTTCAAGGGCATGGTAACAGGGACCGACGCCAACAGCGCCTATCGCGGAACGATTTCGCTTTGCGGCGAAGGCGCACTGGGCGGTTCGGCGACGATCTTCCGCGATAACGAGATCATCTCCAACTATCGACATTTCGACATCGGTGAGAGCTACGGCTGGTGCTCGAATACCAAGTGGTACAACACGAAGATCGTTAAGATCGACGACCCCAACTGGGCCCCGGCCAATGGCTTGGAATACGAAACCTTCCAGATAGGTTTCTGGTACAAGCCCAACGAAGAGAATTATTTCTATGACACGCGGTTCGTCGGCGGGGCGGGGTTCGATAAGGTGACCTGGGACGGCTGGGATAAGGGCTCGCAGCCGGGCCACGAGGATCAGTATTCGGCGCGGAGCTTGTACGCCGGCTGGTCGCTGACCATAAAGACCGAGCCCGATGCGAACGTGGAGATAAACGACATGTTGGGTACGGTGGTGTTCAAGGGTAAGGCCGACGCTGAAGGCAAATGCAAAGCCGAACTGTTACAGCAGAAGTGGGACCCGGACCGCGGCGACGTCACCTATACGCCGCATACCGTTACGGCGAGCAAGGGATCGACGGCTGGCAATGCAACAGTTACCATGAACGCCACCAAGACAATCAAACTGCCGCTGGAATAACAGCCCGTTGAGATCGCCGGAGAAAGGTTTGTCACATAGCCAACTGCGCTTAAAAAAAGCGGATTGTCAATCAAGACAACCCGCTTGGTATATATTCCGCTGATATTGATCTATCTTTTGCGTTTCAGCACAAAAGCCGCACCCAATGACATCAGGCACAAAGTTGCCGGTTCAGGAATAACACCCTGGTTGATGAAGCCGGTCAGATAATAAGAAGGATTATCGGTATCGAACTCGTCGCCAAAAGTGAAGTCTCCGGTTATATCAACCGAGGGGACTTCCGGGCCGCCTTCGACGGTCCAGGCCATGAACAGCCACGAACCGGTTGCATTTTCATCTAATGTGATTCTTGCCATCAGCAGTTCGCCGATATCATCTGTGTCCGTTGTGTAATAAGTCAGAGCGACTTTATCAGCATCGCATTGGCGGGGATCTCCATCGTAATCCGGAAGACCACCGCTTGCTATAGATGGGAGGAAATCAACTTCATGATCTGCTGCTTCCCCGCCGCTGACAAATGTATCCCACATCAGTAGGGGATTTGCCACAATGTCACTTGAATCGGGAGGCCCGTCTCCGCCCGATGGGTGCTGATATATCTGGCCGGTTTGATCGGGTATGACTATCAGTATCGCAGATAACCAGTCAGTGGTCGTTTCCATCATCAGGTCGTTAGTAACGTAGCCGGATAAACCAACGGGATCCTGTGGTTCAACCGAGAAAGAAACTGATGAAAGGGCAATCTCCGAAAACATCATCAATACGGCTACAACAATCATGCTGCGCATTTCTGTTCTCCCTTAATTAGACTCGCTACAAAAAGCTGTTTCGGAAGGGGAGGCTTCCCCGTCCTTTTCCCTGTGCAACTGAATTTGATGATATTCGCAAAGGAGCTGTTCACCAATAACAAATTGTAAAATAATGAGTTATGGCTTAAGTGGGACGGCTTAGGTGGGATTGGTGGGGATGGGGCCAGGAAGCTATCGGCGGCCATACTGAGCAGGCGATTGGTCTACTGCTGCCCGCACTGCCAGTGCACGCTGGGCGTGACGCATCGAAAGGGTCTGCTCGCCGATTAGGCTGGGGACTCCCTGCGGTTTACTTGCTGCCGTGCTTCTCGCCTTTGAAGGTTATCGCGTTGAACTTCCACGGGGCGTGGGCGTCGATGCCAAGCTTGGCCCAGGTAGCTGCCGGTTTCTTACTGTGCTCATTGCGTGAGAGGTTCGCCCCCCAGACGGTACCAGCCGGCGGGGGTGAGGGGACGGGCGGATCATTTTTCTGCGGATGATCGTTGAATGCAGCGAACGGAATCGCCACCTCGATCGCGCCGCCCTTAACAGAGCCTACGAATTTGTAACCGGTAATATCGAACGTCGTGAAGTCGCTCAGTTCCGGCAGTGGATAATAATTGTCCGCGAACCCACCCGATGCGTTGGCGATGAACTGATAGTAGCTCCACTGGTTCAGGTTCGTATCGAACATCACGTCCATCCCATCGGTGTTCCAAATGGCCGCTTCCGGGTCGTCCGCCGTGCCATCTGCCGGGTCGCGCCCGGTGAATGGGCTGGCCTTCAGGTCGTTGGCGCTCATGGCTACATAGAGAAACTTATCGTCGTATGCGAGTCTGAAGGTGACGTTGGTGATGGGCTTCGCTCTGCGTTTGCTGGCCGTGGTCAGCTTCGTTATGACGGCTGCGTTTCTCCAGCAAGCGTCGTCCAGCTTGCCGTCAAGAACCGGCGGCGAGGCGGTTTTATAGACGCTGTAGTTCCGCTCTGCGGGGAAGGTAACTTTCTTGGTCGCCCGGACCTTTGGCTTGGGCGATTCTTTGCCGCACAGAAAATCGAGCACCGCGTAGTAAGTGAGCAGTTCGCGACGCATGGTGAGCATTGCCTTGCCGAGGTTGTAGGTGTCCTGCTCGCCGTTTTCGAGAACGAAGTTCGGTATCCCGAGTTCGGCGAACATGTACCCGATGATCGAGCGATATTTGCTTGGATCCCCCGCCTTGCTGTAGAGCGGGACGCGCTGATCCAGTGAATTGGAAACCTGCACGCAGATATCGCGGGCCAGACGATGGCTGGCGTCGCCTTTGGTCTTGTAGATCATCGAGAGGAACATAAAATCCTGCCGCTTCTGGTGGGTCGCGACGGAAATTGGTTGAGTGAATTCGGCTTTGTACTTTTTCAAAGCAGCTGCGGTGTGGACAGCCTCGGGCGGGAGCTTGTCGGCATCGAACGCAAGGTTCATATTCATGCCGTCAACGTGCCGCCACGTGCCGGTCTCCCGGCTGTCGGGGCTCATGCAGGGGACGATGTACAGCGCGACTTTCTTAAGATAGTGGGCGTTTGCCGGATCGTTGACAAGCTCATAGACAAAATCCAAAAGACTCTCTGTCCCGGTCGGTTCGTTGCCGTGATATGCACCGATCATGACGAACTGTTTCTTGCCCTTGGCGGGGACGGAGAAATCCGTGACTCGCAGCAGATAGAGATCGCGGCCGAGCAGACTCTTGCCGGTTGTCTCGAGCTTGCAGTAATCGCTGGCTGCGAGCATCTTCAGGCGGTCGGTGTACGTCGTATCGTAACAGGACAACGCCGGCTCGATGGTGATGGACTTTTTCAACGGTGCGTACTGTATATTGGAATGGCGATGGGGGCTGCGCGTTGAGACGGTGAATTCGTACTCGCTGGCGCCGCCGCGGACTTCCCATGGAATCGCGAAAGACCAGCGAATTTCATACTTACGATCAGGTTTGTCGATCTTGATATCTTCAAGCGGATCGTCCATCGGCTTGCCGTTCAGAGTCGCCTTGAACGGGGCGAGCTTGCATTCGGCATCTAAAGCAACCGTCAGCGGTAGCGGCTTGGTATCGGTGAAGTCGAGTTTGGCGATTACTTCAAACGTTCCGCCGCGCGGTGGGCGGGTTTTGTGTATCAGATCGTTGGGCTGGTGCTTCTCCGTCCAGTCGGCATCCAAGTTCAGCTGTGGAATGCCTCTGGGTATTGATATCTTTGGCTCCTGAGCGAGCGAGGCAGAGGTCAGGGCAGCTAAGCATAGAAGTATGATCAGCTTTTTCATATTTGCATCCCCTTAAAGGAATTTCCATCGGCATCGTAGCCGAACTAGCCTCGCATGCATAGAGGGCTTGTCTACCGGTGGCGAGGCGGTTAGTTTAATCTCTCAGCCGAACTGATCGACAAAGGGAGCTATCAATGGCCAAGTGCAACATGGGTATTCTCGGCGAGATGACGCTCGACGACGTCAAGGCGTTCAATGCAGAAGTCGTCGTCTGGGGCATAGGCAGCACTGAACCGCACGGGCCCGTCCTTCCGTATGGGACAGATTACTGGCAGGTGGACGCTGTAGTTCGCCGCGCGACGATTGCCGCCAACGCCAAAGGCGCCCGCGCAATGATGTATCCGACGATGCCGATCAGTTGTAACGCCAACTTCCAGGCCTGGCCGTTCGCCTGCCGCATGGCACCGCAGACGTTCATGCAATTGATACTCGATGTTATCAAGGCGCTTGAGCAGGACGGTATCCGCAAGATCGTGATTCGTAATGGGCACGGCGGCAATACTGACATTATAAACGCCGCACTGCGTGCACACGCACACAGCCATCGGCCTGGCCAAGGCGCGTTCGTCTGCCAGACGCAAGGCAGTGCGCCCGAGGGCGCCGTCAAGCACTTTTCGTATCACGGCGGCGAGTCGGAAGTATCCATGATGCTCCATCTCAAAAGGGACTTGGTCCGCGAGGATAAGATCGGCAACTATCCGCTCGGCGAGCTTGCCATCGACGCACTGGATGACCCGAGCGTGAGTTTCGTCAAGCCGTGGCACCTGGACGTGCCTGCAAGTTGCGCAGGCGATCAGCGAGAGGCCTCGGTCCAAAAGGGCGAAGCGATTATCAACCACTCAGCCGAGAAACTCGCCGAACTGCTCTGCCAACTTTCCGCCGCCGAGTTCAACGAAAACTTCCCGTACAAGAGCTGAGTCACTAACCGAGAAAGGGGACGGAAATGAAAGATGGGAACTGGCTTGTTAGATGCGCATCTGTCGTGATTGTTTCGGCCATGCTTTTTGTCGGGGGGTGCGGGAGAAGCCACGCCGGTGCGCCTTACCAGGATGTCTACGGCGATAGGCTGGTGCTCTCCGGCGACAACAAAGACGCAGCCTACGTCTGGACCGACATGACAAACTTCATAATCAGCCCGGTATTTTTCCTGGCCCACCAGCAGGAATATGTAGGTTGGTCTACTGACGGTGGGCGGAAGAACCACATCGTCTCGGTTGCCAGATGGAGCAATAACTGGGAGTATGTCGACGATTCTTTTGGTCTGGTTCAGGACCTGCAGTACTCACAGGACTCAACCCGCCTAGCTGCGCTTGCTTCAGGTCGCATTGAGGTGATCGACGTTGAAAGCGAAAAACGACTGCAACTCAAGCCGCCTTCAGTTGGCACCATTCAAAAGATGCAATGGGTTTCACCCGATAAGATCGCATACGTGGCCTATATGGGTGATGAGGATGTGTATAAAACAAATCGCGGTCC
>SDBT01021472.1_pt1 | contig 10091 bp, 20 predicted proteins | sample 2277101 | NCBI WGS metagenome assembly SDBT01 (sample SAMN10404973, study PRJNA504765) | marine sediment metagenome | isolation source: marine sediment core GS10_PC15, 103 cmbsf | place: Arctic Ocean: Southern Knipovich Ridge | collected 2010
TAACCAAGGTGTAGCACGAGTCTCGAACTCGCATCCGTCGCTTCACAGGCGACCGCTCTAACCATTTGAGCTAACTACACAGTGGGCCATGGTGGAATCGAACCACCTGTCGCCGCCCCACTGGTTTTATGACAACTGTTTTACAGACAGCCGTGAGGAACACAACCCATTAAGTAGTGTCCCTCTGAGTCGAACAGAGCACCGCCTGAATATCAGTCAGGTTTGGGCTACCGGCCCTCGAACACCATAAAAGAGTACCGTGTCGGAATCGAACCGACGTGGAACAGTTTGGAAGACTGACACCTAATGCCATTCGGTCAACGGTACTTAAAGCTGCAAGGGTGGGAATTGAACCTACCTGTCTCGGATTAACAGTCCGGATGGTCACCTTGACCGCCTCGCAGTGAGTAGTCGATGTAAGACTTGCACTTACCACACCCTCCGTGTAAAAGAGGTGCTCTACCTACATGAGCTAATCGACCATACTTGTTTGGAGTCCGGGGCAGGTTTGATCCTGCTATAAATCCTCGCTAGGGACATGTTATCGTGAAACAACCTCGCTTGAGCCCAGACATTGTTCTACTGTTTTGTCTACATGTAAAAAGAGGCTACAACGCAACTGACCTCGATTATAGTTAAGATAGCCAAGATTGCTGTGCTCTCCTCATACAGGAGTTGGTAACTTCGATTTTTCAGGGTGGGATCGCCTACATCAGTTTTAGTAAGCCAAAGGCAAAGTAACACGCCGACCAAAATATGAGCAATAGCTTGATAGCTTGACTCAATATGATGGTTGAACTCCGTGAAAAGAAGCACCGGCCTAAACAGGCCCACCAACGCAGAGAGGGATATCAACAATACTCTCATAATTGTTTTAGCCTAACGATCCAGGGTCGCCGCAGTGTGATTTCAACCTCTCAACCGCTCCCTCTAGCTTCTCAACCCTGCCTATGAGGGGCTCTCTGCCGATAAGGGCGTCTTCCTCCTCCCATTCGTCCAAATCTACGTAAATCTTCATGTCCACCGCCGCCACGTAGCCCTCTCCCAGATAAATACCCCGAGCGACTACAGGTCCCGAGTCAGAATCCCCTAGCTGGAAGGTATCCTTACCTACGCTCAAACTGGTCCAGACGCCATTGCTTGTAGCTACAATAAAAGTTCCCGGCTGAGGAAGCACTCTTTGGCCCCAAGAATTTACCTTTTCGATTGTCAGTAGTTTCTGCATTATACTGCTCCCCATGAAAGCAAGGCACCACTGATGGCCGCAGCCAGTGTGAGTACAACCACAAAGAAAAACGAGCACCCGGGCGGAATCCCTTCCCCGGTGCAATAGTTGCCGGGCCAATGGTCTTCAATCTTCATGCCTATCCAAGCGGATACCCAAAATGCCACGAATCCAAAGAGTCCACCAGACACAAGGGCTAGGATTATACTATTCATTTGTCAATTTTCCTTAGAATCCGGTGTGTCTCCGTGCCAGGGGCTACCCAGTCCCGGCCATACTTTTCCATGGGTCTTTTCCGCCTGGGGTTTCTCCCGGTGATACCATACCTCCACACCTCGACATTTCCTCAGCATTGGTAATGAGTGCAGCGTGTCGTAAATTACAGAACTGTTCTCTGTAAGGCTTAAATTCCGATGCCGCATTTATTTCATCGTCGTTGACAAACTCTACAACGGAGTTGACCAAATCGAAATACAACTCACGGAAGGTTTTGTCTTTGCTTTCGTTACCCATCATTCCCTCTCTTGTTTGGTGGACCCGCTCTGACTCGCACAGAGTCTAGGAGGGTCAAAGCCTCCCGTGCTGACTGTTACACTACAGGTCGTCATTGTTTGTCACCGCTCGCAATATTTTAACTCTTATACCAAAATTCTTCATAAGTTTCGATCCTATGACAGTTGGCACATAATGTAATACATTTATCAATTTCTTTTTGTATACTTTCAATTGTGCAACCATTATTAACCATCTTGCCTACTGTTGCGGTTTTATCAGATGTATCAGGGCGATGAAATTCAAGAACTCTGTGGTCACTATTCCCGCACTCTTTGCAAGATAACTCCTTCTTAAATTCAAGATACCATTGTCTAACTTTTGATCGTATATCAGACTTGAATTTTGAGTAACAAGATTTGCACTGGCCGCGATAATACTTAATACCCTTAATTGTACCAGCAGAGTCAAACTGATCTATAGTCTTTTCTTTGCCGCAATCCCGACATTGTCTCATAAGTACCCTCTCACAAGTCGCTCCTATCAGAATCGAACTGATACCTTCGGTTTCGTAGACCGGAATTCTATCCATTAAACTAAGGAGCAATACCTCAGTCAGAATCGAACTGACATCATTCGTTTAGAAGACGAAGGCTCTGTCCGTTGAGCTATGAGGTAGTAGGGTGCCCGAGAGTCGAACTCGGCCCGAACTGGTTAAGAGCCAGCCATGCTGCCATAACACTTGCACCCTGCAAGTGGGACGCCAGAGACTCGAACTCTGAACCCACAGATTAAAAGTCTGGGATGTTGCCACTAACACCTGCGTCCCATCGGAGCCTGTGCTTTTGTTTCAATCTGCGTCTCATAGTACCGTCCTCGTTAAAAAAGTCTTGCGAGAATGACTCGAACATTCGTCCTCACGGTTCCAAACCGCACGCTCTGTCCCATTAAGCTACCGCAAGATAGTGTGTCACCCTCCTGTTAAGGCCATGAGCCCATACAGGCGGCGACGAGTGGAATTGGTAGTGCTCGCATCTACATCCCTGGGGTTTCAAGCCAGTGCTAGTCTATTTCAGCTACAATTCCATGTCGTATATAACAAGTATACACTGTTTTTGACCGAAGTCAAGTAGATTCTAAGAATAATTCTGAGAGTGATTTGGCATCCTCTGATGCCTTGATCTCCTCTTCCGCTTTCCTGATGTTTTTCGATAATTCCTTGATGTTTCTCAAAACTACCGAATTTTCGCAGTATTCTGCGATGATCTGATTGTGTTGAGCCACGACGGCTCGAAGGCTATTGGGCTGCTTCTGCGGTCCTACGCTACCAGCAGCAGGGGTAGGACGGCTTTCAGGACGGGTATCAGGAATTCGATGATCCATTTCTTGATTGCCTCCCAGTTCCAGTCTCTCACGCCTCCCAGCAGGCCGTCTCCCGCACTCAGTTGGTTCCGGACCTGTCGGATGATGGTACGGTCCTTTGAGGCTGTCTGAGCCTGCTGCAACTGCTCGAAGCTGATGACCCCGGCGTCGAACTGTTCCTGTGCCGCCTGCTCTAGGCCCCAAGCGAATTTGATGTCTCTGCGATGCTCTCGGAACCACTTAAACATTATCGGTCTCCGTTTTGAAGGTTGGCTTTCATTTCTCGTCTCAAATCCGACGCTACTTGACTGGCCGATACCTCTTCCGGCTCGTCTTCCACTGACCCCATGGACAGGTGAATAATGAGCACCGTGAAGTTGGCTACCGCCACCGTGGCTGCCCACTCGATCACAGTGAAGTTCTCAAGCATCGCTATGCTGATCCACCAAGTGGCACAGAAGCAACAGTTGACAAACTGGTCAACCCTATCGTGGAGTCTGCCGACCCAGTTCCTAAGACCCTCTCCAAGGGAGGAGGTACAAAGCAACACGGCCAGAGCACCAGCGGCAAGACCGCCTAGGATTATGTTGTTCATTGTCTGCCCACTGGTCTAGGAGTGTAACGGATTACTATTTCTCCCTCGGTCAAACTTGTACTGACAGTACGCCCTTGTTCGATGTTACCTGTAGTAGACTCGTCCACTCCATCAGTTGTGCTTTTCATTCGTTAAGCCACTCATCATACTTAGGGTTTATGGTATCCCGGCTTTTTACGAGTTTGCTTCGGACTCTGACAAGACGCCTCTGCCTCCAGTCAACCAGCATTATCCTAAGTTCTATTAGACTTACCCGGAATAGATAGTAAATGCAAGCCACGAAAACTACTATGTTCCTTAGTGTTTTCATTTGGTCAAGTATTTCTTAACGTGGATAGCCGTTTTGAATCCTTCTTCTGTCCGAATGATATTTCCGTCCTCATCATCATAGTAGTACAAAGTAGGGAATCTTTCCGGGGCTGGTCCAAACCAATCCTCTTGGCGAACCAAGGAAACATCGTAACCCTCTACCAAGAGTACCGAGATAGTAAGGTACTTCAATCGTCTACAGGGTCCGCATTTTTTCGTCGTAACCGCGACCAGCGAGGTCGCTTTTTCGTCTTCTTCTCCGAGTCCGGTTTGACTCGGGATAGTAACTTCACTAACAGCGGGGATGCTTGCTGAATCTTCAGTTTCCAACTGAGGGTTTTGGACCGAAGAATACGCAGCAGACGTAAGAATGAAACAAGCAAGGCATAGCCCTCCGTATAATATAGATTTCATTTGGCACCTTTCCTTAAATTATCTTCTGCCCATAAGGGCTGCAAATTATTAAAATTGACGGCTTCAAGCAATTCTTCTCGGTCAGTTAGATCGAACCGAGATAGTGGTTTGATATGATCTATGTGCCAACTGCCTTGATTTTCCCAAGTCATTCCATCTTGAAATTGATTCTCAAGATGAACTCTTAACTCTGCAATGGAGCAACCTAGATCAGATACTGCTGAGCCTCTTTTTGCGTTACCTTTAAGGGCACCTAGAAGACGGGTTCTTAGAACACAAGAAAGCCTAAATTGTATATTATTTTTGACTCGTGCTCTATGGTAGGCGTTTATTTTTTCTCTGTTAGACTTTTGTTTTTTCAGAAGCTGTTCTCGATTAGTCCAGTAATATTCCCGGTTGTATTCGTTAATAGCTTCCTTATTAGACTGGTAATATTTGGCAGCCTTTTCTTTAGCTATCTCGGGATTATTTTGACGGCAAAGATTAACTTGCTCAATGTGTTTCTCTCTGGCATCATTGTCAATCCACCGTCTAGCGGTTACTGTCTGCACACCAAAATTCTTACCGATGGCGGCATAGGTCCATCCTTCCGACCTTAGTTTCTTGGCTTTGGAGACTTTCTCTGGTGTTTTTATTCTTTTCATACAGCGAACGAGCTACCGCAGCCACAGCTTTTCACGGCCTGCGGATTATTGAATGTGAAGCCGCGTTTATCTATACCGGAGTAGAAATCTAACGTGGTGCCATCCAGATAAAGCATACTTTTCTTGTCTACAATGACAGTGACGCCGTGTTGTTCCGTCTTAGAGTCTACCGTTTCATCAAAGTTGTTATCAAACTCAAGAGTGTAACTGAACCCAGAACACCCTCCTCCCTGTATACCAACTCGCAGCATGTCACCTTCTTCCATGAGGGTCTTTACTTCGTCGGCAGAACTTTTAGTCAATTTTATAGACATTTTCGTCTTCCTGGCTGAACAATCTATAGTCAGCATACCCTTTGAACCCTCGGATTGCGAAGGCATCCCCCTGTTTGACCATGCGATCAATGATGTCCCAATCTACCCAAAATGAGCCGAGAGGCTCGTCTCCGAATCTCTTTGCCCCTCTGATCCAACCTGTTCCCCAAGAGTTCAGTACCAAGCAGCCACGGCGACCTTCATCGCAGACTCCGATAATGACCATTGAGTGATTCCAGGTGCTCGGGAAGAAAAGTCTCCACGGCGGGCTAAGGAATCCTTCGCTGTCTCTTCTTACCTTTTTCTTACCAAAGCCTTGGTTGCTACCGACTACTACAGGGTGTCCCGTGTAGATCGCGTCTCGGCACTCCTCGTAGGAGTCAATGGACACATAATCCTTGATAGGGTGTATCCTAGCAACTACTTCCAACCCAGAAGGGATACCCTTGCGTCCGAAGTAGACGGCTTTACTGGGGCTAGGCTTTCGCAAGTCTTGGTTCAATAGGGGGTAGTTTAACCGGGCTACTACTCCGTATCGTGTTATAGCCTGGACGGCCCAAATATTATGGGACCCACCCCCGAATTTCCTTGTGACTTCACCTATTTCAATTCTGCTGAGGCCGTAGATGACTTCTGCCGAAGCAGGTGCCGGTGGAAGTCGTTCTGGTTCCCCAGCCATGATTTCAATGCAGGCTAAAAAGTCTACCGCCGCCGCAACCGCTTGGCCAACGCACGACGGAGCATTCCCTTGGGCTCTAGGTTTGTACGGCTTCCCCGCGACTTTCTCATAGTCTTGGTAGAGGAGCCTCGTTTGACCTTGTCCAGCGTCCTTCCACTCTGGGACTTCCCAAATGAGGTCGGGGTCTTCGCTTCTACGGCCTTCTGAATTGTCTGCTGTCCACCCTCCACTGTAGGTGTCTGACAGCTTGAGATACTCTGGGCATCCGATGAATCCGCCGACGACGGCAATGTGGAAGGATACAAAGAGTCCGCAGAGGGTTCCGACGATCCATTGTTTAATTTGCAGCATTCCTCAGCCCCCCCGCTATGCTCCTCCATACTATCGTATGCTGATCCATTGTCCGCAGTGCTCCGCTGTCGGCCTGAGACGTGAGGTATCCCTGTAGTGCTGAGATTAGCTTCTTGTTCAGTTTCAACTCGGAATTCAGGTCGGCGGTCGCTAGGATTATTTGTCCCGGAGTGACGAATTCCCCTAATTCTATTCCTAGTAAAACCTCCTCGAAGTTCTCTGACAGACTGATGCAGGTACTCTTGTTGACATTGTACTGCTTTGCCCACCCTGTCACCCGATTGACTAATGAGGCGTCGATCCCTGTCGGGAACACTGGATCGACTTCGGTGGGGGATACTGCACCTTCTACTGTGACTTCCTGGGAGAAGATTTCAAGTTCTCCAGCAGCGTAAATTGCGGCGACCACAGTGTAGTACCCTGGCTCGCGGAAAGAAATTACGAAGTTCTCGTTGAATTCTCCGTAGCTCTCACTGTCCGATGTCTCTGGTAGACACTGCCACTTGACGATCTCGCCTTCGGCTAGGAACCTGACAAGTTCCCCGACCTCCGCTGTGTCTTGGCCGATAAATTCGGCTCCGAGTCCGATAGGATCGGCCTCTCTTGATTCCATGACAGGTTTAAGCACCAAAGCGAGAGGCATCGAAAGGAATGCCAGCAAGATGATGAACCCGAAAATACTTTTGCTACTCATTGGTTTCCCTCTCTACTGGTAGTGTGATTCTTGAATCAATTCTTTGGTTGGTCACTGGTCCTTCCATAGGTGCAACTACGTACAGCCCTGGTCTGACCCGGGCTACTACGACCGCTTTTACATTGTCAAAGAAATCGCTGTTTAGTGTAACTACTTGTCCAAATTTGAGTGCCGGATAGAACGGCTTCGGATTTGGCTTCATAACCCTAGGCTGTACGGGCCTTATAGAATTAGGATTATAGGGCCTATCTCTACTCGGGGCAGAAATTAACTGCATGGTGGAGACTGATCCTCTCAGTCTTGGGTCAAACACTGGATCGACAATAAAGTTTTCATCTGGTGTTTCCACAGATTCTACAGGAGTCTCCGGTACCAAGTCGCTTATCAATATGAATGAACATAAAAAGCAAACACTGACACATAAAATGACACCACTAAATTTTAACAGACTTTTCATGTTACCCTCTCAAAGGTTAGTTGGCAAGTTTTCTGAGTACGCTTTGACGTTTGTGCATTATACTCTTGGCGACTCCCATTTGCTCAGAGAATTCTTCACTCGGGGAATTTCCTCTGATTGCTTTTGCTACGCGAACTAGACCATCCACAACTATCTCTATGAAAAGACCTATTACGCATAGTAAAATTATCAATCCAACCATGGTATCATATCCTTATATTGTACCAGCATAACCGCTATCCAGAAGCCGAATAGTATCGCCGTTCCCCAGCGTTGGAATAGATCGCGGTTCATTTGATTGGTTCGCTCGTTACGAAACGAAGAAGCACGTTGCCGAGGCCCACCGCTACCGCTAGTGCGGAGACGATAGTTGGGTTCTCAAGGATGATTTCGTTGCCTTGGAGGTAGCCCAAAACTCCGACCAAAACTATGGCGAGGTTGGCCCAGATCGTCTTGCTGCGAATTATTTTTTTAGGATTCATGTTTCATACCTTTCTAGGATTTCGTGTGCCCACTCTACGAGGTCTTCAACTCTTTGACCTCGTGGGTGTCGGGAAGACCAAAGTTCCAAGTTCTCAATTCTATTATCGTCTCTCATTCCATTGATATGATGTACGGTTTCATCTTTTGTCAGGGCGTCCTAGGTGCTGCTCCATTACCAGACGGTGCTCTAACACGTATCCACTGGTAGTGCAATTAGGGTGTTCGTGATACCTAAGTTGAATATACCCGCACCCGGTTGTTGCCCGACCGCCTTTCCAATGATGGGATTGGCTTCCGGTGATCTTATCTTTATGGTAGCACCCACAACTTTGTGTATGTCCTGATCTGAGTTTGGCAGCGACAACTGACTTTGTTTTGCCGCAGTCACAAATGACATTCCATCGAGTTGTTCTATGACCTCCCTTATGAATCTTATTCGGTGCTCTATCGACGACCGTGAGTCGGTTGAACCGTTGTCCAGTTAAGTCGATGAGTGCTGGCAAGTTATTCATTCCTTCTTGCCGCGATGGCGTCGGCCATCCTACGGGCAATAGCATCTACTATGGTGTCGTACTTCGGGACATCCTGAAGTTCTTCGGTGAGTATGGTTATGATATCGGCACTCAAACTAGCGAGGGCTTCTTTCCCCAAAACAACGCTGTTGGAGAGTTCCAGCTTAGTTATCGTTTCCTCACACTTTACGATGTTGACTAAAGTGTTGCTAACAAATTGATAGGCAGCAATTCGTTCGCCCGGCGAGTTCGCCTCGTTAAAACGATTTTCTGCCATGACTCTGAGTAATTGAATCTCCTGCCGGATTTGCTCCAGATGGGAGTCTCCATGGTGCTCGAAGGCTGCCCGCATATCGGGATCAGTTAATCGATAACCCTTGATCCTCTCTGTTTCGTTTGAATGACGGTTACAGAAGTCTGACGCCTCAATTCGAGGGTTGTGACACTGACCGTGTGGTCCGGAATGTTGGCATTGGTCTGACATGATTGTTGTCTAAGGGGGAAAGGGAATCTCTCTATATAACTATAGTCCCATTTTCGGCCTCTTTTGCCAAAAATCTTTGAAAAAGGGCCATTTTCTCCAAAATAATTGAGAATACCTCTGGAGCCCGGAGAGCCCCGCTGCCGCCCTGCACTAAACCGGGCACTTTGGTCCCGATCAGGAACAGAATAGGGAATCTGGGGTGTCTGGGAGGCCAGGAAGACCGTTTGAGCGGATTCTGTTCCCGAACGGGTCACTTCTGCATCTTAAAATATGCAAACGGACAAGTTAATATCCCACCCCCTAGTAGCGGGGTTGGGGAGGGGAGGACTGTGATGGTTACCCTGGATATTATGTATCTCTATTTATTATTTCTAATAGAGTATAAGTAGTTTACCTCCCCTTTTGGGGCCCAAAGCAGAAATACCCCTTGTTTTATAGGCTAAAAGGGTGGGGAGCAAAAGGGGAGCAGGTTTTCAGGATTGACCTAAGTCGTTTGATACCAACAGGTTAGGGAGGGGAGCAAATTCGGCCAACTCCCCTTTTGCTCCCCCTCCTCCCCACTTTTACCCCCGCCACCAGGGGGTATGGCCCGGGCGGCAACGAGCCTTGGTATGCCATTTTGGCAGGTCGGACCTGCTACCCACCCACTTAGGGGGTAAAAGTGGGGAGTTGGGGCCTCCAGCTCCCCATTCGTTAGACCCTAGGAAACAAGGGGTTTCTCATTTTGAGACGCCCCAAAAGGGGAGCAAAGGGGAGCAGGGTCCAGAATCGACGTAAGTCCTTTGATAGCCTACACTTAGGGCGATGTTGCCACCACGTAGAGGGGGTGTCCCTCACAGGTTCGACCACCCCAGATTCACCGCTCCCTCTGACCTCGGGAACATCGGGCATCTGGGTTGTGTCCCTCACAGTTTTGTGTGTGCCGGGAGGCCCTTTCAGTACACACTACTGGCCGGTCCCTCACAGTTTGAGCCTCCTGGCCGGTCCCTCACAGTTTGGCCTTTTTACCCACCCCCTCCCCGGAAACTGACCTCTGTCAAATAGGATAGGGCGTTCCAGCCGCACAACCGTTACAC
>SDBT01021473.1_pt1 | contig 10091 bp, 15 predicted proteins | sample 2277101 | NCBI WGS metagenome assembly SDBT01 (sample SAMN10404973, study PRJNA504765) | marine sediment metagenome | isolation source: marine sediment core GS10_PC15, 103 cmbsf | place: Arctic Ocean: Southern Knipovich Ridge | collected 2010
AATTGGCAGTGTCAAAAACCTCTGGAGCCGGTATTTTGTATCCCAAAGAGCTATGACGCCGGTATCTGTTATATTCCCTGCGCCAGCGCTCTGTGAGGACTGGTTGCTATGTTCAGGACAAAGATTTTGGGAAATACCCGAACATCGGTTACCATTAAAGAAAATATTAAGGATAAAGTCTCTCAAATTTTGAGAAAATTAGCTGACTCACAATCTATGCTCGAATTGAAAGAGGCGTTGGAGTTTTAACAAGAAATAGCACCCTCCCAGCGACAATGATCGTTCGGGAGAAAGAGAAATGAGGAGAAGAAAAATGAATGGAGAAAAAAATAATGAGATCGGTACGATTGTAATTGATGAAGACCCTACATTTGCAATGGTTCCTGGTCGGTTAATAAAGGTGGGTGAAGTGCTGTCGCATGGAGCATTTAGGTTTTGGGTTGTGCTGAAATATTATAGTCGATTGGAATTAAATGAAGAAGGCGAAGTTAAATATCATCCCAGTCTTGGAAATATTGCAGAGCACATGGGTGTTTCAATTCAACAAGCCCTCACGCACAAGAATAAATTAGTGGAAGTGGGTTTAGTGAGGACAGAAAAGAGGCACAGATTGCGAGATGTTGGAGTGATAAATATCTATACGTTGGTAGCTGTAGAAAAATGGTGGAAAGAAAAGGGAAGGAAATTGAAAAAGGAAAAAGGAATGGAGAAGGAAATAAGGTTCAAAGATATGAGAATAGGAAGAAAAAATGAATTTATCGAAAAAGAGGCAGTCGTCTGATAGATATTAAAGTTTTCTTTAATATATAAATTAAAGTTTTCTTTATCAATAGTATATTAAGAAGTAGATTTAATATGATTATGAAGGTTTAATGATGTATATGAACGTAGTGAATATACATGTCAAAGTTGCCGAGCATCATTTGACCCTCCGCATACGCTACGGGTCAAAACTCCTGCGGAGTCCACTGTGTCCATAAACACAGGGAGAAGAGAATAAGAAATGAAAAGCAATAAGAACACAGCACTAGATTTAAAGCTAAAGATTAATGATATTAGTCAAGCAATTATGAAACTCAAAACTTGGAATGCAATGCATGGAAGGATAGGAGAGGTTGAGAAATATGATCTGAATAAGGAAAGGATAGCTTTATTAGAGGAGAGTAAACAGTTATTCCTGAATAGATTGAAAGAGTTAGAGGAGAAGGAGAGAGAGGATTAGTAGATGAGAGCAGAAACGTCACTGGAACTCAAGATCAATAAAAAAAGGCCAACCCCGAAGGATTGGCCTCTCAGTAAGCATACAACGCTTATTCGGACTAAGCATTGATTATTAATATATAGCTGAAAACAAAAGTCAAGAAAAAAGATTGACAAAAATTGACAACAATTGACAATTTGTCAAAAATGGAAACTTTAGGATTGGGGATGAGAATAAGATGGGCGAGAGGGGACTCGAACCCCCATGAGCTTCTGCTCCTCTTAGTCCGAATAAGAGCCGTATGCCAATTTCAGCACTCGCCCATCTTGGGTTCAATCGAACAGGCGACTTAATAATTCACTTTTGAATCTACGCACCATTATCTTCTTTGTCAAGGATTTTATTGAGAAAATCGTCAAAAAGTGAAAATATTGTTAAGTAATCTCTCTTGCGTCTTCAAGTTTAGTTATGTAGAATGATTTTCTCGGCAATCAAAAGTGAGGGAAGGGAAATGAAGAATACTAAAGAAAAATCAAAATTTTCTCAGTTTTTTTATAAGGAGGTTATTAATGTTCGTACAATTATGACGATTATAACGATAATTCTTGCAATCTATTTTTATTCTGAAACAAAAACAAAAAGAGAACTTAAATATTATTGTCACCCATTAAAAGCTACGGTGGTTAAAGCTGGGCAAACTTCGGCATTAGAAATAATTTGTAATAACGAAAAGATTGAAAGCGATGTTACAGCTGTACAAGTTGCTATCTGGAATAATGGAAAAGAATCAATTAAAAGAGATGACATATTAGAGACAATTACATTATATACTGAGCCAAAAACGCCAATAATTGATGCCGTTGTTAGAAAACGGACTAGGGATGTTATTGATTTAAGCATTGATAGAAGTTCTTTCAAGGAAGGTTTTATTCCTATAAATTGGCGTATTTTAGAACATAATGATGGTGGAATTATACAAGTTATCTTTGCGGGCAACCCAGACGTAGAAGTTTTAGCTAAAGGTACTATTGAAGAACAAGGGTCTATCAAACGAATTAGATATTCTGGGAAAGTAAGAAGTCCAAAAGAAACAATGCAATATGAGATTCAATCTCAAAGACTATTGGCATTTGCATATTTGTTTATTGGAATCTTTATGATTGGGAGTTTAATATTTTTTTCTAAAAAGAAAACTTCTAAATTTGAGAATTTAAGTAAAGAAGAATTGCGAGAGAAACTTAAAGAATCAGATGAGAGACGCAAGAGACGTAATATAATCGAAAAAATTATGGTTTCAACATGGTTTTCTGCAATATTCATTTCTTTTTGTTTTGCGATTTCTATATATTATTTCCTGAAATCAAAGGCCGGCGGACCTCCCTTTAGTTTTTAGCACAATTTAAAATATGAATCTTTGTCAGCAAGGAGGGATTATTAAAATGGAGACAGCCAATCTAATTATACAGGTGTTGATTCTACTCGGTATAATTTATGTAGCCTTTATCCAAGATAGGGTAACAAAGATTAAAGACAGCCTTTGGGAGACTTTAAAGGATTATCCAGATATCGCAGAGAAACGTTTTGCTTGGAAAGAGGAAGAGATTAAAAAGGAAACAGAAAAAGAAGTAATAGAAATAACAGCAAAACTAGAATCAGTAATTAAAAAAAGAGAAGAAAGACTTGAAATCAGAAAAGAGTGGATTAATGACTTTGCCAGGGTATTAGTATTAATATTTACTAAGTTGGGGTATATAGATTCTAGGAATAACATAACTTTTCATTTAGCGATCAAAGAAACGAATAATAAAAAGGCAAGAGAAACTTTATATGAATTGCTAGATATGGCTCAGGATAAAATTAAAGAACAAAAACAAAGACAAAGAATACTAAAGAGGGAGAACTAGTTAGTCGAGTAGGTAGTAAAATAGTATGGAAGTAGGTAAAGCGAAAGAGTAATAGGGAAAGTAATAGAGAAAAAGTAAAAAAACGAACAAATACCCACATAGGGAAGATCTCCCATATATCATCAATCTATCATCAAGCCTCTCAAGAGAGTACCAGGGATCCCAGAAATAATAGGTAGTTGGACGCAATTGAGTGTCCCCGTAGTCGTGTCAATTCAAAGGCTCTCGGGTAAATGCCTCCTTTTCTGTACGCTACTACTAATGCTTCTGTACGGTCGTCCAGACACAGGATAAGTCTGTGAGTTATTATTATTCCGAATATCCCTCTTTATTGGAATATCAAATATCAGATTTTTCCGTTTTGGAGTCCTCATATAGGGACGTTAGGAGGTCAGCATATACGTAATTTTGGTGGTTTTTAGCCTATTTTGTGAGGAGAATTGAAATAAACTCTTATTTTTATCTTGATAATAATAGTAAAGTATGATATCCTAAGTTACAGATAATGAACAACATAAGAGCCAAATGATGAGTAAAGTAGGCAGACCTTTAGGATCAAAAAAAGAAGGAATCCCCTATTTAAGCGAAGATCAATTACAGCGATTTTTTAAAGCAGTGCGAAAACGTAGGCGACTGAGAGATGATCTGATGTTCAGTTTGATCTTTTACTTTGGACTCAGGGTGACAGAGCTTACCCACTTAAAATTGGAGGACATTGACAGCGATAATTATGGACTCACTGTGAGAGGAGCTAAGGGAGGACGCATACGAACTTACACAAAAATGGATGGCGAACTTTGGCATAAGCTTACCCGGTGGCTGAGAACACGAAAGACAGATAAATCACCATGGTTATTCCCTCACCGATTAAGATATGATCAACCAATGACCACTCAAAATGTGAAACAGTTGTTCAAGCACTATGCAGAGAAAGGAGGGTTGAACTCCTCTTTCTCAGTACACTCGCTCAGGCATACATGTGGAATTCAAAGGGCATTGGCTGGGGAGACAGCAATTGAGATCATGCTCTGGCTGAGGCACAGGGAGATCTCCTCAACACAGGTATATTTTGAGCAAGTGGAGTTTAAAAACCAAGACGAAAATACTAAGGAAATCTTGGGGAGATTTATGTAAAGGAGGTGAAAAAGAATGATACACGGAGATGTAGTTATCACAATTTTAGAATGTCTTGAAAGATTTCGAAGCAGAGAAGAACTCTCATTGGAAGAAAAGCGGACGTTGCAGAATCAAGTCAGAAAGTTTTTTGGGGAGAGAGTTTATTCTGATGGCGAGCCAATGTCGAATGCAATCGACGACGTAGCAAATGATCTTTTATTATGGGCGAGAAACACACCCACTCAATTAACACCAGAAGAAGTCAGCAGACAACTGACAAATCGGAGTCAGAAAATTATTGACCGAGCAAATGCGATAAAAAGGAAGGAGAAGATTCTCACAGACGCTCCCATGATGGAAATGAACATCTGGAAAAGAAACACTACAGCAGACAATTACGCGACGCAGGAGTTGTTTTTACAAAAGATGGAAGAGGAGCAGAAGAAAAATATTCAAAAGTTTTGGGGAATCTGGGACGAGATTCAAAAGCGAACTGAGGAGGAATGGCTTTTTATGAAACGTTTACCAGTAGATGATTGGCTGTGGCATTTCCTTTTACAGATCGGGATGAAATCGTTTGCAATTTTCTTTCACAAGTACCAAGGAGTAAATTTTCCCATTCCCGATGATGCAAAGATTCAAAGAGTTATGAAAAAACCTAAACTCACGAGCAAAGACTTCGAGCAAGGCCAACTCAAGCACTGGTTCAACATCCACAAGTAGCACAAAAGGAAATAGGGCATTTATGATCAATAGATGCCCTATTTTTATGTCGATTCGTATATCGGCTCAGATATTGATCAAAAATCCCCAGAATCCCATAGGACACCCTCTGTGTGAGCCTTTTCCCTATATTATGTAATAGAGAGATAGGTAACCAACAAACACCCAGTAAACTCTTTATCCTCAGTCTTTGGGAATTTGAAACCTTTATTACCTATGAAGGATAAAAAATGATATTGGAAAGTTTTAGGATCTCTGTTTTTAGCCTTTACTTTTTTTCCTTTTTTCATTGGAAGGGGCTGGGGGTTTGCGACTTCTTTTCCTCGGCCTCTTCCTCCTCAAATTTAATCAGGAGTAAATAATGTTAGGAAAAGTTAAGTTTTTTAGTGCAGAAAAAGGCTACGGGTTCATCGCAGGTGATGATGGCAAAGATTATTTTGTTCACTATAGTGATATTCGAATGGAGGGGAGAAAATCCTTACCTGACAATCAACCGGTCGAATTTGAACCCAGTGAAAACGACAAAGGTTTGCTGGCGAAGGATATCAAGAAAAGTACGGAGTAAGAAAATGAATAAAAAGTTTAAAGATATTTGTGAAACAAAAATTAATCTTGATGAGGAAATGGAATCTCTCACAGAAGAACAGAGAAAACAATTCCAAGCGAGATTAGAATTTGCATTTGGTGTGAGAGATAAAAAAAATCTAAACGGGAGAACGTATCGAGGAGAAACGTGGGACCCGGCGGTTGAGAATTTCGGGGAAGAACTCAAATCGGCTTGGAAGCTGGGCGATCTCGATCATCCAGATAGTGGTGGGACTGCATTGGCTTCAGCCTCTCATCTGCTTAGCAAAGTTTGGCTGGATGAGGATGGAAAAGGAATGGCAGAAGCATTCATTCTCAACACCAGCAAAGGGAACGATTTCTTAACGATCCTCAAAAGCAAAGTTAAGATCGGAGCCAGTATTCGAGGAGTGGGTGAAGTGGATTCAAATGGATTTGTCAAACCTGGGTTGAAAATTCGGGCAATTGATTTTGTGGAAAGCCCATCATTTGGTGACCACGCTTCGATAGATCAATCAAATCTCATGGAAAGTTACAGCCCCATTATTGAAGAAAAAATTGAAGACGGTGGTGAAATGAGTTTAGATGAAAAAAGGATGGCGGGTGCTTATAATCCAAAAACAAGATTGACTGAAGATAAAGTATCAGAGAAAACAACAAAAGCTGGTCGTAAGCATTTCGCAGAGTTTTTAGAAGCAGGTGGTATTGCTGAACACTATGAAGATTGGAAAAAGCGATTTGGAGGAGGAGAATAGTGGCCTTAGAAATTATAAATATTGGATTAAGAATCCAAGTGGAAACCAATGATGATGTGAGTACTGAGGCATTTGACCGTTTCGTGGATTCCATGATACCAAGGTTTCGAGAAATGTATCCCATTTCTCGAGGAGCAATCAAAGCAACATTACTTAGATTAACAGCGACTCCCAAAAGAGAAAATATAAAGAAGCCGATCAAAAAAATACGCAGACGACCAAGCACAAATCTCGGATCGCTTTATAGACGATGAGCTTTATAGTAGATTTTTTAGGACGGTTACTATTTCCAAATTCGGAAGAAAGTCCTCCCCCCAAAAAGTTAAATCCATTATATTCGCCAAAGAAACTGACAAAAACTGATGCTGAAATGTGTGAAAAACTGATGGATAATTACATGACAAAACAAGGCTACAGAAAGTATCTGGCAGGAAAAGATATTCCTCGTCCCAAACGGAGAAGACGATCAAAGATGGAAGTGGGAGACACACAAACAATGTCCAGAATAACAAAAATCGAAGGACAAAATTCAAATATTAGGAGATAAAAAATGCTTTACGAAACAATCCTTACAAACAAATTTGGTAGTGAGCTTGATTACCCTTCACCTGTTAGTGGGTTCCTCTTTAAGATCCCCGAAGGTGGTAAATTAATTCACAGAACTACAGACCCTCTGAATATTCTTGCAAGATATTCTGAGATCATTTTCCTACCAGGAAGAGAAGAATATACGAAATCCACTATTGAATCTGATGTGCTAAGGAAGAAGCTATACCTCAAAGGACTAAAGTGTATCGTGCGAAAAGATTGGGTAGAACCCCCAAGAAAATGGCCGACGGTTTGGTTTTTAAATCAAGGTGATATTGCGTTGGAAGTTGTGAAGCCTGATTTTTTTGACACAAATCTCAGCATATTCTTATTTAAAGATCTCCCGGTACTCGCATCGGTACCATGTGCCAGTGAATTCGCAAAGTTTAAAAAGTACACAATCCATACTCCAATTTACACACCAAGCCAGAAACCAGGAGCAGGCGTTGGAGCAGTAAACGCTCTTGAAAATCGGGAGCTATCAGGAAAGAGATCGGATCAAGAAATGGATCGACTTCAGAGATTGGTGAAAGACTGGAAAGAGCAACAGAAAAACGTGATTAGGATAACGTAGTTGTTGAGGTAAACAGTATTGAACCAAAAAAAAGGTATATCAGAGTACATCTTATCCAAAAGAAATCGTTGTATGGCGCTGTCCCTATGGGTGTAGATAGATATTAATGTGCCCATAGGAGAAATAAATACCTCAGATTATGAAAAATTGGCCTTGTGTGAACCAATAGTCGACATTAGATTATTATTGATTGGTGAACAAAGTGGTGATCAGGAAAAACAATCATAAAATTATCGGGAGGGTCAGGTTCCTTCAAAAAAATCTGATCACCAATCAATTTTTGCCTGGCTCTCCCGTCCCAATCTAAGGAGGATAAATGAAAGAATTAAATGAAGAAGAAAAACCCGAGCTTAAATTGGTCGGACAGGATGGAAATGTTTTTAATATTTTAGGCTTAGCAACAAGAGTCGCAAGGCAGGCAGGTTGGAGTGAGGAAAAGATCAAAAAGTTTCAAGATAAGGCGATGTCAGGCGATTACAATAATGCCCTTACAACCTGCCTCGAGTATTTTGAGGTCTGCTAAAATGTGGTATTGTCCAAAATGCGGTCACGTGGTTGTATCTAATATGAAGCCAGAACCTATTCACTGGAACGATGGTCACGTTTGTTATTTTAAGCGCGAGGAAAAGGAAGGGGAGGCCTTAGATTTTTCGGACAAGAAGGCTCAAGAGGAATTGAATTTTAAAGGAGGAAAGAGATGAAAGAATTAGCAATCGGCTATTGTCGGGTATCCACCAAGAAGCAAGAGGAGCAAGGTTTATCTTTGGAGGCTCAAGTGGATTACATCAAAAATAATGTCAATGGTAATTTTGATGTGGTCAAGTTTTTTCCAGTTCAGGAGAGCGGTGGAGATAGTGAAAGAAGGCATCTGATGGGAGCTTTCAGATATTGTATAGAGAATAATATCAAGCACATTCTTATTACTGATTCAGATCGTTGGACAAGAAGTAGAGAAATGGATATGGAGGCGCAAAAATTTATTAAAAAGAATGATCTCAGGGTTCATATTTTGAGAGAAAATAGAGTGATCGGAATGTTCAAATCTGCATCCGAAAAACTGGTACATAATATTTTGATTGATGTTGCCGATTCCAGACTTGATGAAATAACAGAAAAAATTCTACTTGCAATTAAGCTGAAATTGAAGAGAGGCGAATATCCGAGGAGCGTACCACAAGGCTATCAAAATATCTCTAAGACAAAACAAAGTCCTGCTAAAATAATCAAGACCGAAGATACTCCAAAAATAAAGAGATTGATCGAAATGTTCAGCACCGCCAAATTCACTCTCAGGCAGATGATCAGAGTTACCAAAGACATTGGTTTGAAGCCACCAAAGGTATCTGAGTTTACAAAAAGCACCATTGCTGATATCATCAAAAACAGATTCTATTATGGAGAATTTGAATACAGCCTCCCAAATATAGATGATGGCAAGTCGAAAATTTATGTGAATAAAACCAAAGGATTTGAACCGATCATCTCAAAAAAGATGTGGGAAGAGAATCAAGCTATCCTAAAAAGGAGGCAGACAAATCACAAGGGTCGTAATAAGAATAAACACCTATTCAATAATCTGATGAAATGTGGCAAATGCGGAGGACTTATTTTTGGTTTCAAACCAGCCTACAAAGTCAAGTGGAAAACAAAGAATGGTGAGCAGGCAAAAACTTATTCTTACGATACTCATTATATTTGCAACAAAAATTCTTACTACACAACAGATGGAAAAAATGCAGTCTGGAAGGATCATGTGGACAAAGAGAATTTGATCATTAAAGATGATATTACATACGAGGACGATTACACTGGTGAGAAGAAAATTCTGATAAAGAAAGGAACGGCAGTAGAAACGCAGAGATGCGATATGCCTTATTTTTTGGAAAGCGAAGTTGAGGACATGCTCATGGATGAAATAGGTTTGATAAAGTTTAATAAAAAGATGTGGGAGAAAACGAAAAAAGATTTGTTTGCGGATGAGACAAAAGAATTTGTTGACTACGAGATTCGCTCTCTAAGATCAGAGATGACAAAAAATGAAACCCGCCTGGATAATTTGTATGAGGATTATAAGAAGGAAGTTATTGATATCGAGTTTTTCAAGACGAGGAGTGAGGCAATACGAACTCGCCAGGAGGAAGTAAAAGAGAGGCTATTGGAATTGGAAGAAGAAAGAGAAACCCATGATGATAAAATGGGAAAAGGTATAAAGATCATAGATAGCTTGAAAAATTGGGAAGCGATATGGAAGAAGCTTGATGCAGATAGGAAAAAAGATATCCTAAATTTGATGACCATTAAAATTTCCACCACCTATATGAAAAGGGAATTGAAGGGTAAGACCTATGAGAGTAAACGGCTACATATCACCTATCAACCCGAGATACAAGAGCTTTTTAGGTTGGGTCTTATAGATTACACAGATAAAAATCCACCACAGCCAATAGGTTTATATCCTCTCTTTAATAGTCCAAAATTTAGGTATAGTCGCAGCGACCATTGAAGAAAAACTCAGGAGGCAATTCTAATAATCTTCTCACCACATGAGCTCAAAGAAGAAGCTCGCAATGGATGAGTATTGGAATGCTAATTTTTATTAAGTCAATGATAACGATAAGGTTTGACAGAATTTATAGTAATACTATATAATTTTTTAAAAGAATGAG
>SDBT01021474.1_pt1 | contig 10091 bp, 10 predicted proteins | sample 2277101 | NCBI WGS metagenome assembly SDBT01 (sample SAMN10404973, study PRJNA504765) | marine sediment metagenome | isolation source: marine sediment core GS10_PC15, 103 cmbsf | place: Arctic Ocean: Southern Knipovich Ridge | collected 2010
CGAGGTGTCCGGACAGCAAGGCACGAGGAGGAGGGATAGCGGTGTCTATCGCGACGACGAGCAACGCTGCTGTACGGAATGCATCGTCGCTCGAATGCCAGTGTAATTACGAAGCTGTGCACTTAGTGTACCGTTCCGCAATTACGGATCAGTGCACTTAACCCTCTGAAGCCATGACGAACAGCGGGTGGCCGGTGAAGGTCTTATAGAGCGGCCTCAGTCTCTCCGTGTTGTAGTACTTGGCAACATCGATGACTTTCTTGCGCCCGACCACGACATCGATCGGCACGTTGTCGTAGGTACCGTTGCGCAGGTTCACCAGCCTTCCCGAATGACCTGCCTGGACACAGTCGAAGGCAATGTTGCCGTAGACCATGGGAACGATCGAGTCGAGAGCATCGGGATCACCACTGCGCATCAGATAACTGAGCCGCTGGATGACGACATTGATCGATCTGCCGTTATTATACCTGGGAGAGAGATCCTTCAACAGTTTCCCGACCTGGTCACCGATCCCGCCCAGTTTCTTGTGCCCGTACTGGTCGGTCTCTTCATCCTCGAAATGCATGCCCCTGTCACCGGCCAGTGTGGCGCCCTCGGATATCAGAACCACCGAGTAATTGCTGGGATTGTCCCGGCGATCCTGGGTGAGCAGTTCGCAGAGCAGTTCGACATCGAGCGGATGCTCGGGAATCACACAGCGGTTCGCAGCCCCACCCATGGTGGGCAGCAGGGCCGTGAATCCCGCATAGCGCCCGAACACTTCGATTACCAGGAATCGCTCGTGGGACCCCGCGGTGGTTCGGAGCCGGTGCGTGAGTTCGATAGTGCGGGTAAGGCAGGTGCTGAAACCGATACAGTAGTCGGTGCCGGGAACATCGTTATCCATCGTCTTGGGAATGGCGATGACCTTTACACCTTCCTCATGCAGCCGGGCACCATAGCTGAGCGTGTCATCCCCACCGATCGGAATCAGATAATCGATCTCCAGTGATTCGATATTCTTCAGTACCTGGGGAGTGACGTCATTGATTTCATCGGTGTACTGGTCTTTGATGTGGTCCGGGATGTACGCCAGGGGGAGGTGGCTCGGCCGGGTCCGGGAGGTATGGAGAAAGGTCCCGCCCGACCTGCCGACCTTATTCACCATGTTCGTATCGAGCTCAATGACATGCTCTTCCTGTCCCTCGTCATTCTCCGGTACGACGTCCACGATCCCCGCCCATCCCCTTCGGATACCCAGAACCCGGTACCCCTCTTTCCGGGCCCGCAGGGTGATCGCCCTGATAGCCGGGTTCAGGCCGGGAACATCCCCACCCCCCGTCAGTATTCCGATGGTTCCTTTATACGTCGACACGACCGGTTGCCCCTTTCCCTGATATGAGCAGTCTTATGGAGCCTGTCGGAGAAACGCTCCAATGAATAGCAGAAAAGTAAAGTACTACGGCAGTTCAATCTACACGCGCACCAGCAAAAGATTAGTACATCCTGCCGTAAATGCAATCCTCCAGGTTACAATTCGGGCGCCATTTCCACATCTGTTTGACGGCTGCAATACGGGTCCGTTGTCACACAATTTGCGGTCGGGAATGCGACCCGCTACTCTGTATGTGCACCTGAAGGCCGGGAGATAACCATGCAGATCATCGACATGTCGGAAGCGCATGAAGCGGATTTCTTCTGCTGTCTCGAGGACTGGTCGGACGAAGCAAAGGAGGCGGGCCCCCGGAGGGGCGAGTGGTACGAATCAATGCGAGAGAAAGGGCTCAGGGTGAAACTGGCTGCCGACGATGACGGCACGGTGGGGGGAATGATCCAGTATGCGCCGATCGAGATGACCCATGTGGAGGGAGAGGGACTTTATTTCGTCTACTGCATCTGGGTGCACGGCTATAAAAAGGGCCGGGGTAATTACCAGAAACGGGGTATGGGAAAAGCACTTCTTGCCGCGGCTGAAGATGACGTGAGAGCGCTGGGAGGCAAGGGGCTGGTCGTCTGGGGGATCAGGCTTCCCTTCTGGATGAAAGCATCCTGGTTCAGGAAGCGTGGATACCGGCCCGTGGACCGTGACGGGATCGCCATCCTGATGTGGAAACCGTTCACCGGTGACGCCAAACCGCCGCGCTGGATCAAACAGAGAAAGAAACCTGTCGCGACTCCGGGCAAAGTGACGGTTACCTCATTTGTGAACGGCTGGTGTATGGCACAGAACATTGCACATGAACGGGCGAAGCGGGCCGCCGCGGAGTTCGGTGATCTGGTCGAGCATCAGGTGTTTGATACCTTCGGCGAGGAGGTATTCGAGGAATGGGGGATCGTCGACGCGCTTTATATCGACGGAAAGCGGGTCAATACCGGTCCGCCTCCCTCATATGAAAAAATCCGGAAGAAGATCGCCAGGAGGATCAGACGGTAGAGGCGAGGTCCTCCGGCAATCAACTCCCCACTGCTCCTATCTCTTCTTCAGCACGCTGATCAGGTGCAGGTACTCTTCGGCATGCGTTACCAGTTCACAGCCTGCATCGAGGAGTCTGGTCTGAGCTGAATCGACGGTTGCTGCGGACCGGGTGTGCTCACGGCCTTCATCCCTGTGCACCTGGTCGATTACCCCGAATCCCGGCTCAGAGAAATCAGACACCATGATCGTCCCGCCCGGTTTCACGACTCTCAGCATCTCATCAAGGACGGGATCAGCGTCATCGAGGTGGTGGAGCACATCCAGCATCCCGACCCAGGCAAAATGATCGTCGGGCCACGGCAGTCGGGCACCGTCACCCACCACGAACTCGATCGATCGTTCCAGGCCTTCCTCCCGGGCGAGGTGTACGGCCAGTTGTTGTTCTTCCGGATCGAGGTCGATCGTGGCGACATCGACTCCCCGCCGTGCCAGTTCGAGAGTGAGCGCCCCTTTTCCGGTACCCACATCCAGTGCCGGACCCGAAAGCGGACCGGCCAGACTGACGGCGAATTCCGTGGTAGCCGGATTATCATATCCGAGACGCCTGTACTGCTCGGTGCGGGCCAGGTAATGCTCTTTTCGTTCCTGCAGGGTTGGAACGTCACTCATATGGGTACCGCCGCTCAGTACGTGTGGGTTCCCAGCTGCAGTAGAGTACCGCGATGTTTGCCATGATGTCCTCCATGCAGTTCCGGAGAGATGTGTGTGTTCAGTTCACCCGGTGACAACACTGATTCAATCTGAAAGATACCTCCCCATACCAGTGCCGCTCCAGCCCATTCATCGGAATGTTGCCAGATTCACAAAGGAGGCGAACACTTTCCGATCATAATCGTATGTAAGGAAGTAGAGCGCGGATTTCGGGAGGGGGATCCGCTCCAGGTTTATAATGGCAGGCAACAACCGCCCGACACCGGTATGAAACGATGAACCACGCTGACGCTATCCCCAGTCGCCTCATCAAAGCGATCATCGCCACTGTCCTGTTTCCCCTCTTCGGAGTTGTGGCGATCTTCTATGCAACCAGAGTGACTCCGAAGGTCACAGAGGGCGATCTCGACCAGGCCTCCATGCTTGCCGAACAGGCAAAGGCGTGGATCGACCTCGCACTCGCCTCTGCTGCGGTCGTCTGGGGAACAGTACTGATTCTTATTCTTCTGTAGAGAATTTCTGCAGGAAAAGAATGTCTCGCCAACCTCGGTTCCGGATTGATATGTTCCTTCCTGCTGGAGATAGAATCACGCCGTTCCATCAGGAGGACACATGAGCACGAATCTTACTCTGGACGGATTGACACGGAATCGTGTTCTGAGTTTCATCGCCGGGCTTGGCATGGCGATAGCTTCTGTCATGACCATCGATCATTTCTTCGCTGCTAATTACCCGACTTCGATCTGGGAAGGCTCATTCTGCGACATCAGCGCCTTCTTCAACTGCGACAGTTCAGCGTTCTCTTCAATCTCGACCTTCATCGGCGTGCCGATCGGGTATTTCGGGATGATGCTTGGTGGACTCTTGGCACTCGGGACAGTGTTCCCGTCCAAAACCCTGGAGCGGACCAACAAGACCCTGGCAATCCTCAACATCGTCGGGGTAATAGTGCTGCTTGCTTACTCGGTTGTGATCCTGGGCACCCTCTGTCTCCTCTGTACCGGTTACTACCTCTTCTCCGGCCTGAGCTTCTACCTGTTCTGGAAGCATGGAATCGACCGTGGGGAACCCGGTATGGTCCGCAAGTACCTGCAGCCGTCCTTGACGATCCTGATTACGTTCGGGATCGTGACCCTGATAGGGGCATTCGGAGTCTCGCGTTACCACCAGGCCAGGATCGACGCACAGTCGGGCGGCGTTGCATCCCGGATCGTGGGTGAGTTCTTCGATCTCCCACTCGTCGACAATCCGAGTTACATCTCGCCCTACTGGTCGATCCGATCCACCGAGCAGTTCGAGGATGCTCCTATCCGGATCATCGAGTATGCCGATCTGCTCTGTCCCGATTGTCTTTTCCTGGCTGAACAGCTCGACCGGCTGAAGGTCGAATTCAAAGGCAAGATCAATGTCGCCTTCCAGTTCTTCCCCCTGGAGGCGGAGTGCAACACGGTTGTTGAGAAAGATCTCCATCCGGGTTCGTGTGATCTCACGCTGATTGCTGCGCGCGATCCATCGAAATTCATTGAGATTCACGACGAGATCTGGGCCAACTTTCGATCCCTCAGAGACCCGGCATGGCGGAGAGAGTTGGCTGAGCGGTACGGTGTTGAGGATGCGCTCACCGATCCCGCGACACGGGAGATCGTTAACCGGATCATTGAGACCGGACGGGAATACGAGAAAACCCATGAACGCTATTCCCACGGCATCCGGTCCACCCCCACCATGATCGTGAACAACCGGATGATCATCGGGACTCTTCCTTATGAGCAGCTGAGAGCTATCTTCCAGGCCCTGGTTGATGAGGCCGAACAGGGCGGCCCGAAACAATTCATCGAGAACTGGGAGGAACGGGGCCGGTAGAGGAGCGAACAGTACTCAACTCTTTACGGATCGAAAAGGCCCTCAGTGAATCATATAATCCGTTGAGGGCTTTTCAGGTATTTGGCTCCCCAAGAAAGGAATCGTATCAACTGGCTCTCAGGGGTCGGCACTCGATGTTCAACGTGCTCTCAACTCGGACACGCAGTGATGACGAGGAGATGCGTAGTTTGCAAAAAACACGGTTGAGAATGGGGGGCACATAAAGCCCTGGGATTGGGTTCCTGGAGGGCTTGGGTCGCTGCCCCCAGGAAAGTCTCCGAGCACTCCCTGGGCAGGGAGTCGGACCCGGGCGGCGGGCTTCATGCCGGCCTCAAATCTTCGCTTCATGTCGGCCCGGATGTCCTCGATGGACTCTTCGAGGAGGTCCCAGGTAATCGAGCTTGTCTTTCGCCTTCCTTCGCGGCATTGAGATCGGTCCTCCATGAATCCTCAGAGGCAGTTGACACATGCTACCCGCCAGGATAAACCTTAGCCGCATATGTACCTACGCCATATGGAAGGCGATGGCAATGGTTGAGCGGGCCGCCGAGAGGAAGATCCACATTCGCCTGACTCAGAACATGCATCGATGATTGCGTATTCATTGTGCTGAGCTGGATGTGAGCATCCAGGATTACATTGTACGCATGCTCCATTAGGCGCTTGCCGGTAAGGCTGGGCACGAAGACGAAGCCAGGCCTCGAGCTACGGAGCGAGAGCGATGACCGATATCCCTGACGAGTACTACGGTTGGTGGCGCATCACCGAGACTGGCACCTGGGTCGACGACGGTCTCGATTATCTCGGGCCTGCGCTGCTTTCCCTCACCGGCGACGATGATCGGCTTCGGATGCACTGCCTCCTCGCGCATGTGAACGCGCAGGCGACCAAGACGGGCGTCTCCTTCATGTGGATGGGTGCGTGGGAGTACGACCAGATGTCGGGGACAGGCAGCGTCAAGCTGGGCAAAGACGGCCGACTGAAGGGCAAGATCAAAATCAAGAACGGGGACGACAGCACGTTCATTGCGGAGAGGACTGACCCTCCGGATGAGCCGATTCCCGACCCGCCTTCCTACCGGGACAAGTGGCGTCGCTGGTAACGCGTTTGAATCCATCTCGCAGGCGAGCCACTGGAGCAGCACCGGATCGGTTACGTCCGGCTTGTCGGGATGGGCTTTCGTCTCGTGGGAGTCTGGATCGCACCAGAAAACGATCAACCCTTCCTCGCCAAGCTGCCGCGGCATGCTTGACTACAAGATCATGTCCACGGCATCAGCAATCGCGTGGTCACTTGGCCCGTTATCGACCATCAGTCAGACCTCTTCATTCTTGTTTCTCAAGGTCTTTGAGCAGCTTCGATTTGCGCTCTTCCAACACAGATATTTGCTTCTTGAGCTTCTTCAACTCGCGATTGACAGCAGTCAGTTCCGTTTTTGCCTGCCTGTCCTGCAGGTAGTCCCCGCCGTGCTTCTTCTCGATCAGTGCTTCGATTTCGTGCCGCAGCAGCCGCAGGAAGGGATTTCCATGGATCGAGTTCTCGCGGTACTGAAGCTGTCCGTCGCGAATCGCTTCGACAATCTCATCCCGGGTCAACCCGTACTCCTTGCGCACCGTCTTGTCGCTGAGCGTCGCACCCTTGCGTTGCCATACTGAATCGTCAAAGTCTGCCATGGATGATCCTCTATTTGTGATAGATAGCGTCCGTTCCGCGGGCTCCTTCGTCCTGCGGAGATATGGATTTCTGACCGTGTGCGTCGAGGCCGTTCTTCTTCTTGTGCTTCATCCAGCTCTTGTCGATCTCCTTGAATTCGTCATCCGTGATGACGCCATTGTTCTTCAAGGCGAATAGGGCCGACCGAATCGAGACCCCGGAGATGTCGGACCGCGAGACCTTGCCGCACCTGGAACACCGTGTCTTGGGGGGACGGATGCCCCGCTCATAGCGGATCTGCTTTCGCATCTCTGTCATCCGCGCACAGAAGTCGGCGAGATCTTCCCACGGCATCGTCTTCGACCACGACGTCTTCAGCTCCTCGATCATCTCCGGGAACCAGACTCGCTGTGCATCGCCGGCCGGCATCAGCCCCGAACCTCCCAGTCGCGCTTGCCCAACATCGCGTTACCCCTTGGCCTTCTTGGGCGCCCTCTTCGCAGCAGGCTTCCTCTTGGATGTTTTCTTCTTGGGAGCAGCCTTCTTCGCGGTCTTCTTCTTGGCCGTCGTTTTCTTGGGTGCGGGCTTCTCGGTGGTCGACTTCTTGGCAGAGGAGGTCTTCGCCGCGGCTTTCTTGTGAGCAGACTTTTTCGCGGTGACATTCTTGGTCATCGGCTTCTTCCCTTCGGATTTCTTCGTCGCGGCCTTTTTTGCGGCCGCTTTTTTCGTGCTGGTCTTCTTCGCAGCAGCCTTCTTCGGTGTGGCCTTCTTGGCGGTGCTCGTCTTCTTGACTGGCGCTGTTTTCTTGGTCGCGGGCCTGGATGCGCTCTTCTTCTTGGTCGCCTTGGACGCTGCCGGTTTCCGGGTCTTCGCTGCGCGCAGCGTTCTCTTGGCCGGCCTGGTCGAGGTTGAAGATTCGTCCGATGACACTCCATCCATGTCGATATCGACGCCGAAGACCGACGACAGCTCGTCGGTCTCGAGCACGCGGCTCTTGCGCACCTTCCCGACTCCTGTCGGCTGATCGATTGCGGCCTCGACCATTTCGGTCGGATCGACCCTGCGCAGGGTAAACAGCAGCTCGGGCACGTGGTCGAGGCGAGCGCCGACGCCGTACAGCGTCGCGGCCACGTGCTTGCACATGGTGGCCCAGTCCGGGCACGAGCAGTTAAGCGTGATCTCGCGAGGCGATGGAAACAGCCCCTCGCCCTTGCGGGTGACGATCTCCATTACGCCCTTGGAGATGGAGCCCTGGAGCAGCTCTACGAGCGAGTCGATCTGGCCCGCGCATTGCCCCTTGATCTCCGCCCACTTCTTTTTGGGGAGCGGCTTGATCTTAATATCCACGGTGTACAAGTCCGTGCCGCTGACCATCGCGCGAACGCGGCCGGCTTCGATCTGCAGGTCGATCACCGAGCCATTGCGCACGTAGGTTCGCCCACGAGGCAGACGATTCGAGTAGTCGCTGTACGCTTCGAGGTTCTTGCACCAGGCGTTGCCCCAGAAGGTCGTGGCGATCTTGCGACCGTTGATCTCGACCGGCGAGATATTATGGCCGGCCTTTTTCATCTTGGCGACCTTCTGCGCCGCGCGGCGGCGACGTTCGGCTACCGGCACATATGGGGGCCAGTAGCTGTCATAGTATCTGCCCATGGGCTCACCTCACTGACCATATTCCCGGCGCCGGGAACATGGTCCAACTGTCTAGTTTTACAGCGACTTCACGTCGTCTTTGAAGCCGGAGTCCTTCGGCTTCGTCTATCCCTCCACGGCGCTGCTCAGATCGAGCGACACCATCGATATCAACCCCTCGTTACTCATCTCCGTCAAGGAGGACTCGGCGCCTCCGGACAGCACCTCATCGGAGAGCTTCTGCTTGTCCGCGATGAGCTCGTCGATGCGCTCCTCCACCGTACCCCGGCAGATGAACTTGTGAACCAGCACGTTCTTCTTCTGCCCGATGCGAAAGGCGCGGTCGGTGGCCTGGTTCTCCACCGCGGGATTCCACCACCGGTCGAAGTGGATCACGTGGGAGGCGGCCGTCAGATTGAGCCCGGTGCCGCCGGCCTTGAGCGAGAGCACCATGAAGGGCACGCGGTCGTCCTCCTGGAAGCTCTTGACCAATCCCTGGCGTTTCTTGACCGGTGTTCCGCCGTGCAGCACGAGCCCAGTGTTGCCGAAGACCTCGGCGAGAAAACCGGACAGTGGCCCGGTCATCTCGCGGAACTGGGTGAAGACCAGCACCTTGTCCTGGCGGGCGGCGATAGATTCACAAAGCTCACGCAGCCTGGAGAGCTTGCCGCTATCCGCCGGCTCGTAGACGCCATCACCAAGCCACTGAGATGGGTGGTTGCAGATCTGCTTGAAGCGCATCAAGAAGGCCAGCACCACCCCGCGCCGCTCGATGCCGTCAAGCTCCTCGATGGCCTTCTTCATCTCGTCGACCGACTGCTGGTACAGGGCGGCCTGGCGCTTGCTCAACAGGCAGTGGGCGTTGACCTCGGTCTTGTCGGGCAGATCATTGATGACGTTCTTGTCGGTCTTGAGCCGGCGCAGGATGTAGGGCTGAACCAACCTGCGCAGCGGCGCGTAGGCCCCTTGCTTGCCCGACTCCATTGATTTGCACAGTCGGTTGAAAGCCTTGGCCGAGCCCAGAAGGCCGGGATTCAAGAAGTCGAAGATCGACCATAGATCTCCGAGGCGGTTTTCCACCGGCGTACCCGTCAGCGCCAGGCGCCACGTCGATTTCATCGCCTTGACCGCCTTGGTCTGTTTGGCGCTGGGGTTCTTGATGGCCTGGGCCTCGTCGAGGATCACGTTGCGCCACGCGTACTCCTTCATCCACTCGGTGCGCATGGCGGTGCCGTAGGTGGTGATCACCGCATTGTGGGCGTCCACTCGCTTTTTCGGCAGCTTCTTCAGCTCGGCCGAGGGGATCCGCGAGGGGTGGGCGATGAGCACCTTCAGCTTCGGAGCAAAGCGCTCGATCTCGAGGCGCCAGTTGTCCACCAGCGAGGCCGGCACCACCAACAAATCTGTGCCCTTTTCCTTATTGCGCCGGCTCATATTGAGGACGCCGAGCACCTGGATCGTCTTGCCCAGGCCCATGTCGTCGGCCAGGCAGCCTCCGAGCTCGAGACTGCGCAGGGTCGAAAGCCATTGAATGCCCAGTTTCTGATACGGGCGAAGCTCGGCGTCGAGGCCCGCGCCCGCTTCGATCTCTGCCTGCAGATCGGGCGAGCGGAGCGCATCGAGCCTGGATGAGAGCCACTTGCCGGCGATGACCTCCGACCACTCGGGCCGCGCGTCTTCGGCGCCTTCATCTACACCATTGATGCTGGCTCCGGAGAGCATGCGCATGGCCTCGCCGAAGCTGACCCCGCCTGCCTGCGCTTGCTTCTGCACGTCACGCCACTGGTCGAGCACTTGCGAGAGCTTGTCGCGGTCGACCTCGACCCACTTGCCT
>SDBT01021475.1_pt1 | contig 10090 bp, 8 predicted proteins | sample 2277101 | NCBI WGS metagenome assembly SDBT01 (sample SAMN10404973, study PRJNA504765) | marine sediment metagenome | isolation source: marine sediment core GS10_PC15, 103 cmbsf | place: Arctic Ocean: Southern Knipovich Ridge | collected 2010
ACCCCATAGACCACGCTAGCCAGGGCAAGGCCGGGCCATGTGACCATCCACGGCGCTATGAACATAAAGGCACGTCCACTGCCACTAAGCATACCTCCCCAGCTCGGAGTGGGGGGAGGGATGCCAAAGCCGAGAAAGCTCAGGCTGGCCTCAGCCATAATGATACCCGGCACCCGTGCGGTAAACTGGACAATTGTGGGCGCCATAATATTGGGTAGGATATGTCGGGTAAGTATTCTGTGGGTAGGACAGCCAATAGCTACCGCCGCCTCCACATATACATTCTCTTTAATGCCGATAACAGCACTTCTTACCATTCTGGAACCGGTGATACCCCATCTCAACCCCAAAACAATGATTACCTGCCATATACCTGGCCCAATGATACCGATAATGATCATAAGAAGAACTAGACCGGGCAGGCTCATCACGGTATCAACCAACCTCTGCACTATCAGGTCAAATTTACCACCGATATACCCGCTCATCATACCTATAATTAAAGAGATGACCATAGCAATAGTAGGACCAACCAAGCCTACAACCACTGAGATGCGAGCCCCGAAGATGACACGACTGAGTATGTCTCGCCCGATGTTATCTGTGCCCAACCAGTACCGGGCTGATGGTGCTAACAGCATGTCGTCTATGTGAGTTTCGTTCACGCCATAAGGAGCTATGAACTCGGCAAAAATACCGGTGAGCAGCAGGATCAGGGTTATAATCGCACCCACCGTACCCAGCGGCTTCTCCTTCCACAGCCTGATAAAGAAATCAACCAGGAATGAGTGTCTCTTTCTCTCCGTTTCTATTCCTGATGAGCTATTAGCCAAACTATTACCCCTTTTTTGATTTATCCTCAATTATTGGTAGCGAACCCTGGGGTCTAAAAAGCCATAGGTTAGGTCAACTATTAGATTGATTAGCATCAAGCCGGCTGCAAAAATGAGGACTATTCCGCTCAGTACCGGTTCGTCTCTGTTGTGGAGAGCTTCTATCATTAGGCGGCCCATTCCGGGCAGGGCAAATATCGACTCTATAATAACCGTGCCCCCAATCAAGACTGGTACCCGGTTTCCTATTATGGTGACTACCGGGATTAGCGCATTCTTCAGGGCATGCCTCATCACAACCACCCTCTCCCTGAGTCCCTTTGCCCAGGCCGTCCTGATATAATCTTGCCTCAGCACCTCCAGCAGCATGGTGCGGGTCATCCTCATGGTTGTCCCTGATAGAGCCATGCCCAGAACAATAGCCGGTACTATGAACATTCTCAGATTACCTAGGGGGTCCTCAGTAAACGGAATGAGCATTATGGGTGGCATGTAGCCCCACCATATTGCGGGGTAAACTATTACCATCGTCGCTATCCAGAAGCCGGGGAGAGAGATAAGCAATATGGCAAAGCTACGGCCGGCATAGTCACCCCACTTATCCTGCCGCAACGCTGAATATATACCTATAGGGAAGGCTATTAGTTGGCCTAGTATTAGACCCATGAGGCCAAGCTCAAGGGTTACTGGCCATTTCTTGCCTACTAGGTCGAGTACGGTCATCTCTGAGCGCCAGGACTCTCCCAAGTCGCCTTGCAAAACACCACTGAAACCGCCATCCATCTGAGGAACAACTCCCAGCCAGCGTCCATACTGGACAAAGGCTGGTGCATCCAGCCCCAGGGCCTCCATAACAGCAGCTCTATCGACTGGCTCGTCGCCTATAGCTTCTGCATCCAGCGCATCTATAAAATCGCCTGGAAGGAGACGTATCATGAAGAAAACTAGGAGACTAACCAGAAACAGGGTGGGTATCATTAGCAGTAATCTTCTGATTATATAATTACGCATACTACTTGTCTTTCTAATTTCCTTTATTGTTCGCCGGACTCGGAACAGAATCTATGGTATCCTCTTGGACGCTATTACCTTCACCGCCCTGTCATCCACATAACCTTGCTTCGTTAGATTAATAACATAGGTACTATTTTTTGTCAAGGTTTATGATACACTTAGCAGGCCATTTCTCAATCCAGCTAAAGAGATATTAAAGTTTTATAACATAACTTCCTGCTCTTGTCAACCTCTGTTTTGCCCAGACGACAGCAAGGAGCAGGGTTTAGAATGGAGGTGGAATCTAAGTTGGTGAGCTGAGGAGTTTTTGAAAGGAAAGAGGGGAGATTAGAAGTTTGCTCTTATTGGTATGAAAAAAATAGACTTTATTTGTACGAAATGTAAAACAACCTTTCCTATTGATTGGTTCTATCCCCGTTGTGGTATTTGTATTGGACCTTTGGAACTAGAAAAAGTAGTAACAGAAAGTTCCTTTGACCTTTCTGAGCTAAAAGATGAATTGTTAGAATGGGAAGGAGTATATAATACAGTCAGACCTCATCAAGCCCTGGGTTATCTGACACCACCTAAATTTCTAGAGCGGTGGAAAGAATATTCAGGAAAGGAGGATGTGTCACTAATCATATGAACGAGTACAAAACCTTTAGAAACTGGACAATATAGGGTATAATAGGGGCGAAAGAAGATGACTTCACAAGTCTTTTATCGTAAATGGCGTCCCCAAACTTTAGCTGAGGTAGTCGGTCAAGAACAGGTAACACAGACACTACTCAATGCTCTCAATAATGGTCGTGTATCTCATGCTTATCTTTTTTGTGGTCCGCGAGGAACAGGTAAGACCAGCACCGGGCGCATTCTGGCTAAGGCGGTGAACTGCCTTACCAATGGTAAGGGTGAACCTTGTAACACTTGCTCTATGTGCCAGGCAATAACCGAGGGCAGGGCTCTGGATATGATTGAGATTGATGCTGCCAGCAATCGTGGTATTGATGACATCCGAGACCTACGCGAGAGGGTCAATTATGCTCCCAATCAAGCTCGTTACAAGGTCTATATCATAGACGAGGTCCATATGCTTACTAAAGAAGCCTCCAACGCTTTACTCAAGACGCTTGAAGAACCACCGCCCTATGTTATCTTTATCTTGGCCACCACTGAAGCCCATAAAATCATACCTACCATTCTGTCGCGATGCCAGCGGTTTGATTTCCGACGTATCTCCCAGACAGACGTAATTTCAAAGCTAACCCACATTTGTAGCACAGAAGGCATTCACATGGAGCCAGAGGCACTACAGCTTGTTGCTAAGGCTGCCACAGGTAGTTTAAGGGATGCCGAAAACCTGTTGGAACAACTGACTACCTACTACGGCTCTGATATTGGACTCCATCAGGTTCAGGCTATCCTGGGTATCACCGGCGACTTCCGAACCAAAGAGTTGGTAAAGCACATTATAAATAATGATGTTTCTGCCGGGGTGATAACTATAAACAACGTCAATAGCGATGGGCTGGATTTAAAGCAATTCAATCGGGAGCTTGTGGAATACCTCAGGGGATTGCTGCTAATAAAGACCGGCGCTGACCAAGCTGTAGACCTCACTGCTGAGGATATAGCTGAACTGAAGGACTTAGCCTCTAGAGCTTCCCTCTCTCAGATATTGAAAGCTGTCAAACTCTTTGGTCAACTTGAGCTTGGTTTTGATAACTACTCTACCTTACCTCTAGAGCTAGCCCTGGTTGACTGTGCTCTATCTTCGGGAAAGGAGGGAGAAAGTCCCGCCAGTCAAACTGAATACGAAACTCGTCAGCCCATAAAAGCCACTGCCCCATCCTATCATAAACACCCTACGGCCAAACTTGAGCCAGCTATTGTTACCCCACCAGCGACGCCAGAGGCTGCTACTATCACCCCGCCAGCAGTGCCAGAGACTGCCACTACTATTACTCCGCCAGCAGTGCCAGAGACTGCCGCTACTATTACCCCACCAGAACCCGGCAGTGAACTGGAACAACTGAGGCTAAACTGGAAACAGGTTGTCGCTCAAGCTCCGGAAAATACCAAAAAAACCCCGGCTATTGCTATCCTTAGAAGTGCTGGTGTTAAACCGGTGGCTTTTGATGATAATACTGTGATCTTAGCCTTTAGATATCCCCTTCATAAGGAGAAGATGGGAGAACCTGAAAATCAAAAGGTAGCTGAAAAAATCATCAGCAACTTCCTGGGGCATCCCTGCCGTGTGCGCTGTATTTATGAGCCAGAGGATAATCACCTGGTGCAGGAAGCACAAAGAATGGGTGCCCAAGTTACTAGTGTGGAGGAAAAATGAATTTTTCTATGTTAAATCAGGCTCGAGAACTCAAATCAAAACTGGACAAGGTTCAAAAGGAGCTAAGTAACACCGTTGTAGAAGCAGACTCAGGTAAGGGTGCGGTTAAGGTTACTGTTACTGGCAAGCAAAAAATACTGTCAATAAGAATATCACCCGAGGTAATAAACCCTGATAAGGCTGAACAGTTAGAAAAATTGGTGTTCAAGGCGGTAAGTGACGCTATTGCCAAATCTCAAAAGCAGGCTGCTAAACAGCTAAAAGGGTTAACTGGTGGTCTTAAAATCCCGGGACTGTTCTAATTCTAGGAGGGCTAATTTTGAATCAGGGGCTCATACCTACCGCCGAAGCGGTATATAAGCTTATTCAGGAACTCAATAAACTACCTGGCATCGGGCCCAAGAGTGCCCAGCGTCTTACCTATTATTTGCTGCGTGTCCCTGAAGAGCAAGCCAGGCTATTAGCTGAAGCCATCCTGTCAGTAAAACAGAAGGTTACACTGTGCTCCATTTGTTTTAATGTTACTGAGTCTGACCCCTGTCTTATCTGTCGTAGTGACCATCGCGACCGTAGTAAGATTTGCATTGTGGAACAGCCACAGGATATTTTGGCTCTGGAGCATACCAAGATTTATAGCGGGTTGTATCATGTGCTTCATGGCGCCATCTCACCAACCGAGGGAGTGGGAACTGGCGATATAAAAATCAACGAGCTTATGAGGCGGTTGCAAGACGGCTCAATAGACGAGGTCATTCTAGCAACTAACACTAATCTTGAAGGCGAGCAAACCGCTATGTATCTAAATAAGCTGATTTCACCCCTGGGTATCCAAGTTACCCGCCTTGCCCGGGGACTGCCCTTTGGCAGCGAGCTGGAATATGCCGATGATGTTACCCTGACCCGAGCTCTTGAAGGAAGACAGGAGTTTTAGCCCGCCGTGTTCACCGGGAGGCAGTAAAATATGGATGCTGATAACCTGGTAACCCAAGCTATTATACAGGGTTATAAGGATGACCCAGAAAGCGTATACAACACCTGGTTTATTAACAATGAGACAAGATTGAAAGCCTTTGGAGCTATTCGTAGGGGGGTTGAAGAGGTTATAAAGGATATTAAGGGGGGTGTTTTCCCCAATGATTTCAAGGGTTCTTCCCTTGAAATCGTCCTAACCGCTATAACTGAGCAAAAACAGGTCTTTGAAGGAGCAGCTCATCCTTTTTACTGGAAACCAAAACTCAGAATTCCCGATATTTATGAGAATGATACGAATAAGTCTATTTTTGGTCAATTCTTAGAATCATGCCTCAAAGCCAATAATGAGCAGCAGATTATTAGAGAAATCATAAAACTATCACATCACAATATTAAGGGATTAGGCCCGTCGGTGGCAAACATTCTATACTTTATCCACCCAACAATTATCCCACCGTTTAACACAGCTATGGTGAATGGATTTAATCTACTATTTCGCGAGAAGAAAAAGCTGGGTTCTTGGGATAGTTATTTGGAAATGCGGGATACGATTCTACAAGTAAATGACCAATTTAAGAATTTGCTATCAAAGGATCTCGGTGCAATTTCGGGATTGCTTTTTGATATAGGCGTAGGGGAAATTGTTGTGGGTGATTGGGATGATATAACGGTTCAGGCCGTGATAGAAAAAGAGCGTAAAAAGAGAGAGAAATTACTGCGGAAAAGGCATCAACAAGTACAGGACGAGATTGAAGAAGAGGATATGCATACAAAGATAGAATATTTACTGTTGAAGATCGGAAAATCGCTCGGCTATGATGTTATTGTGGCTTCCAACGACCGGTCAAAGTCATATGATGGGAAGAAATTCTCATTCAATTCCTTGGCCCAGCTCCCAGATATGAATATCGATGAAGATGTGCTAAAAACTGTTGACCTCATTGATGTAATCTGGTTTGAAAAAGATACCAGCCAAACCGTATGTGCCTTTGAAGTGGAAAAGAGCACGACTATCTATTCCGGTATATTGCGTTTAATAGACTTGGCTCTTACTCTGCCGAGTACCGGAGAGGCGAGGCTCTATCTGGTTGCTCCCGACTATAGAGAGAAGGAAATAATAGCACAGCTGAAGAGGCCGTCTCTTGAAGGAAAGAGAGATGTCAAAATGTCGTATATCTTATTCGATGAACTATGTGAGGATTGTGAATCTATTTGCAAGTTCGGTGTTGATTATACCATCATGGAAAAGATAGCAAAGTGTATGAAATGATACTTCAGCAATGAACAACTTCGCCTAACACGGGAGCGTTAACCAAAAACATTAAAATGCCTAAGCCAAGAACTTATCAGACAGAAGCGTTTATAATCAAGAAGATTAAGCTGGGTGAAGCGGATAGAATCCTTACCCTCTACACCCCCCACCTGGGCAAGATTCAGGGCGTAGCCAAAGGGGTCAGACGCCCCCGCAGCAAGCTGGCCGGACACCTTGAGCTTATCACTCATAGCCAGGTATCGCTGGCTCGTGGGCGAAATCTGGACACTATAATCGGCAGTCAGACGATTGATAGCTTCCTACCCCTGAAGAGCGACCTGTGGCTTACCTCCTGCGCCCTCTATGTTACTGAGTTAATTAACCAGTTTACCGCTGAGCATGTTGAAAATTACCCCCTGTTTCAGTTACTGCTGGAGACAATGCATCAGCTATGTCAGGCTGGAGATATTGAACTGGTTTTGCGCTATTTTGAACTGCACCTCCTTGATGAAGTTGGCTATCGGCCTCAGCTTCAGCAGTGTGCCTCTTGCCATTCAACATTAAAACCGGTCACCAACGTGTTCTCTCCCAGCGCTGGTGGCGTGCTGTGCCCCGAGTGCAGCCAGAGTCAGTCTTTGACCTACCCCCTGTCAGTTAACGCGCTAAAGGTGCTAAGATTATTCCAGAATAACAACTACGATACTGCCAGCAAGCTAAAAATGAATCCAGAACTATCTCATGAGTTAGATGAGGTGATGTCTCATTATCTTGAATACCTTCTGGAACGAGAGGTGAAGTCAGCCGCCTGGCTGGATGTTTTGCGGGAACAGGCGAAACAAATGGCACCTAGCTAAGAAGTTATTTACTAAGGAGATACAGGGGCTGGAGTTATTAGAAAAACTAAACGGGGTGAGGTTGATAAACAATCTTATAACCAAATAACTTTACTAAGATACAGAAAAAGGTAGATAATATAGGGCTGAGAGTCTGGAACTCCCAGTCTTTTTACTATATCATAAGGGAATAGGATAAAGATGGCATCTAAATTAGAAGGCATAGGACAGCAACGCCTAGAGAAGCTTGGCCGAATTCGAGCGAGTGGCATTAATCCGTATCCTCGTGGCTATCAACGAACTCACACCACACAACAAGCGGTTGAGCAACTTCAGAAGTTGGAGTCAAAAGATATTTCTGAGCAAGTTCCTGACCGCCTTGCTGGTAGAGAACCGGATGAAGTAAGCGTTGCCGGGCGGATTACGGCAAGACGATTGATGGGTAAGAGCGCATTCGTTGACATCCGTGATGGCTCAGGGAAGATTCAACTATTATTCCAGGGCATAAACAAGTTTGACGAGAAGCTCCGTGAGCTGTTTAAAGAGTTAGACATTGGGGATATTATCGGGGTCAAGGGTAACTTGCTTCGGACAAAAAGTGGCGAGCCCACCGTTTGGGTAGAAGATTTTAAACTGCTGGCTAAGTCGCTCCGACCCCTGCCGGAGAAGTGGCACGGGCTTAGCGATATTGATACCAGATACCGGCAGCGCTATTTGGACCTCATCGCCAATGCCGAGGTTAAAGAAACCTTTCAGGTGCGTAGCCAGGTTATTACTGCTATACGGCAATTCCTCAACCAGCAAGGCTTTTTAGAGGTAGAAACACCGGTGCTGCAGCCATCGGCTGGGGGCGCCTTAGCTCTACCTTTTATTACTCACCACCACGCACTCGACCAGGATTTCTACCTGCGTATTGCCACTGAGCTTCATCTGAAGCGGCTGATTATCGGCGGCTTTGATAAGGTGTATGAGCTGGGTCGTATTTTTCGCAATGAAGGCATCTCCACCAAGCATAACCCCGAGTTCACTACGCTGGAAAGCTACGAAGCCTATGCTGACTATAATGATGTAATGAAGATGCTGGAGGAGATGGTAGCTAAGATTAGCAAAAAGGTTTTAGGCACCGGCAAGATTAAGTTCGGTGACGACATCATTAACTTTAAGCCTCCGTGGCAACGCCTTGATTTGCGGGAGGCAATTGAAGGATATAGCGGCATCGATTTTAACAAGTTCCCTGATGCCAATTCGCTCAGAGCTGAGATGTTAAAGTTAAAAATGGAGGTCGACTCGCAAAAGGACAGGGGCAGGCTCGTAGATGAGCTTATTTCAACCTTTGTTGAGCCAAACCTGATACAGCCAACCTTTCTTGTGGACTATCCGGTGGAAATGTCGCCTCTAGCCAAGACCAAGCCCGATGATGAGCGTCTGGTAGAGCGCTTTGAAGCCTTTGCCGGTGGAATGGAAATTGGCAATGCATTCACTGAGCTCAATGACCCTATAGAGCAAAGACAGCGTTTTTTAAAGCAACAAAAGGAGCACCAGGCAGAAGATGAAGAGGTGGAAACAATTGACGAGGATTTCCTGCTGGCATTGGAGTATGGTATGCCGCCTACCGGTGGGCTCGGCGTTGGCATCGACCGTCTGGTGATGCTACTCACCGGCCAGCAATCAATCCGTGAAGTAATCCTGTTCCCCCAGCTTAGGGAGAAACCATACGGGAGATAGGGCTAATAATCAAGCGTGTAAGGAGAACCTGTGCTTGACATAAAGTTTATTCGTGAAAATATAGACCTGGTGCGACAGGCAATAGCCAAGCGTCAGGACAGTGTTCCTCTGGATGAAATCTTGCAGCTTGACTCGGAGCGCCGCCAGAAGGTACTGGAGCTGGAAGACTTAAGGCATGCCCGGAAGGAAACGGCTCGGGAAATGAAAACTGGTAAAGAGGCTGTAGAGGAGGGGCGTGAGCTTCGTGTAAAGATAAGGGCGCTAGAGGAAGAGGTCAGGAGTCTGGATAAGCAACTGGAAGAACTGCTACTACAGGTGCCCAACATCCCTCATCCAACGGTGCCTTTAGGTAAAGATGAAACAGATAATGTGTTGGTGCGTTCGTGGGGAGAACTACCAAACTTTGATTTCCAGCCAGCCCCCCACTGGAAGTTGGGTGAATCCTTGGGCATCATTGATTTTAAAAGAGGAGTAAAGCTATCAGGCACCCGCTTCTATGTGCTCAAGGGGTTAGGCGCTCGGCTGCAAAGAGCCATTATCTCCTTTATGTTAGACCTCCATACCACTAAGCACGGCTATCAAGAGGTATACCCGCCGTTTATGGTTAAGAGGGAATGTGTGGTCGCTACCACTAACCTGTCTAAATTTGCTGATAACCTGTATCATGATGAAGAAGATGACCTCTGGTTCGTGCCTACGGCCGAGGTGCCGCTTACTAATCTGCATCGTGATGAAATTATACCGCCCGGAATCTTACCTATTTATTATGCTGCTTACACTGCCTGTTTCCGCCGGGAAAAAATGTCAGCTGGGAAGGATACGCGGGGCATAAAACGAGGTCACCAGTTTGATAAGGTTGAGCTATATAAATTCACTGAACCATCCACTTCTGACCAGGAGCTAGAAAAACTGGTCAGTAACGCTGAACAGGTTTGCCAGAAGCTAGGGCTACCCTATCGGGTAAAGCAGCTTTGCACTGCTGACTTAGGTTTTGCTGCTATCAAGTCCTATGATATTGAACTGTGGGCTCCTGGCTGTGGTGAGTGGTTGGAGGTAAGCTCCTGCTCTAATTGCGGTGATTTTCAAGCCCGACGAGCCAGTATCCGCTATCGTCCATCCCCCGATGCCAAAC
>SDBT01021476.1_pt1 | contig 10089 bp, 8 predicted proteins | sample 2277101 | NCBI WGS metagenome assembly SDBT01 (sample SAMN10404973, study PRJNA504765) | marine sediment metagenome | isolation source: marine sediment core GS10_PC15, 103 cmbsf | place: Arctic Ocean: Southern Knipovich Ridge | collected 2010
TGAAACAGGAACGGTTAATTTAGAGACACCAACTGCGCAGACTACCGGACAGTTATTCTCAGCTACAGTAGCTTCCTATACTATTTAATGTCTTTTGATGCTAAGATAGCGAAATGGGTAAAGGCTTTATCTGCGTCTAATGTTGACAGATTATTCAGACAGGCAATTGTTGAGCATCAGGAAGAAATTCTTGATCTCAACGTTGCTCAGTTGGAAGTGGGAAAGGACGCATTAGGTAATTTATTACTGGCTTATGAAAGTGATATATATGCAGCATTTAAACAGGGACCTCCATTTAATTCAAAGGCTCCGTTTGGGATAGCTGATTTAATACTTGAAGGTGATTTCACTGAAGGCTTTGTATTAAGAGTTAATGGTTTTGATTATTTCATTACTTCGACAGATGAGAAAACGGATAGGCTTAAAGCGAAATATGGAGAGGATATATTCGGAATTATGGCACAGTCAGCAGATATTGTAGGCCCAGATATATTAGAATCATTCTTAATAGGGATTAGAAATCAAACGAACTAATGGGATGTTGCGATGAGAAGTTAAAGTATGAAAGACTAAGCGTGTTTAGTCATGCCAGAATACTAGCCTCACAAGAGGCCTTTCTGACAAATAAAATAATGGCAATTGTGAAAAAGACTCATCAGCATTATGGTGAATATTACATAGGTATTCCGTATGATACAGCAAAAGCCGAAGGGCGTTACATATTCAAAAAACTCAGCCCAAACTAGTTTATGGCAGTTTAAGACGGTCATTGAAACGGGCGACCTTCGTTATTTACTTCGACTGAAGGATTATGACGACTTGCCTGAATATGATGTGACTGAGCTTACAGAGGTATGGCAACTGATCTATCAGGAGTTTTCGGATATATCAGGAGGTAGCAGGGCTGATCTATGGCTTGTTAAAGTTAAAAGGCTAACGTGTATGCAGATCGACTACCAACGTCACGCTGCTATACTTCGACTCGTTAAGCTGTTCCCGGACCCTGAGTTCATCGCAGAGGCTAAAGCTGACGGGTACATGATTGAGATAGATGATTTTGATAAGACATTCGAAAAAGCATATACCAGGCTGATGCGAATGAAAAATCAGATAGGATCATTCGAGCGTGAACAGAAAAAAGAAGATACAGGCGACCCCAGTTTAGACGATCTGATTATTAAGCTGTGTAAGTATCAGGGTTACCAATTTGATGAACATAAGATGAACGTTAAGCAGTTCGCTAATATTTATAAAAGCTATAAGGATGCCCAAGTTCACTAAAAGAGATTTTGCTAGTGCTGACTTTTTAGAGGAAATTAAAGCCGTTAGAAAGGAGTTCTTAGGCATGGCTAAAGATGCCAGGGCTGTGAGTAAGGTATTACAGGAGGCGAAAGGATTTAAGGCATTTACTGATGCATCAAAGAAAGCCGCAGATACAACTAACAGATTTGCAGCCTCAGAGAAGAAATTAATCAAAACATTACAAGCTACTCGATTTGCACAGACTGAAGGAGGTAAACAACAAGCACTTGCAAACGAACGTAGACTAAGGGCTATAGCAGTAAATAAAAAGTTTGCTCAATCACAATTAGCGGCTGCAAAATCAACTAACACATTCGGAAAGGCTATAAAATCATTTCTATTCAAGGCTAATTTCCTTGCTAATGTGATGTCTAATTTAACATCGGTAATCTCACGACAATTCATAAGGGCTGTTCGTGGTGCCTTCAATACTATTACAGGGTTTGAGCAGGCAATGGCTGATGTGAGGGCTATCACAAAAGCAACGGATGAAGAGTTTAGAGTATTAGGCAAATCAGCCCGTGATCTTGGTGGATCGACAAAATTCACAGCGACAGAAGTTGCTAAACTACAAAAGGAGTATGGTAAATTGGGATTTGCTACTCAGGAGATTATCAATGCACAAGAGGCCACACTAAATCTAGCAGCCGCAACAAAGACTGACTTAGCAAGAGCCGCGGAGGTTGTCGGTGTCACAATTCGGCAGTTCGGTTTAAATGCTAAAGAAGCTATTCGCGTTACAGATGTAATGGCTGAATCGTTTACATCCACAGCGTTAGATACAGAAAGATTTGCAGAGGCTATGAAGTTTGTAGGACCAGCTGCTAAAGCCTCTAATATTACCCTTGAGCGCACAACGGCAATACTAGGTCAATTGGCTGATGCTGGTATTACAGGATCAATGGCCGGTACATCTCTTAGGCAAATAATGTTAGCACTAAGTAAAGAATCTGGGACATTCTCAGAGAAGATTGAGAGGGCCGCTAAGTCTGGATTAACACTTGCCGGGGCAGCAGAAGAGGTTCAGAAGCGCGCAGCAACAGCATTGCTTGTCATGGCTGATGGTGTTGATACCATTGACGACTTTACAGAAGCATTAGAGAGATCAGCCGGGGCGGCCGAAGAGATGGCAAGGGTACAACTCGAAACATTGAAAGGACAAGTAACTATTGTTAGAAGTGCATGGGAGAGATATATATTATCACTTGCCACCAGTGAAGAGCAATTTATATTATTGAAAGCTATTTTAGATGGAACATCATCAAGTTTAAATTCTATGGCTGATAGGGTGGAAGAAAATAAAGAAGAGGCTAGTGCATTTAATAAAATATATAAAGATTTAATTACAGGATTGAAGTTAGCTCTTCCTATTTTAAGTCAAGAAACAGTCCGATGGGGTGAGATAAAAGCAGCATTATTAGAAGCAAAAGTAGCATCCAATGAAACTGGATTATCATTTAAGGAGCTTATTGGCGGGTTTAAAGAGTTTGGTGAGTTTGTAGTTTCAGAGGGGCGTAAGATATGGGAAGGGCTTATACCACCTAAAGACATAGAAGATGAGCAGATTGAAACTCTGGAAATACTTAATGATGAATTAAAGAAATTAAGAGATAATCAAAAGACAGCCTCCAGGGATGAGATAGGTTTTATTAACAACGAGATTGTTGCGCTTCAAAAGAAGATAAAAGAGTTTAAAAATATAGGTATTGTAATTGAGCGATTACCTGAGATATTAAAAGAGGCATCTTTGAAATTCACCCAGGAAGAAAAAGCGATATTTGATGAACTTATTTCAGATATAAATGAGCAGTTTGGAATAATAGGCCCACTTACTAAAGAGGAACTTGAAATTCTGAATGATATAACATTAGAGAATGCAGATTTTCTAAATGATGCATTAATTAAAAAGCGTAATGAATTCAATGAAGAGGCAATTGATAACACCACAGAGAGGGTTGATAGGGAGATTGAAGAAGAGGAAAGATTAGCGGAAACCGAGGCGCAGATTCAAGCGGAAAAGAGAGATTTAATTAAGCAAGCAGGGACAGAGGTATTTAATTTCCTGAATAACTTAACTGATCGTAGAGTACAAAAGCTGGAAGATGAGGCGAAACGTGGTATAATCTCAGAGAAAAAACTTACTGAAGAGAAAGCTAAGTTAGCACGTAGGGCAGCTATAATTAATAAAGCATCTGCGTTATTTAATATAGCCATAGATACAGCACAAGGAGTTATAAAATATACATCTGATCCATTGACGATAGGGTTAGTACCTTTTGTTATTGCTGTAGGAATAGCTAGTGCTGCCGCCGTTGTCGCGCAACCTATACCTAAGTTCGCAAAAGGAACCAAGTCCAGTCCAGTAGGTCCAGCAGTAGTTGGTGAGAAAGGAAGTGAATTATGGATTGATCCTTCAGGTCATGTTGGTTTGACACCCAATAAAGAATCGTTAGTTGATCTGAAGAAAGGCACACAGATTTACCCGGCTGATGTGACAAGTCAGATACTAAAGTACTCAGCCATTGCAAATGGATTCGAGGGCAGGGCTGATGATGGTATGATTGTAATGATGGCAGAGAAGTTGGATAGATTAGAACGCGCAATCAAAGTTAAGCCGGTTGCAAGCTCGATTGTTACACCTGCTGGATTTATTACGGGTGTTCATAAGGGCAACACAACGATCAAAAAAATAGATAAGTTCTTTAAATGAAAAACTTTCTATACATATTAACCCATGCTTCAGGTGATCTAACACCTACCTATTCACCACTAAACTGGGATAAGTTCAATATTGTATTCAAACGATCTAAAAAGTATCATTCAATTCTACGTAGACAGATATTAGACTCTGACTTTCCTTTAGACGGTAAGGCTTACATCGATAATATATACAACACTTTTGGTATTGATACAGTTATCTCGATTGATCTTCAGTACTTAGACAAACAGACTTTGAACTACTCAACTTTATTCCAGGGTATTATTGATTTATCGGAGTGGTCCAGCCTGAGAGATACAACGTCAGTTAAGATAATCGATTCGGATGTGATGGCTAAGTTCGCTGCACGGGACCAGTTAAAAATACCTATTAACCGGTTAGTTGATTTGGATGGTGATAATATCGGACCGGGGTTTGTTCCACTGCTTAACACTATGACCGTTGAGGGCGTGACTGCAGAGCTTAAAGCACAGTACGAAAATACATCAAACGCTATTGCTATCACAGCGCAAAAGGACGGTAACGATCCACCGTGGACAGAGTATTACGGTATCACAGCCGCCCCGTATGACTTTAATGAGATAGGGGCTAAAGCAACCCTACCGGCCGTTTCGCTTCCTGGTGCATCAGGTCCGATCTATGAGAATACAACAGGCAGTTCAATAACGGTCAGATACAGATTTACGGTCAAGGTGATCGGTGATGTTGAGGTTGTGGGTACTATGTTATGGTCGTGGCGTATCAGATGCTTTGTAGATACCGGTGTTCCAAATGCTATCATAGACATACAGGACACCGGATCAGGCAACGACTCACACGCACTAGACACCACATTCGCATCGACATGGTTCAACGCTTCTATATCTCCGGGTAATACTATTAATCTATACCAACTGTGGGAAGGACTTATAACCGGTCCGGGGACAGATACGGTTACACCAACGTTTAACTTCGAGCCTACACTTGTTGAGGTGGTTGAGGTGTTCACGGCCGAGGCTGATACAGACGTTCAGATGCCACTACTACACGAGCTAGGGGCTAAACTGCTTGCAACGATAACAGGTGAGAGCGATCCACTGGACGCTCCTTTACTGGGTCGCACTGATTCAACACCGCGCGATTATGTGTCTGATGGTGATCACTCACTAAACGGGGTCGCTTCAGGGTTTATGCTTCGAGGGTTCCCAGGTAAACCATTAACCACTTCGTTCGCTGATTTCTTTAAATCAATTGACGGGCTGTTCAATCTTGGATTCTGGCATAACGGTACAGATTTTACTATATCCGATAAAGCAGATTTCTACAAAGTGAGTGAGATTATTTCACTTGGCGAGGTCCAGGAACTTGAGATCTCAGTAGCCTCGGATGAATATTTCAATACTGTTCTAGCTGGTTATTCAAAAGATGTAAGCTATGAAGAGGTGAACGGGGCACAGGCTTTTAACACTCCTTTCGAGTTTGTCAATGACGGTAAGCGAATACAAAACTCACTGGATATAAGATCTAAATACAGAGGTGATGATTACGGTATTGAGTTTGCCCGACAGTCGCAGTATGACGATTCGGCCTCAGAGGATACAAGGTATGATAATGAGATATTCTTTGTTATAGGTCAACGTGCCGGAGGTGACTATTCAACCTTGCAAGGGCTGGATAACTTCACGGCCATCTCCGGGGTGTACTCACCTGATGAGCGTTTGAACCTGGATATCACACCTAAAAGAAACATGCTGCGTCATGCTAACCAGTTATCTATACCTCTATTTGTTTCAGACGGAGATACTAATTACATGAAGTCACAGTATGACCTGGATCTATCGACAACCAAATCAGGTGACCCAGCTATCGTTGAGACAGACGATTTAGCCATAGGTGATCTGGATGAGCCTTTGTATTACCCTGAGATGTATAATTTTAAATCACAACTTTCCATTGCAAACGTGTTACAACTTATATCAGATCCGCACGGGTATGTTACATTTCTGTATCTTGGCGTTACTTATTCAGGGTATATCGTTGAGGTATCTAGTGAACCGTTTAACCGTAGAGGCAATTGGACATTACTTAAAAGGAACCCGAACAGATGAAAAATTTATTCTTATTACTTGGATTATTTATAACCGTAACGGGTTTTAGTCAGACCAGAGATGATAATGGTGTTATCACACCCGGCCCACCGTGGGAAACAGGTGTGCAGCAGGGATCAGGTGAGCTAATCCTACAGTTTGAATACATGGCTACAAGTATCGATACGGCACAGACCATGCTTCAAGACTCGTTGGGGTGGTTTAATGTGATTAGTTATGGTGCTGATCCGACAGGAGTAGCCAATTCAACTTCTGCTATTCAATCCGCCATAAACGCGTCAGTTAGAGGGACTGTATATTTTCCACCGGGTAGTTATCTAGTGGATTCATTGTATATAAACAGGAATGTCAATTTATTGGGAGTGAGTGGTGATTATAGTTCTGAATCAAATGTATCTCAACTAAAAGCTAATTTGAATAAGCCTATCATTTATATAGATAGTTCAGCTTCTAGTTTCTTTGGTTCGGGTGGTAGTATAAAAGATTTAGTCATTCGGGGATTAGATGACGGTGATTCGACTAATCAACATGGAATCGTACATAATACAGTTAATAGGTGGCTGATTAATAAAGTATCAATAGTATCGAATGGAGGCTATGGAATAAAATTAGGTGACGGTTGGAATACAGCAGGCATGACCGTTGACGATTGCCTGATCAGGTGGAATCATATTGATGGAATTTACGGGAGAGATTTGGGTGGCAATCAGCAAGTAAATGGGATAACAATACAAAACTCATCTATAATAGATAACTACAGACATGGTATAAATCTCATAGGGAAGGATGTTGATATATTAAACAATAAAATTGAGTTAAATGATAGCACTGGACTATTTATGTCTGCGCGCGATGTGGGGGATGTTGATTGTAATTCATTAGGAACAATGGTGAGGGATAATCACTTTGAGGATAATACAGGGGGTGAGATTATAATTCATTTCTATTCAGATGGAGGGGGTAATTTGCAATATCATTACCAATTAACAATAGAGGAGAATACCTTTCACGGCAATGCTGGATACGATAAGCCAGAGGCAACCGCTATGATTTCCCTTGATAGTGCATTCGGTAGCGCAGACGTGGCGGGGTTTATCGATTTAACAATAGGGAAGAACTTTTACACCACCTCACAGGGTCACGTCTATGTAGATGGAGGTGATGTACTTGAATCAGACACAAGGATATACCTTACCAGGGAAGATGATACGTCTACTGATTTTATCAATTTAAAAAACGCAAGCACATTCAAATATGGGGGTTGGAATGCAGGGGAGAAATTTGCTGGAATAACTGCGGCTACTGGTGTTCCAGAAAGCAGACTCGCACCATATATTTATATTGATCAAAGTTCTGATGGTGATATAAGTGCAAATCCGCAGATAGCGGACGGGTTTTCAAATGGACAAACGATCACTTTTGTAAAGTCTAATGTTAATAACCCTCTTATATTTGAAAACGGGAATGGATTAGAAATGCCTGGGGGTACATTTTCAATGAATCAATTTGATGTGATCTCTTTCAAATATTCATCGAGTAAAGATGTATGGATTGAGCAGTTTAGATCAAGACCTTACTGGGAAAACATAACCGTAACAAGTACGATAAATCAGACTCAAATATCCCACTCATTAACGGATGGTACCCCTACAGATGCAGAGATTGATGCGGCTACAGGAACCACTCCAGCGGGTGCTGGTGCTGGTGCTATGTATATAATACTCGATTCAGATGGATCGGCATTGCTTTACAGGGTTGTTTCTGATGGTAGTAACTGGCAATTTGTGGCATTAACAATAGCGTCATAATATTTAATATAAAATGGGAATTCTAAAAATACCACTACTCAGCCCGATAAGGTTTTACAATCCTAATCTAGCGTTCGATAACGATACAACGTTCCAGAATCCTGATAATAGAGTATCGACAGGGTACAACTGGGAGGGTGTTAAAGAGATTCAGTACGCTTTACCCATACCCAAACAGTGGCCTGATTATCTGCCTGGGATAGATTTTGTTGTTAATCTTACTTCTGGTCTGTTCTATGCTCAGTTGTTTGACTTTGATAACGTACTGGTTAAGGATTTATATGTTGAGGCATGGGAGCCTGTTGGATCAGACATTCAATACAGGGTATGGCTGGACGGTGAATCAGGTTCAGGCATAACCAACGGGTTCTATACTATTAAGCTATTTGATAACTCAGATGATTCATTATTATTCGAGTCAGAGGCTTTAAGTATTGCGGATTGGTTTGAGGATGCTATACCGTTTGAGTTTTGGAACTTTGAGAATGACTTCGGTATTGTATGGGATAACGGTATAACGATGTTTACAGGGCGTGTGATGGTTCCTATCAGGCTGTATGATCCTGCCCCGGAGTTTGAAAAAGAAATATACCAAGACGACCCGGGCACGCTGACCACATTACGAACTATCCCGCAGCGGGTGTTTAACTTTGACTCGTTGCTTATGCCTGTTCATGTAGCTGAACTTATACAGATGGCTTTTGCTAACTCAGAGCTTTATTTAGATCGAATCAAAATAAACTCTGAAGAGACTCCTGAGTCGGAGATTGTCGAAGGGTCTAACCTGAAGCAGTTATCCGGTAAGGCTACGTTTGTAGATTTCAATTCAGAGTACATGCGTGAGAACGTTGAGACATCGCTGGTTGATGAGAACGTAGATTGGGCTTCTGATACGTATGTGAGTGCTGTCATAACAGGCAACTCAGTTGTGGTGAATGATCCTGTTATCACTTCAGGTCCGTTGTTCGTTGTTTCTGATTCGCACGCTTACAGTGATGAGGATATTGTTATAGTCCGACTTATCATGACTGATAACGGTACATCTACCCTACCGTGGGCCTCATATGATGGTGCTGCTGTCCAGTTAAAGGAGTGGGGTACTGTTTGGTTCACTTACAGGGTAAACGATGATAGCTCAAGTTCATTCAAGTTACAATCGTTCAATGGAGATCGTGCTGTGTACACCGCAGTGATAACACTATTTTCGATAAGTTGACTATTATATTAATTTAGACTAAATTTACATAAAATAAAAAGGAATCATGGCAAGAGACTTAAATCAATTAGATTATTTTATCCTCTGGACAGGTGGTGCTGATGGACCTAAACGACAAGATCAATCTGATGCGCTCACAGGCGCGGAGATCCATATGATCAAAATTCTGGTTGACGCTACAACATTTACGGTTATTTCGGTAAAAAATCAAGCTAATGCCACAGTCGATATGTTGGACGTAAACAATCTCACAGGAAAAGAATTTAGCAAAGGTGATCTTGTTAGCCCTCCGAGTGGCGGTTATATTATAGCATATACAGCCAGCGAAGAAACAGAGTATTATAGATTACCTAATGCTTCCCGCATTAAACAAGAAGCATAATGCCACTACTACCTATAAACTGGCTTAATCTGTTAAAGGCTCCGGTGGGACCTAGTACTCCGGCAATCCTAGACGATGGAAATACCGTTGCGTGGTATGACCTGGATAATGTTGTGAAGGATGGGAGTGATCTCGTCTCTCAATGGACTGACATAACGGGGCTTGGTCATCATCTAGTGCAGGGCAATGGTGCGAGGCAACCGCTATGGAGTGCTACTGGTATTTTATTTGACGGTTCTTTAAGCAATCTCAGGACAGCGGGGTTCACCTTTAATCAACCGAACTTCATTTACATGGTATGGAGGCAGGTCACATGGACAAACAATGACATAATATTGGATGGAATTGTAAATAATGGGACTCAGTTAGCACAGAAAGCGGGTACACCAGTAATTCGGGCTAACGCTGGGAATCCTTCTGCTAACATGGGGCAGATGACGTTGAACACATTTAAGGTAACTGCATTGCTGTTTAATGGTGCTTCAAGTAGAATGGCTATAAGTGACGCACCTGCCGCAGTAGGCGATTTTGGATCTAATAACATGGGAGGGTTTGCTTTAGGATCCAGGTCTGAT
>SDBT01021477.1_pt1 | contig 10089 bp, 9 predicted proteins | sample 2277101 | NCBI WGS metagenome assembly SDBT01 (sample SAMN10404973, study PRJNA504765) | marine sediment metagenome | isolation source: marine sediment core GS10_PC15, 103 cmbsf | place: Arctic Ocean: Southern Knipovich Ridge | collected 2010
CGAGAAGAATCGAACCGTTTGGATCCAAGGAGAAAGGAGTTTTAAAAGAGACTTCTCTTTTTGTAGGACGTTGTAACCAGAGAGGTGTTTCACTCTGTATTTTTGCCAGTGTAACGAGTCGCTGCGCCGGATCAATCTCTTGCCAGGGATCCTCAGTTAAAGAGACGCGGATTGTATCCCCAATGCCGTCAAGCAGGAGGGCACCGATTCCTACGGCCGATTTTACTCTGCCGTCTTCTCCTTCTCCCGCTTCGGTTACACCAAGGTGTAGAGGGTAGTCCCAGCCGAGTGTGATCATTTTTTCTACAAGCAGGCGATACGCTTGAATCATGATCAGTGGGTTGGATGCCTTCATCGAAAAGATGATGTCGTGGAAATCGTGCGCTCGCGCTACGCGGGTGAATTCGAGGGCTGATTCGACCATCCCTTCCGGGGTGTCACCAAACCGGTTCATGATGCGGTCAGAAAGAGAGCCGTGGTTGGTGCCGATGCGCAGTGATTTGTTTTGTTGTTTGCACTTAAGAACGAGGGGAGCGAATTTTTCTTCGATCTTTTCGAGCTCTTCTTGGTAGCTTCCTTCTGTGTAGGTGAGCGTTTTAAACGTGGCGCGTTTGTCTACAAAGTTGCCGGGGTTGATGCGCACCTTGTCGACAAAATCAATAACCGTCATCGCAGCAGGAGGGTAAAAGTGGATATCGGCGACAAGTGGAATGGAGCATCCCTTTTGCTCGAGAAGATTTTTTATCTTCTCACAGGCAAAGGCTTCTTTCATTCCTTGGACCGTGACTCTAACAATTTCACAGCCGTGATCGGCAAGTTTGAGGATTTGCTCTGCTGTCGCCATGATGTCGCGTGTCGGCGTAGTTGTCATCGATTGGATGCGGATAGGGTGCGGTCCACCCACTCCCACCTTGCCAACGAAGACAGCGCGCCTTGTGTAACTCATTTGAAAAGAACCTTTAGCTTATCTAGAAAACCCTGTTTGCGTGGAGAGTTGCTCTCCGCTTCAAGTTTCCCAAACTCTTTCATGAGGTTTTTTTGCTTTGATGATAAAGAGATAGGGGTCTCAACAGTAATGACTACGAGAATGTCACCCGTGCCATGACCGTGTACGTTGGGCATTCCTTTTCCGCGTACGCGCAGCATTTTCCCCGACTGCGTGCCCTCTGGAATCGTTAGATTACAGGCCTCTTGAGCAGGAGTGGGCAGCTCTTTTTTACAGCCGAGAGCAGCTTCAGAAAAACTGATTGGAAGTTCGACGATGATGTCGTCACCTTCGCGCTTAAAGAAGTCGTGGGGCTTCACGGTGATATAGACGTAGAGGTCTCCGGGTGGGCCTCCGCCTTCTCCCGCGTCGCCGTAGCCGCCCATTCTTAGGCGCATGCCAGTATCCACCCCTGGTGGGATGTTGAGGTGTACTGTTTGTCTTTTTTTAACTCTTCCGGCCCCGCGACATTCTGAACATTTTTCAGTGATGGTTCTTCCTTCGCCGCGGCAGTGTGGACACGTTGACATCATTGAGAAAAACCCGCGATTTTGCTGCATGTGTCCGCTTCCACCACAGTAAGAGCAGGTCCTTACGCTTGAGGCATCTTTTGCTCCCGATCCATCGCATTTTGAGCAGGTGGCGAAGCTATTGAGAGCCACCTCTTTTTCCAGCCCCGTAACAGCCTCTTCAAAAGTGATCGTAAGGTTCATTCGCTTGCTGGCACCTTCTTGGCCCCCTGCACTTCCTTCGGACTCAAAACCGAAGAAGGAATCGAACATCGATCCACCACCACCACCACCACCGCCCCTGCCGCCAAAAGCACCCATGAAGGTGCGTAGAGCATCTTCCATAGAGGAGAAGCCGCCGGCACCTCCACTAAAGCCGCCTCCACCCATGCCGCCACTTCGTAGCGCCTCTTCACCGTATTGGTCGTACATGTGACGTTTATTCTCGTCACTTAACACCTCGTACGCTTCAGACACTTTTTTAAACTGGGCTTCGGCCTCTTTGTCTCCTTGATTTTTGTCGGGGTGGTATTTGAGTGCCTGCTTACGGTACCCTTTTTTGATTTCGTCCTGGGTAGCTGAGCGGCTGACGCCTAAGATATCGTAAAAATCGGCCATGAAAATCCTAAAATTAAAGAGTAGACTTAAGAGAGAAGCCTAGCATAAAAGGGCGGTTGTTTTCAAGAAATATTAGCACTTAGGGGGGCTAAGTGCTAATAGACTTACCCAAGAAAAGAGAGAGGGGGTCGTCTAACTTTTTTGTATCTAAGAGCGGCCTTAGATTTTGCCCGTTTCTTGATGGAAGGTTTGTCGTAAAAGCGGTGGGCTTTCACGGTTTTCATTACACCCTCTTTGTCTAGCTTTTTTTTGAGGGCTCGTAGCGCTTTATCTAAGGATTCGCCATTGCGTACTTTCACTTTTGACATCTATCTATCACCATATTCGGTTAAATTTTGAAGCAATTCATTCATTGTGCACGAGAATAAGATTTTTTTTCAAGCGGTGTCTTCTGAAACATTTTCTTGATGTTTTTAAAGAAGACCTTCTATCAGATCTCCTTGTAAGTGGCGAGCTGTTTGTGGAGAGAGTTACACTTTTGAAAAAGCCCCTTTGCTTCTTTGCGTTAAGAACAATCGGAACAACTCATTCTCCGGCTCTTTGGCCCGCAGTTGGGATGTCGTAGAGGTAGGCTATGTCAACCTCTCCTTTGAAGTCGTACTCTTGCTTTGCAAAGCGCTCTTGTAGGTAGGGCAGAAGTGGAGCGAAGTTTAGCAGCGTCTCTTCAGCTGTAGCTTGTAGGGGGTAAGATGCAAGAAATGCAACGAGCTCTTCGTTTGGAATGAGGGTGGGCTCGCTTAGCGAGAGGATTCCCTCTTCTGACTTTGTTCCAGTTAGCACTGAGGTGTCGTTCCGTTTTCCTGGGATCAAATAGGCAAAGTTCCCCTCTCCGGCCGGGAGATAGGCAAGTGGAGAGTAAAATCCAATGACAGGAATGTTGAGTGCAAAGGCGAGGCTTTTAGCAAAGGCGGCGCCTGATCTAGTGCCGGTGTATGAGCCGGGGCCAATGCCAACGGCAATGAACTCCAAGGTAATATTGTCCCTCTTTGAGAGAGCGGCTGCAACAGGCAGAAACTCTTTTGAGGGGACGGAGACAAGGGCGTCGAGTTCACCGTCTTTAGTAAGAATTACAAACCCTTCTTTTCTGCTTGTATCTAGTATAAGTGCTGTCATGTGGGAGATTGTAACATCAACCTAGGAGTATTTCTACTCATTTGGTATGATGAAGGCTAAATCTATAATTTAATTTGTGAGAGGGACGTTTTGCAAGACGACGAAGGTATACCTAATAGCGATCTAGAAATCAGTGAAGAAGATCTGATGGAAGAGATTCAAGAGACGATGAGCGAGAATAAGCGTAAAACTGAGACGATAATTCCTAGGCAAGTCTTCGTTTTTCCTCTGGTGCGCCGTCCCTTTTTTCCTGGAATGGCGGCACCCCTTGTGATTGAACCTGGTGCATATTTTGAAGCGCTTAAGCTCATTGCAAAGACAGAGAATAAGTGCATGGGTCTCTTTCTAACGAAAGATGAAGAGTGCGACATCTACAAGATTAAGAAAGACGACATCTATTCTGTGGGTGTGCTCGCACGTATTTTGCGTATCATCCCCATGGAGAGCGGGGGTGCGCAAGTCATTCTCAGTATGGAAAAGCGAATCACAGTAAAGAAGGCTGTGAAAAGGGGAGGCATTTTACGCGCACACATCACTGTTCACGACGAGCCCATTTACAAAAAGACCTCGAAGGAGCTCAAAGCGTACGCCATCAGCATTATCAGCACCATCAAGGAGCTGCTTAAGCTCAATCCCCTTTTTAAGGAAGAGCTCCAGATCTTCTTGGGTCACTCCGAGTTTACAGTTCCAGGGAAACTAGCAGATTTTGCTGTAGCGCTCACAACGGCCTCTCGTACAGAGCTGCAGGCGGTTTTAGCGACGTTTGATTTGCAAGGGCGGATTGATAAGACGCTGACACTTCTTAAAAAAGAGCTCGATGTAAGCCGTCTGCAAAATAGCATTACCCAGAAGATTGAAGGGTCGATTTCTGGGGCTCAAAGAGAGTTTTTCTTAAAAGAGCAACTCAAGACGATCAAAAAAGAGCTCGGCCTTGAAAAAGATGAAAAGTCTCAAGATTTGGCAAAATTTGAAAAGCGGCTTAATAGTAGAGACGTTCCAGAAGATGCGATGAAGGTAATCCAAGAGGAAATGGACAAACTCAGCGTCTTAGAGCCACAGTCGGCAGAGTACGGGGTGTGCCGGAGCTATTTGGACTGGCTCACGATCATCCCTTGGGGGATGTACAGTGATGAGACGCACAGTTTGAAGAGCGCTACGAAGATGTTAAAGGAAGACCACTACGGTTTGGAAGACACCAAAGAGCGTATCCTTGAGTTCATCAGTGTGGGCAAGCTCACAGGGGGAGTGAAGGGGAGTATTATCTGCTTAGTGGGACCACCCGGAGTGGGAAAGACGAGTATTGGAAAGAGCATTGCCAGAGTCCTTAATCGTAAGTTTTTCCGCTTCTCTGTAGGGGGGATGCGCGATGAGGCGGAGATAAAAGGCCACCGGCGCACATACATCGGTGCAATGCCAGGAAAGATTATACAAGCCCTAAAGTTAACCGAAGCGATGAATCCGGTGATCATGATTGATGAAGTGGACAAGATGGCTAGTGGAGTTCACGGCGACCCTGCTTCGGCTCTTCTTGAGGTGCTTGACCCAGAGCAAAACAAAGATTTTCTCGACCACTATCTCGATGTGCGGTGTAACCTCTCTAATGTGTTGTTTATTGTGACAGCAAATGTTCTCGACACTATTCCTGAACCACTCATAGATAGGATGGAAATCTTGCGCCTTTCAGGATACATCCAGCAAGAGAAGGTAGAGATTGCCAATAAGTTTCTGATTCCTCGTAACCGAAAAGAGATGGGGTTGAAAGTTACAGAAGTCTCATTTACTTCGAGTGCATTGCACCAGATCATTCATGGATATGCGCGTGAGTCGGGAGTCCGAAGCCTTGAGAACTACATTAAGAAAATTCTGCGAAAGATTGCAATGAAGCATGTTCGCTTAAGTGAGAGTGGTAAGAAAAAAGAGATAAAGAAAGAGGAGGTCACGGATAAAACTCTTTCGAAATATCTAGGGAAACCTAAATTCACAACAGATCGTTTTTACAAAAAGACTCCCGTTGGTGTTTGCATGGGCCTTGCCTGGACGTCCCTCGGGGGGGCAACGCTCTATGTTGAGGCCGTGATGGTGCCTGCAGAAAAGACGACTATGATGCTTACGGGCCAGGCGGGAGATGTGATGAAAGAGTCGTCTCAGATCGCGTGGTCTTACTTGCACAGCGTCGTGAATGAGTATGCAAAAGGGACGCCTTTTTTCGAGAAGTCTCAAGTCCATTTTCACATCCCGGAGGGTGCTACACCCAAAGATGGCCCTTCTGCGGGGGTTACCATGGTGACCGCCTTGCTTTCTCTTCTCAAAGGTGTTCCCGTTTTAGAAGACCTTGGGATGACGGGAGAACTCACCCTGACAGGGAAAGTGCTTCCCATTGGAGGGCTCAAGGAGAAGCTCATTGCAGCAAAACGCTCAGGCGTAAAAGTTCTTATCTTCCCAAATGAGAATCGGCGTGACTTTGACGAGCTCCCTGCCTATCTCAAAAAAGGGGTAGAAGTGCACTTTGTTGAAACTTATAATGAGGTCTATAAGATAGCCTTCCCACAGAAGAAAAAGAGAACGAAGAAACGATGACCGCCGATTGTTTTACACAATGTTCTGGTAAGCTCATTGAGCCTGATCAACTCGAAGACAAAGTGGCCGAGTTAAAAGCGAGCGGCAGCACCATTGCCTCGCTCAACGGCTCCTTTGATCTTCTCCATGCAGGACATCTTCATATAATACATGAGGCCTCTAAGCAGGCCGATATTTTGATTGTCGCTTTGAACTCGGATCATTCGATCAAGCAATATAAAAGCCTCAAGCGTCCCATCATTGAGTTGAAATACCGCTTGCAAATGATGAGCGCGCTTGCCATGGTAAACTTTGTGACGTGGTTTGAAGAGCCGGACCCTCGGCAGCTCCTAGAAAAAATGTGTCCCCATGTGCATGTCAATGGCGTGGAATACGGTGCAGAATGCATTGAGAAATGGGTTGTCGAGAAGGGAGGAGGGAGAGTTCACATTGTCCCTCTTGTGCCAGTCCTTTCAACCTCTGCTATTATTGAAAAGATACAAGAGCTCTAATGAGACTAGTTGGTGAAATTAAAGAAGAGAGGCAAGCGTATGCCTTCTACTCTTTCCTTTCAAAAAAGGGGATTGATAGTAGCTACGAAGCCCATACCGATGCCAAAACAGGCGAACAGAGCTACCTTATCTGGATCTATGATGAAGATAAGGTAGATGAGGCGCTTATACTGATGGAACAGTATAAAGCAAACCCGGACGATACTAAGTTTGTAGAGATCAAAGCTCCCCCTCCGCCACCACCGCCGGCATCACCACTTTTCGAAGAGCTCAGAGAAGAGGCGCCACATTTTAAAGTGAAGGTACGCGTGCGCCCCAAAAGACCCCTTTCGCATCCTTTGAACAATCTACTTATTTTGATGTGTGTTGTCCTTTATTTTTGGAACAATTTCCAAGAGAGTAGAATTGTAAAAGAGAAAGGCCCCCTTGCCGTGCACATCGTGATGACTCCTGTCCAACAGAACCTCCTCTTTGATTACCCTCAGTCTATGGAGTACCTCGAGCAACTCGTCAAGGAGTACCCCCTAGAAGGGATAAAAAATCTAAAAGATCTTCCTCCTGGGGCACAAAACCTTATTGCCAAATCAGAGGAGCCACCTTCGTGGAAGGGACTTTTTGGTCTTCTCTTGCACTTTCCACGTGGCGGGTGGGCCGTAGTTAAAACCACCCCTCTATTTGAAAAGATCAGAAAAGGGGAGCTGTGGCGTTTGATTACCCCCACATTGTTACATAGAGATTTTCTCCACATCCTCTTTAATATGGCGTGGTTATGGATTCTTGGATCTCAAATTGAAGAACGGATGAGCAAATGGAAGATGCTCCTTCTCGTTGTGATCATGGCGATTTTATCTAATGTGACGCAGTACATCATGAGTGGCCCTTTTTTTCTCGGTTTTTCTGGCGTAGTGGTAGGGATGGCGGGATTTATTTGGATGCGTCAAAAGATGGCTCCTTGGGAGGGGTATCCTCTCAATAAACCGACCATCATTTTTATCCTCCTCTTTGTCCTGGCGATGTTTGTCCTTGAGATTGTGGCTGTGGTTCTCCAACTACTCGGAATCACTGAGCTCTCCCCCAACATTGCAAACACCGCACATATTGTGGGGGGGCTTGTAGGGATCTGCTTGGGGAGACTCTCCTTTTTTTCTAGAAAGAATGGAAAACCATCATGAGCGTGCGTGACATCATCATCTTAGGATGTTCCTCACAGCAGCCCACACGAAGAAGGAATCATGGCGCCTACCTTGTGCGCTGGAATGAAGAGGGACTGCTGTTTGATCCTGGAGAGGGGACACAGCGTCAGTTTATTTTTGCAAATGTTGCACCCACTTGCGTGACGCGTATCCTTGTGAGTCATTTCCACGGAGACCACTGCCTCGGGCTAGGGTCTATGCTCATGCGTCTTAATCTAGATAAAGTTACTCACCCCATCCACTGTTACTACCCAGCAAGTGGTAGAGTCTACTTTGAGCGCCTACGCTACGGGACCATCTACCACGAAAGTATTAATGTGGTTGAGCATCCTGTTGAGAAAGAGGGGCTTGTTCATGAAGACGACCATTTCCGCATCGAAGCCAAGTTCCTTCGCCATAGCATTGAAAACGTTGCGTGGAGAGTGACTGAGCCCGACACGCGGAAGTTTGAAAAAGAAAAGCTTAAAGCATTCGGTGTGAAAGGTCCTGTTGTGCGTACTCTTGAAGAAGAGGGCTACGTCGAAGTCAATGGTAATCTCGTAAAATTAGATGATGTGAGCTGGATTCGCAAAGGAGACTCTTTTGCCGTGGTCATCGATACAGTTCCTTGCAAGCAGGCTGTAGAGATTGCGCGGGGAGCAAAGGTCCTTCTCTGTGAGAGCACTTATTTAGAACGAGATAGACACCTAGCGAAAAAGCACCATCACCTCACCGCTAAGCAGGCAGCGATCATTGCCAAAGAGGCCGGTGCAGGGCAACTCATCCTCACACACTTCTCTGCGCGCTACCAAGATCTTTCAGAATTTGGCCGTGAGGCTAAAGAGATCTTTCACAACACTGTTGTCGCCGAAGACTTCAAAGTCTTCCCTTTCTCTCGCTAGATTAATCGGTTTCTCCTTGTGGAGCCCCTAACGAACTTCCTTTTCTATCGTGGTTTTGGAAAGCAGTTGTTTAGACTTAGCCCAGGTAGGGTTATGGAGTCTACTTGAGTGGAAAACTTTAGGATCTTCCTTTAAAACTGAATCTAAGCGGTGGTCTAACAGCTCCTTTAGATGGAAACGTGAAGGAAAGAAGGGGGGGGGCGATTTTTCGGATTCGGTGCTGGATTTTCAATCTCCACATCTCACTGTCTTGTTCAACCATTGCTGTCCTTATTTCACTTACTTCTTTATGGGTAGGCGCCAATGTTCTCTGCCTTTTATTGCTCACAACATGTTCTTCATGATCCGGAGTTAAAGTGAGTTTTGAAGGCCCTTCGTCTCGATAGCTGGCCTCGTGGGGTTGATAGCCTTCGGGCTGTGTAGTGGGCGATATTTTTCTCGTTTTGGGTGGGTGCATGTGCTTATCGGACTCTATTTCAAGATGAGGAATTTTTCGTTTAGTGCCTCTTGGAACTTTAGAATGAGCTGGCTCCTTTCCTTTTGCGCTCGCCTTTCCATCTCCATCTTCAACGTCAGGGTGGACGCCAGTGTAGTTTACAGGCAGTGCCCCTAAACCAGCTTTACGAGTATGGTGCGGTGTATATGTTGATTTATGTGTAGGCGGGTGGGATGGAACTGACTGTTGTGGTGGTGGTGGTGCTTTTCTCCCATCTATTTTCAGTGGTATAACAGTTTTATTAACTTTTAGTTTTCTAAATTGATCTTCAATTTCGGCTAATTCGGAATCTTCTGGATCTTCGGGTTGTTTAGGAGTTGCAATAAATGGAGTACTGGGTGGTTGAATGACTTTAACAGTAAATGTTATGGACATATTGATTAAATCTCTTTTGTTGTTTTTAAATAAATAAAATAAGAAATTGTGAGTTTAGCATAAGAGCGTATCAAACTACAACATAAAACGTTTTTTTATTCTTGACGGAGTAAAACACGTACATGTTCACGGGGTAGAATAAAAATTTTTATTTAAAACTGTGCTATCGATATTCTATTTGAGCATGAAGCCTAAGCATGAAGGGCTTGAGACCAAGTTAGTCGACACTGAGGCGAAGTTGGATGAGCTGCAACGTCTGTTAAAAATAGCCATCGATCGCATTACAGCTTTAGAAGGGCGGATTAACAAGAACCCCAGTAACAGCTCCAAGCCTCCGTCTACTGATCAAAAGCCTGACTCGCGCGGCAAAAAGGGTAGCCGCAAACATCGAAGCGAGGGGTACAGTCGCCCTTCCTCCTCCCCGGATCAAATAGACCATTTCATTATCTGTTCTCTCGAAAAATGCCCATGTTGCTTCGCCTCCTTTAGCTTAGCTAAAAGCGACAATTACGCTGACACAGGGGGGAACCGTTAGTGCTTCAGCAAGTAGACCTACCGGAGGTTAAGGCGACAGTTACCCAATTCGATTGCACAAAGCACAGATGTGCCTCATGTAGAGAAAACTCTTTTGCGGATCTTCCAAGTGGCATTCCTAATTCAGCCTTTGCGTTTAAAAAATACGAGTCCGTTAGGCTTAATATAGAACCATGAATTGTTCAGTATTTCCTTAATCTCGACTTTGTAACTTTTTGGGACCGCTTTCCTCGTCTATTTGCTCTTGGACATTCGACCTATGGTCGAACTGGGAGATTCTTTAAAGCTGGAAGGGGTTTTTAACCCCTTCCAGCTTT
>SDBT01021478.1_pt1 | contig 10089 bp, 13 predicted proteins | sample 2277101 | NCBI WGS metagenome assembly SDBT01 (sample SAMN10404973, study PRJNA504765) | marine sediment metagenome | isolation source: marine sediment core GS10_PC15, 103 cmbsf | place: Arctic Ocean: Southern Knipovich Ridge | collected 2010
ACCGTCAGTATCTGTGATAGCCACGTTGGCAGTGACTGTATACACTGCAGCATCACGCATCTCTTTATTAATAGTTACATCGGCGTGTGTCTTTATACCAACGTCGCTTGCGACGACGGAAACAGCTGGATCCAACGTTGTTGGTCCACTAAAGCTATAGTTCCAAGCTTTCACAAGTTCGCTGTCATGCGACATTAGTTTGTCAAACTGAACACGAATGGTCGTTGTATCTACTGCTACCGCGCTTTGAACTGTTGGATTTGCCATTTAGCGCACCCACACAGGTCCTAGAAAACTGGAGGCAGTTTCTTCCACATTGATGTCTGCTTCCGGAACACTACCCTTAATATTAGATGCGCTCCCCGGTTGTAATGGGGTTTTTACCGGCTTCCCTGCAGTATTCCCTTTGTCTTTTTTGGGAACACTTGTTTTGATTGTAGGTTCTCCTAACGTACGATACGTTCTCTTTACTGCACCGAGTTTCAAACCCGTGAATGTGTTAGGATCAATGAGCTTTCCCATTACATCTGTAAACTGAGTTGCAGGGTTGAATTTTGTATTGGGTAGCCTGTAAATGTCATAGCGTTTTACCAACATATTGAAAGTAAAACTTGAAGCCATTTCCATATCAGCTGTCAACGTTTGTGACATGTTGATCATCGTACCTGTGACAGCAACGTTGTCGTAAGTCAACGTCATGAGTCGCCGGCGTCGCACCAGTTTAGTACCGCGAAGAATTTCACTATAAATAACCGAAAACGCTGCGCGCCAGTCATCTTGGTATGTATTCAACAATGTTCCCTGGTAAGCGAACACTGGTGGTTCCTGCCCAAAAAAGTATGCGATGTAATTGTCGCTGAGGACATCAACGACCTGGACTTTTTCCTGATAAGTTTCTTGTACGTTCTGCAACAGAAAGTCTATGTAGCCGAGCCCATCACCAAATCCAGCGCCCAGCGTAGTTCCTGCAGCCATATCTTTTGTCACAGCCAGAGCTTTACCTAGCTCACGTGCATCGCCAGAGGGGAGTGCTTGGATAAACCTTTCACGTGAGGTGTCTGAAGAAAATGGCACCATGATGCGTGCCATTGTTTCTGTAGCGCCTTCAGGGCTCGTTCGATACTTAGGCGTCGCTGCCGGGAAATCGGCAAAAACACCTTTTGGGGCACGGCCCGTGTCTCCTACAAGCCTCGTACCGCCGAGTAACTTGTCGAAAGACATAGCATTCTTTTCCTGGAGCCGCGCGAGAGTTGCGCGCTCTTCTTCTAACGCTTCTTCTTCTGCTGTTACATTTACTGTCGGTGGCATGTTTTAGCTCCCCGCACTATCTTCTTGTTGTGCAACAAAATCTACTACCGGTATTGTACCGGTTTCATGGAATATCATGTAAGCCCGGTCTATCAAACCAGGAAGTTCTATCTCTGCATCGGTACCCATGCGTGCATTTTCTATAATAACTTCGTTAATTTCAACCGCCATGTTAATGGCGTTAGCGACGACTAACTTTGTACGTGTGTCTCTGGGCATCTTCCACTCCCTCGAATTTATCTATGATATGATTTTATCTATTTTATCTATTGCATCAGCAAGATGTACCGTAGTATTTTGCAAATACTTGGTAGTTTCCTTCATGTCTTCGCCGATACTTCCCGGGCCCACCCAAGCACCGCGCATTTCCTTGAACACTTCAAGTTGTTGTTTCAGATCCGCAGCTCTTTTGGCTTCGGGAGTTCCACCAGGTGCGCCAAGCGACCCAGCATCACCGGGAGTAAATTCTAGTCCTTGTTCTTTCTTGAATGCTGCAAGCTGTTCTCCTCCCCTCCATACCTTGGAAAAGTCAGAAGTTAAGTCTGTTACATCCGCGAAAGCCGCTTCCCTTTCTTGATATGTTAGTACTTCTCCGGGTTTTTTATCTAATAAGCCTGCTATAGCTCCCCCCATTCTTCCGACAGCTTGTATAACGTCTCCGCCCCTTTTGCCGAGTTCCTTCTCTGCCCACTCGCGCGCCTTATCATATTCTTTATCTTGCGTCATCGCACGCAGCTGTGTCTCCGCTGCCGCTGCCGCTTTGCTTTTTCCAGTGCTTCCTTGGACTTGTCCCATGATAGTATAGTCAGTACCTCCTTTAGCTTGTCCCATGAGAGTATAAGCAGTACGACGACGTGCGGCTTCTTCCATAGTAACATCAGCGTCCATCTCCTGTGTGATATATCCGAAAGCTTTCTGTTCAGCCACTGTTTCAAATTTTTTGATGCCGCCTATTCCAAAAAAGCTCCCCTCTTTTTCCCACTCAATCCCACCCTTCTCGTATAACAATGACAGCGACTCGTCTTGCATTGCATCCCGAAGATCGTCTATGCTTTCGCCAGCTATGTTGTATTTATCAAACAAGTTGCCAACACTAACCATTTCGTTGAGCGAGCCTTTTGCATCTATGTCGCCAGAATGTGTAATAAAACTGGTACCCAACTCCCCCATAAACGCTACATTTTCTTTCTTGTTAATCCAGTCCCCACCATCCATACCAAGTTCGTCAAAGGCCTCACGCATAGCTCCCATCATAGTCGCTCTTTTCATTTTCGGATCTTTACTATCTACCATCATTCCACCGCCAGCTTGACCCTGCATTGCAGCTTTAGCCACTATCTTATTTTTTACTACGGTTAGTAATGCAGCGCCGTCAAATCCCGCTCTATCGAATTCCTTCATGAAACTTCTTTGCATGTCAGATCTTTCCTTGAAATTAAGCCTCATTCCTCGTTCAATAATACTTTTTTGCTTACTGGCTTCTCCGAGAATTCCACGCATTTTTATTGTTTCTTGTTCTCTTGCGTCATCAGACACATCATCAGCCAGCAGATTTATTATAGCTGAACCTCCTATTACGTTACCCCAGAAGCCTTTGCCTGTTACACGACCTCTATCGATAGTACCGCCCCACGTGTCATAAGTACCCTCCAAGCGCTGGAATGCAATCATTTCGTTTTCGCTAGCAAAACGACCAGCACTTCCCATATCTCCTGCCAGACCTTGAGCGTACCCAGGTAACCCCCCCTCTTCTTGACTTCTCATAGTTTTTACTATTTCCTGAACAACGCGCTCGTTCACACTACCTTTTAGTCTTTGGCGTGCAGTGCGCTTCAGTCCAGTAGTCCGCATAAGATTTTCATTTTCCATCCTGCGTGTTTCATCCAATGCTTCCAACCAATCGTCGTTTTCATCTCCTCCGAAAACGGCTTCCGACATAAGGCCAGCTCCTTTTGAGATGCCTCTACCCGCACGGTTGTACCAAGCACTACGTTCTCTGAATTGCCGAGCCCGTCCCATTCCCGCTAATCGATCAGCACCTTCTTCTCCTTCAATATCTTGTTGAAACTGAGCCACTCGACGTTTATAAGATCCTGGATCCCGTTGCTCTGCTATTTTGATGCGTGCGGCAGCTTCGCTTCCCATTACCACACGTGCTGCAGCATATTCGCCATATGTATCACGCATCCCTAAAATCATGCCGGTCTGAACATTTTCTATTTGACCTTCCATTATATTAGACATCTTAGATTGAAATTCAGGCATACGTCCCATCAAGTCACCCAAAACACTACCAATGGGCTGACCAGTTTGTTGTGCTTTTTGTTGAGCAATTCTGTGTAAATTCTGCTGGCCGTGAGCTGCAAGAGCATTCATGTTTATTGCACCTCCTCCACCAAGTTGGCGCATCTTATCCTGGTCTAATGAAATCTCACCGTTTTCTCCAATTGTCAAGAGAGAAGGTATAAAAAGCTTAGACGTCTGTGCAACAAAAGCTGTTCTGCCTTCTTCTATGGTTTGGCTGATACCTGGTGTTCCACCCATCAAATTGGCTTGAACAGGGTCAAATGCACCTGCTAACATGCGACCTCGCTGCGCTCCTATCATAGCAGACATCGCACCTACACCACCTGTTACACCGGCACCTATAGCTCGTGCAGCACCAGCCTCCATGGTAGCGCCCATCTGGCCCCGGGTCATCCCAGCTCCGCGAGCGTAGCGATTGGTATCTGCGATAGCATCGATTGCCTGGTCTACCGTAAATCCCATTTGCTTGAGATTACCTAACTCGCGAATATTATTTCTGAAGTCTGGGTCGCCAGTCAATTTTCCCAGGCGTCCAATAACTTTCATCAGGCTTCCAACAGTATTAGCAATCTGGTCGATGTTAGTAGCTGCGTCGAGTAGCCCGGCGTCACCAGCAGATTGAGTCAGGTTCATCATGTCCATTTGATTGAACATACCGCCAGTCTGCTCTGACATTCCTTTGAGTTTCTGACCGAGCCGCATTGAGGACTCCATGTTGAGTCCGCGACCACCCAGGCCTATGTCTTGTGACCCCATCGATACGCGTCCCACTGTTCCATGTTGGGCTTGTGCCATCCATGATAAGTTCTCAGCAACGCCTTTGTTCAGATACTCACGGAATTGTTTAATACCAGGTATGTTCCCAAGCTGTTCACCTACCCAACCGCCGAGCATACCACCTCCAACTTCACCTGCGAACTTGCCAACTGTACTCCCCATACCTCCTGTTAGCATCCCACCACCGATGGTACCAGCTACCATACCTATCGCACCACCATACTTCTGACCCCACGCCTCAGCACGTTGAGATGACAAATTCGCTGCTGCCGTTCTGGGATCGAGAAAAGCTGCTGATGACATGAGACTTCGCTGCGCTGCAATATCTGCAGGAGTACTAAACATACCAGTCATTCCTGGTGTCGTCATCAATGCAGTTGACGGTGTAGCAAAGGGACTTCGCATCGGTGCCATGTTTGCCATGTTCATCATATTGACTGCTGCAGGACCTACCATAGCAGCAGGATTTGTAGCATTCCACTGCTGTGTCTGCTGCAGTCCATACTGCTGATGTGCAGCAACGGTCATCGGTTGGAAAGCTTGGCTCCAAATATCCGTTGGTGTTGTCGGGCGCAAATAAGAACTGGATGGCGTTGACATCGTAGCCGTGGCTGGTAAAGGCGTAGGCCCGGCGGCAAGTGCCTGTTGTTCTCTTATTAAGTCATCAGTATTACGCTCATTACGACGCATTCAAAACCTCACGCGCTCATAGATTCCAATCGTTGCATTAGATCACGACTTTTATACAACGTTATAAGCTTGCTTTGTAATTGACCCAGGATAGTACGAGCGTCGTAGTACTCATGCGACAGTCGAGAATCCAACGCCTTTTTTACTATGCTAAGCAAATTAGTCGCTCCTTCACCACTTACACCCAGGAAGCTTGCAATGCTTTGCATCGATAGGTCCCACTCTGCCACTTTATTCCAACGCTCACGTTTAGTCATCTCAAACATCACTCTTTCACCAACAGAGCCCCACGGCGGAAGCGAGATACCGCGAGAGAAGTACTTTGCCCTCGCATTACCGCGCGGGGACCTTAAAAATTTTCAATCGCTCCTTCATCCAATACATCCATAATCATCTGATCAAATTTTGACAGCTTGTTAGCCAGTATCCGCGCAACGGTATCTGGAAGCTTTTGCACCCATTTGACGCGTGCTTTAATATCTTTATCCTTGAAATCGATATCACGGAACATGACAATCGAAGCCGCGAGATTTTGTTCTGCTACGATGTTACCAACTGTCGCTGGGTACTGCGGTCCTTTGATTTCAATGACATCCAAGGCACGATTCTGATCTTCCATCAAACGTGTCTTGAAAGTTATGCTATACTTTGAAGTAATGGCGTACGTCTTTCGATACTCTCCCTTTACCATCATTGCATCGACGATCTTTTCAGCATCTGCCCTGCTAACACCGTGCTTTCCCAGTCTCTCTTCGTACGTCAACTCTGGAGCCTCGCGCACTTTTTCGATGTCACTTTCGAGTTCTGAAATTTCGTCCGTTACTTCTTCCATAGTTTGTTCTTTTGCTTCGGGCGCCTCTGCCTTTGACTCTTTTTTCTCCTCAGGCATTTGCTGGATACTTCCGCTTCCCGTCCCATCTAAAAAAGATGAGACTGCGGCAGACCCTTCTGACTTCTTTGGCTCCTCTGAACTACGTGAAAAATTTCCAATCTCTGCTTGTTGTTGTTCTTTGGTCATGGTAACCTCCTGGTTTTATGAAATAGTAGGATATCTACAAATTGAATCAAGGTCGAATTTACTTGAATCTTGAGGTATAAGAAGGCAGACTACAGAATACTGATTTACTCTGTAAAACAAGTGTTTGGAGGTGCCAGTCATGGAACAACGATTTCTTACTTTTATGCGTCCCATTGTAGGAGAGGTCAAACTCGTAAAGAAGTCCAACAGCGCACTGATGCGCTTCCTTGGTAAACTAATGTTTTTCAACAAGAAATTCATGACTCGGTTTTACACGACATTAGGTAATACCATCTACGTTCCTGACGATTTTTGGGACGATGACGACGCCCACACTGTAAGCGTTTTTGCGCATGAATGCAAGCACATCTACGATAAGAGGCGCCTTCGTGTCATCTATGAGTTCATATATATCTGCCCACAGATATTGGCATCCCTGAGTTTGTTAGCACTGTTTGCCATCTGGTTCAGCAACTGGTGGCTTATGGCTCTCGTGTCTTTGGTATTTGCTGCCCCGATTCCGTCACCAGGAAGAGCCTACATCGAAAAGCGTGGTTACCTCATGTCACTGGCATGTCTCTACTGGCTATGGGGAAGCGTAGACAAGGCACTTTACCCATGGGTAGCAAAGCAATTCACGGGCGCGAATTACTACTGGATGTGGCCTTTCGAGAGCAGCCTGGAAAATTGGTTTCGCCAAGAAATAACAAAGATTGAACGAGGGATACTCCCCGATGCTGTTTTTACCCAGGTGTACGAATTCTGGAAACAAGAAGGTCTAACCACTTAGCGAGGGAACCATGGCTACAAAAAAAGCTAAACAGTCCGTCAAGAAGTCTACCAAGAAGTCTACCAAGAAGTACCGAATTACCCTCATCTGCGGAAACGTAGGTGGCTCTGTCACGGCAGAAAATGTAGGTCTCTCATTCTCATGTCCGAACTGTAAGACCAAGATCAAAGTCTCGGATAACTTCAAGAAACTGGAAATCGGGAATGAAGGTTCCCCCGGTCACCAACTACGTTCTGTGGGAGAGACGACTAACGCACAAGTAGGATTAACATGACAATAACAACGTGTCTCAAGGACATCGCTGACTTCTGGTCCAAACAAGGATTTGACCCGAAGATACTGTACCATCTCGACGATATTTCATACTGGCGTATTGAAGTAGACGATGGTCACAAGATGCTTGGACATCCCGACTACGTTGGTCTTATCCTCAAGGAAAAGATGCACTGGCGTCACTTGCTTCACAAGAGAATGCAACCAGTACTATACAGTGCAAAAAAGGGCAGTCACTACGCTGACGTCCGTGACCCAGAGGGGAATCGTGCTGTACCTCTGGCACGCAGCCGAAAGTTGCTTAAGAAAGCGCTTACTGACCCGGACACAAATACTTGTCCTGACATCGTTTCTCTCAAGAAACTAAACAAAATACATCATATCCTGACCAAGGCACAACGCGAAGGCGTTGACCATATTCTTTTCTTCGCGACTGACGAATTCACTGAAACATTTTCGTTAGACGAAGCGCTGAGCACTGTCTGGACACACTAACACAGGTACAGCATGAACGCATTGGAAGACCTACACGCAGAGATGATAAAGTGTAACAAGTGTGACCTGCGTAAGCAGTGTACACAAGTAGTACCCGGTGATGGGGAACAGACAGCAACCATCCTGTTCATCGGAGAAGGACCAGGCCAGCGAGAAGACCAAGTTGGAGTTCCATTTGTTGGTCGTGCTGGTCAATTGCTGCGTGCTAGTATGCGCAGTGCAAACATACTTCAGAAAAAACACTTGTGGTACGTTTCAAATATCGTCCGCTGTCGACCACCAGAAAACAGGGATCCCACACACAAAGAAATCGAGGCTTGTTGGGACTGGACGCTGAAAACGCTTAAAACTATTGCACCCAAAATACTCATCCCACTCGGGAAATCTGCACTGTACCCGCTCGCACACCGGTTGGGATTTGCAAACAAGATTGGGCAGCTGAAGATAACCAAGTTGGCCGGAAAACCATTCTACGTCGAAAAAAGAGGTATTTACGTCATGCCCTTCTTTCACCCATCGTACGCCATACGCCGCAGTGATGCGCGTGAGGCGTTTGAATCTCACATGCAGTATCTGGGAAAGGCGTATTCAGGATGGTCAGAAAGGAAATAACATGCGCTTGAGACATTACGGAGATGAAAAAGGCGGAGGGATTATTATCACAACCGCTCCCGATTCTCATGTTGAGCAGTACAGCCAGTTTGTCCTTGAAGAACTGAAGCTGGAGTTGAAACGATTACCAATAAAAGCTGACAAAGCTTCTGGCTTTCGTATCGTAAAAAACAAAACTGAATGGATACTTCCTCCCGCCAGGGAAACGAGTCAGGTTCTGATACCAGCACCAGGTGCGTACCCCTGTGACATTTGTGAATTTGCACGCTACAATCAGTTGTGTCAGCATCAAAGAGTGTGCACAGCATTTACTTACTGGTCATTGGGTACTGCCGAAAAAATGGACGGTGGTTTAAAGAAAGCATTCTTCTCACAATTCGGGAAAAAGAAATCATGAAAATGTCAGATGGTGTGCGCGTTAAAGAGCGCGTGAAAATAGAAGTAACTACAATAACATCTAAGGGCAAAAAGAAAGAGAAAGAACCCGAAGATAAAAATCCTGAGAAAGAAGAGGACGAAAAAAAAGATGAGTGAACGCTGTGACTGGCCACGTTGCCGTCTACTACACGAATCGACGATACACGACGGCAACAAAATATTTCACCTGTGTAACAAACACAGTGACATGGTCCAAGATGAAGATGACGCATATCTGCGACGTGCGCGCAAGAAAATCGGAATGGCTATGCCAAGAAAGATATCCGGGTATGTCCCCGCATCTTTCAGCAAAGAATCTGAAGCACGCTGCGCTCACAAAGATTGTGGATATCCCGTGAGTCTGATAATATACACACCGACATTTCCAAAAGAGACTGGTGGCGTTCCAGTGTGTCGTAATCACTGGAAAGAGACACAAGACAACGACATTAAGTGGAGTGGTGTGTGGGAGAGGTTTATAGTGTGTTGTGGGCTTGACTCCGCACCTCTTTTTTATAACGTGTTGCAGAAAGGCAACACAAGCGTTGTAAGTCTTGTAGAGCGTTTAAACGCAGGAGCTTTCGACGCCCCGGAGTGTTAAATGGCAGACTGTAAAAGATGTGGGGAGTTTTTCCAAGCAACACCAGACGAAGAACGCCTGATAGCTACTCATCACATAGAAGAAATCTGTATGGACTGTGCGAGAGCTGCGGCAGAAGATGCCGGGGGTGACTTCAAGCCAGAACCCCTAATGATACCGGAAGGGAAATACGACGGAACAAAATTACATCGTGCTGAGAAATTTGACAAAGACGGTAAGCTCCTGTGCTTCCTGGCTCTTCCACTCAGGCCCCTGAAACCGCGACATAAGTCTCTGCGAAAACCACGCAAGGGTATAATACACGTTGGTATCATCTCCAGCAATGACATGCACAGGATGTCAACACAGCCTCGTGTGATACTACATACTAACATCAAAAATTTCCGGAAAACAAAAAAGCCTTTATGGATTTCTAAAATTCCTGGATTCTGGGACGCCCAAACCGGTGTGTCCCGTATTGAAGTCCAGTCCGATGAAGTTGACTGTATCGTTGGTGACCTACCTGAAAAAGAAATTCGACTAAAAGACGGCGGATTCATCAGACTCATTTATAAGTAAAAAACACCTATTTTTACTGGTAAAAGAAAGAAATTACAGAGGGCACTTATAGCCCTTTGTGGAGGATTCTTGACAAAAGAAGAATACGCGGAGAAAGTTCGTGACGTCGCTACGGCGATTCTCACTGAATGTAGTGCCGAAAATTGGAAGCTTGAGAACGATGACAAAGATTTCTACGAGTTCCAAAGCCACGCTGACTACGACGGGAGTTATGGCTCTGTCATTGATGCGTGTTCAGGAATT
>SDBT01021479.1_pt1 | contig 10088 bp, 8 predicted proteins | sample 2277101 | NCBI WGS metagenome assembly SDBT01 (sample SAMN10404973, study PRJNA504765) | marine sediment metagenome | isolation source: marine sediment core GS10_PC15, 103 cmbsf | place: Arctic Ocean: Southern Knipovich Ridge | collected 2010
CTATCTCCCATCCCCTCACCTGCGCAAAGAGTTTGGTGTCACCGGCCCGGTATCGAACGCCTCGCTTTATGTCACGGCCCAGGGTTTTGCCGAGATGCACCTGAACGGCAAACGCGTCGGCGATGAATACTTCACACCCGGCTGGACCGATTACCGTAAGCGTATCTACTATCGCACCTATGACGTCACATCCATGCTCCACCAGGGCGCGAACGCTATTGGCTGCATTCTCGGCGACGGTTGGTTCCGGGGCAACATCAGCAAAAAAGGCCAGAACCAATACGGCAGGAATATCCGCCTCCTGGCACAGCTCCAGATAGACTATGCCGATGGTCGCAGCCAAACGATCACTTCCGACTCTTTATGGAAAGCATCGTTCGGTCCTATTCTGGAATCGGACATGCAGGCGGGCGAGACCTACGACGCGCGCCGGGAGATGCCCGGCTGGGATATGCCCGGCTTCGACGACAAAGCCTGGGCTCCCATCGATACCGGCTCCAAGATCAAACCAGTGATCCAGGCATATCCCGGTGTTCCTGTCCGCAGGACGCAAGAGCTCAAAACCGTCACGATCACCGAGCCGAAACCCGGCGTTTATGTCTTTGATCTCGGTCAGAACTTCTCCGGATGGATCCGGCTCAAGGTTAAAGGGAAAACTGGCATCAGGATTGTCATGCGTTTCGCCGAGATGCTCAACGCCAACGGTACTGTCTATACTGCCAACCTCCGCTCTGCCCGAGCTACAGACACCTGCATCCTCAAAGGGACAGGTGAAGAGGTGTGGGAACCGCACTTCACTTTTCACGGGTTCCGCTATGTCCAGATCACCGGCCTGCCGGGTAAGCCGACTCCGGACATGGTTACAGGGATCGTCATACATTCCGATGCGCCGATGACCAGCTCTTTCGAATGCTCGAATCCGCTCCTTAACAAGCTCCATAGCAATATCACCTGGGGCCAGCGCTCCAATTATCTGGAAGTTCCCACCGATTGCCCCCAGCGTGACGAGCGGTTGGGTTGGACCGGTGACACGCAGGTCTTCATCCGTACCGGAACCTATAACCAGGATGTCGCTGCTTTCTTCACAAAATGGATAGTCGACCTGATGGATACGCAGAGGAGCGACGGTACGTTTGGCAATCAGGCACCGGAATTCCATGGGCATGGTAGTCCGGCCTGGGCTGACGCAGGTGTTATCTGTCCCTGGACAATCTTCAAGGTCTATGGCGACACCCGTCTTATCAACAAGTACTACGAGGCCATGGTTCGATTCATTAACTACTGCCGAAAAAAAGGTCTGAATGGCCCCGGTGGCGGATACGGTGACTGGCTGGCGGTCGGATCCGAGACGCCCAAGGAACTCATCTCTGCGGCCTATTTCGGCCATACCACCAGCCTGATGGTCGAGATGGCTGAGGCATTAGACAAGAAAGAAGATGCTGCAAAGTACAGGAAACTGTTTGAAGACATCCGTTCCAATTTTCAGAAGAGCTTTGTTCAGGCTGACGGCAAGATCGCGGGTGACTCCCAGACTGCGTATTGCCTGGCCCTGCACTTTAACCTCCTGACCGATGCCCAGCGCAAACAGGCGGCCCAACGCCTGGTTGAACGGATCAAGGCAAAAAACTATCACCTCTCGGTCGGTTTTGTCGGCGTACCGATTCTTCTGCCCACCCTTACGGAAATCGGCCGCAGTGACTTGGCATACCGGTTGATTCAGAATAAGACCTATCCATCATGGGGCTACTCCATCGAACAGGGTGCCACCACCATCTGGGAGCGCTGGAACAGCTACACCAGGGAAAAGGGATTCGGGAATGCGAGTATGAACTCGTTCAACCACTACGCCTACGGTTCCTGTGGCGAGTGGATGTTCCGCAGTATGCTTGGGATTGACACTGACGGTATTGGCTTCAAGAAGATTGCAATGAAACCCGAGATTGGCGAAGGAGTCACTTGGGCCAAAGGCTATTATGATTCCATTTACGGCCGAATTTCCAGTGACTGGAAACGGGACGGAGAAACGTTCCAATGGAGGATTACCGTTCCACCTAACACTACAGCGACCGTGTATGTGCCGGCCGGGGTGGTTGCCGATGTTACCGAAAGCGGCCATCCCATAAGAAATGCTGAGGGTGTAACGTTCATGCACATGGAGAAGGATCGGGCCGTCTTCAGCGTCGAGGCAGGGACCTTCCGTTTTGTATCAAAATTATCATGGTAGAAGCGGAACAAGGAACAAAGACTATTTATAGCCTATAAATTCTAAGAAACGGGAACATTTTAACTTCAAAGTTTGCTTTAACAATGTATTGACAATACTTTGAGGCCAGGAGAAATCGAATTAAAGTGTTTCAAGCACTGATAAGCGCTTGCATTGTACGTAATATATCCGTACAATCATTGCATAATTAAAAAAAAAGGAAATAATATGCAAGCATCAAAAACAGCTAGATTTGATACTCGCTGGACAAGAGAACAAAAGGAGTTTTTTGAATATGCTTCTAGATTGAGCGGATTTCGAACTTTGTCCGAATTTGTATTCTCTTCTGTTCAAGAACGAGCTAAAATGATTGTAAAAGAACATAATATGATTTTAGCCTCAAATAGAGATAAGGAAATATTTTTCAATGCACTTATGAATCCTCAAAGGCCGAATAAAAAGCTTCAAAGAGCTGCATCAAAATTTAAAGAAACGTTTGGCGAATATTGAAAATGGTAATTGTTGCTTTACATTCTTCTCATAAAAAGAAAAATTTTAATTGCGGAAAAGAATTACTAGATAACTATTTGCACAAACAAGCTAGTCAAGATGTAAAAAGAAAATTGTCAGTATGTTTTGTTTTAATTGATCATGACAAAATCATAAAGGGATATTATACTCTTTCCAACGCAGGCATTTCAAAAGAATCATTACCGACAGATTTGTCAAAAAAACTACCAAAATCGTATACGGATTTACCGACAACACTATTAGGAAGACTTGCGGTTGATAAATCTGTAACCGGACAAGGATTAGGAGAATTATTACTCATGGATGCATTAAGGAGAAGCTTTGATGTATCTAAAAGTGATATTGGTTCGATGGCGGTAATAGTTGATCCCATTGATGAGGAAGCAGTCCGATTTTATAAAAAATATGATTTTATTTTATTACCGGATAGTGGTAAGATGCTTTTAGCAATGAAGACTATTACAGAATTATTTGATAAATAATTGAGGCTCTGTCGAAAAGCGGCTTAGTCCAACACGCGTTTCAAATCGGACCTCGTGAGATAGGTATGAACTATTGATAAAAATATAGTTTTTGAGTCGGAACATTTTATATATGTATTTAATGCATTATTGAAACAGTTCTTACCGCTTTATTATGACGTATAAAGCAAATGAGATTTTATGAGAGGTTCAGAGAATTCCTTTCAAGAAACCTTGGCGGAGTATTCCTAATTGGGTGAACAATATATGTTAGATAAAACCAAGGGACAATTAGAATCAGAAATTAGCGCTCAGATAACAAAATTTGAAAAGGAACACCTGGGCAGAGGACCAAAAGAGGTTCGAACTTATATTATTCACGATCTAATACTTGTGCGACTTAAAGGAATATTAACCCCGGCAGAAGAAAAACTTGTTTCTGAAGCTGATGGCGCCCAGATTGTTAAACAAATTAGAAGAAGACTTATCGAGAGCTCCAGATCAATATTAGATCAACTAATTGAAGAAAAGATAGACGCTAAGGTCGTATCCCTGCATACTGACATTAGTTCACGCACCGGGGAAAGAATCATCATATTTGGTATGGATAGGAATATAGAGGAGGGCTTGAAAAAATAATTTCATATTGGGAACCTTTTATTTATTATTTAGTTAAAAAAACATAGAGCTAAATGAATATTGACAATGACCACTTACAGGCTGATTTTATTTTAATGATTTAATTTAATCAAACTAAATGACTCGGTAGACAAGATAGAAAACATTTTCTGATAAGAAAAGGTTAGCTATAAAGTAAGCCGGTACTCAATACCTTAAAACCGAGGTGAGTACCGGCTTTTTTTGTCCCAATTAATGAGGATAAGATATGGAAAAACTTAAGACAGAGATAATTTTAGAAATAAGTGACTATGTGAGAAAATTTGTATCTGAGCAATTGTCTGAGAATTCTACTTCTATGAGGATAAATATTTGTAATGAACTTTTAGTCATACATATATCTGACTCGCTCTGGCCGGCTGAACAGCGTCTTAGTAGAAGAATTGAGGATTTAATAACATTTCATGAGTTTAAATCAAGACAATTTGAAGAAGTAAAAAATATTCTTAAAAGTGAGTTGGAAAATCTCTCAGAATGTAAGATTCTTAATATAGAGTCACTTTTGTGTAAAGATAATTCCCGGATAATAGTAGCTACCTTTCTTAAAAGAGTTAAAAATAAACTTAAGAATAAGGAGTTTGCCAATGAAGAAGGTGATTATGGAAAATGTATAATCTGCCATAAAGAAATATCGAAAGAAAGACTGGAGGTTGTTCCCCATACACAGCACTGTGTATCATGCAAGAATTGAAGAAATCCATGAAAATCATGTATGAGTACCAAAAGTATGTAAAGGAAATCGTTATGAATCAAAATGAAAAAATAACCAGTAATGAAAAAAAAAAGACCAGTGGCATTTGGGTGTTACTGCTTTTTGCCGTATTGTTTGTCGGTGCAATCTTATTAGGATGGCTTTGTAGGTAAAAATAAAGTAGATTTATGTCATAAATGCAATTGAACTGGTGAGAGCATTACTAATCTGAGGTGTTTTAGTCCAAGAGATATTTTATGGAAATCCCCTTTCTGCAAGATATTATTATTATATTCAGTCTCTCTGTAATAGTTCTTTTTGTCTGCCATCAAATTCGTATTCCGGCAATTGTTGGTTTTATAATCACGGGACTTATTATAGGTCCTCATGGTTTAGCCCTGGTAAAATCAGTCGACGAGGTAGAGTTTCTCGCAGATATCGGGATCGTTTTTCTACTTTTCACCATAGGTCTCGAGTTTTCAGTTAAAAATCTCCTGCACATCAAAAAATCTGCAATATTAGGAGGTTCCCTTCAGGTTTTTATAACTATATTGGCCACTTACTTTATTGCCAGGAAACTTGGTTTTCAATTTGATGTATCGGTTTTTTTAGGATTTCTTATAGCTCTTTCCAGCACGGCTATTGTGCTGAAGATCCTCCAGTCAAGAGCAGAAATTGATAGCCCACATGGCAGAACAACTTTTGCGATCTTGATCTTTCAGGACGTTATTATTGTGCCAATGATGTTATTCACGCCTTATCTTTCCGGTATGACAGGTAATGCAGGTATATCGCTTCTTTTTCTTGCGCTTAAAGGGATCGGCATTATCTTGCTCGTCTACGTAAGTGCTAAATGGATAGTCCCAAAAGTATTATATCAGATCACAAAAACACGGATCCGGGAACTTTTCTTATTGGTCATTCTTGTGATCTGCCTGGCGACCGTGTGGCTTACATCCACGGCCGGACTTTCTCTTGCGCTGGGAGCATTTCTGGCAGGTTTAATTATTTCCAATTCTGAATACAGTCACCATGCATTATCAAGCGTTCTACCATTCAGGGACATTTTTATAAGTTTCTTTTTTATCTCTATAGGTATGCTTCTGGATATTGGTTTTCTTCTTATGCAGCCAGTCTTTATAGGGCTGGTTGCTCTAAGCGTTTTAGCTTTAAAAACGATCATTGCAGGTTCCATAACCTTATTATTAGGATATCCACTGCGCACAGGTATTTTAGTTGGTCTGACGTTAAGTCAGGTTGGCGAATTTTCTTTCATCTTGTCTAAAACCGGTATTGATCATGGTTTACTTTCCGGAAATAACTATCAATTGTTTTTATCTGTTTCTGTACTAACTATGGCCGCGACTCCATTTATTATTGCTTTGGCACCCCGCATTGCTGACATCATTCTAAAAGCACGGCTACCGAGAAAACTAAAAACCGGTTTTTATCCTAAAAAGGAGATAAAGGAGCCCAAAAAACAAGACCACCTTATTATAATCGGATATGGAGTTAACGGAAGAAATTTGGCTCGGGCAGCTAAAGCGGCCAATATCCCTTATACGATAATCGAAATGAATCCTGATACAGTTCGCACCGAGATGGCAAGGGGTGAACCTATTCATTATGGAGATGCAACGAATGAATCATTATTAAAAAATGCAAATATAAAAAAAGCTAAAATTTTGGTCGTGGCTATTTCCGACCCTACTGCCACTAACAGAATTACCCAGATGGCACGACAGTTAAATCCAACAATTTATATTATTGTGCGGACACGTTTTCTTCAGGAAATAAAGCAGCTATATACATTAGGTGCAGATGAAGTTATCCCGGAGGAATTTGAGACATCAGTAGAGATATTTACAAGGGTTCTTATCAAATATCTTGTTCCGGGTGATGAGATTAATAATTTTATATCTGAAGTAAGATCAGACAGTTATGAGATGTTTAGAAGTACCTCCTTTGAATCGTCTTCGCTTCAAGATTTCAATATTCAGTTACCCGAAGTGAAAATAACTACGATACGTGTCGGTGAAAAGTCCTCATTTATTAATCAGTCATTATCTGAGATTAAATTGCGGGAAGTACATGGCGTAACCGTATTGGCAATCCAGCGCAATTTACAAATATTATCAAATCCTGGTGGAAATACTAAAATACAAGTTCATGATATTCTCGTTCTTCTTGGAAAACCTGAAAAAATTGCTGCGTTAATGAATATTACCTACCATCATAAAAGTAGAAAAGGCTGATAACAAAATTTAGGTAGTCTTTTTTACTTCTTCAACCAACTTAGCAACCGTTATCGTTTTGGATAGCATCGATAGAATATGAACATGGTCCGTTTTTCGGTTAATTATAAGATCCGGCGAGCCATATTCTCGAAAAATTGAGGCCATATATTTATGACTCTGTTGAAAAAGTCATTTATATAAGCGTAAAAGCCCAAATAGTCAGCATTTCCGTGATAAAAGAATAAAAGCGACTAAAGAAGAAGCCGGATAAGGACGATTATGTAAATTAAAGAAGTGCTACAATGTGAACACTATAATTTATTATTAAATGGGGACACGGATGGGAAATTCACTAAAGTTGAACATTCCACCTGACTGGAGTGAAATTGAAAATATTCGAAATGCAGGCATCCACTTTCTTAAGACACATGGTTTTTCAGGGGATTTAATTCACTCATTGACGATGATTCTCAGCGAACTGGTTGAAAACAGTATTAAGTATGGAGATTTTGCCGGATCAGATTCCAGGGTATTAATTTATCTTGATATCGATAAGAGCCTCATAACTATTGAAGTGAATAATCCTATAGATGGTAATAGTACTCATCACTTGAAAAGACTGGATAATACCATCCAATGGATAAGGGGATACCAGGATTCATTTCAAGCATATATTGAGAAACTTAAAGAGATATCCAAAAAACCACTGGAAGATGAAGAGAGTGGATTGGGACTGACGCGTATTGCCTATGAAGGTAAAGCAATCCTTGATTTTTTTGTTCTGGATAACACCCTAAACGTATCGGCCATCTCAAAATATGGATGCTAGCATTTGGAGGAAATAATGAGTAAGACTGAAAAATTTACCAATGAACTCCTGGTGATTTCTGTGACGGAAGGGAATGATTATATTAATATCCATTGGGCTGGGAAGAGTATTGAACGCCAACCTGGAGCATTTATAACTCCAATTCTTATAAAATTTTTAAAAAAATGTATTGACCGTGAAAAAAGGATGATTCTTGATTTTTGCAATATTGAATATATGAATTCATCTACCATTACTCCAATCATTAAAATCCTTGAACGTGCTAGAAGAAGTAAAGTAGGTGTAACTGTCAAGTATTTAGCGTCATTAAAATGGCAGCATCTGATCTTCTCTGCTTTGGAAATATTTCAAACCAAGGATCAAAGAATTATAATCGAAGGAAATCCACAAAAATGAATCAGTCTGAGTATAAAATACGTGCAACCTTAGTGGATGGGAACGAGAATATTCCCATAGAGGCTGAATATGTATCGAAGTATTCATTGAATATAAAATTTTTGAACGGAAAATCTTTTCCTGATGGATTTATATTTCCCAGACTGATTTTTAAACTCAATGGCAGCAATATTAAACTCGGGCCATGTAAGCTATTAAAAGATGACAAAACAAATGGCAAACAAGGAAAGATAGTATTTATAAAAGATATCTATGATTTTGAAAATCTATTTTTCAATAAAAATTTTGTAAAATTACAAGCATCATTTATCAATATCCCACTAATTTTAGGTCATAAAGATGAAATAAAAGAAGAATTTAAAGAATATACTGCAAATCTCACCTATGACTTTAGCGTATATAAAAATATTTTTGATCAGATCGATGTACAAATCAATTCAGAGTCGGAAGAAGTTAAAAAAATAATCCAAAAATCTATCTTAGAGACTGAAGGAAGAAAGTTTATGGTTTTCCTTGATGAAAAACTTCAGGATTTTGAGAGTTTGGTTAGGAATTATTCAAATGATGAACATGAACATCATGGTTTTTATTTTAGAAAACAGTTATGGAACATGATCATGTGCTCTCCTATTATGATGCGGACAAATCTTAAACCGAGAGGATATGCCGGTGATTATAAAATGATGAAGATGATTTATGATAATAATTACGAAGGGAATACTACTTTCGGTATGGTGATGCATAAACATCCACTTGAGCATCCAGCGGCGCAGGCAGTCAGGACGAGAAGGAAGATAATTGCTCAGTCTTTTCACGAGATCGAAAAAAACAATAACTGGGATAAACATAATAAATTATCTCTTCTATCAGTCGCCTGCGGCCCGGCCTATGAACTTCAGAATATTTTGTCCAATTCTGATAACTATACTAAATATCATTTTACATTATTAGATCAGGATCCATATGCCCTTGAAGCAGCTAATGGTCTCATCAACGAGTTAGAAGCAAAATTAGCCACAAAACTAAATACCACCTACCTTAATGAGTCAGTAAGAACCATGTTGACAACCAACCATATTGCTGACAAGTGGGGTAAATTCAATTTTATTTATTCTATGGGACTCTTCGATTATCTAACACCTCCTGCTGCCCGTGTGGTCATCCGTAAGCTCTTCCAATTATTAGCACCGGGCGGTGAGATGATAATTGGCAATTTTCATGTTTCAAATCCAAGTAGAATTTATATGGAATATTGGCTGGATTGGGTTCTTTACTATCGAACAGAAGAAGAGTTCAAGGATTTATTATCACCTGAACCAACTGCTGAGACTTCTGTGTTCTTTGAGAATACAGGAAGCCAGATGTTTTTACATGTCAGAAAAAGAAAGAGTGATGCTTAATTATTTTGAGATTGTACTTGATTCATAAGTTATGATTAAACATGAAGAGCAATAAAAATATGGCGCAACTAAAAAGCTGGAATTCCGAAGAGCCGTTCAATTATGAAGAAAGTGATTTCGAATTATACCTGAATAGTATAATCCATGAATGGTTAAAAACCCTTACAACTTTGACATATATTTTAGTACCGATGTTTTTCTTCCTTGATTACTTTTTAATGCCAGTAGACTTGTTACCCAAATTCGGGATCTATCGTCTAATTTCTACAATCATAGTCATTATACAATTTTTCATTATCCGCAATACGAAACCCAGTACTTTTTCTTATTTTCACGGATATTTTATTGCCATAAATGTTGGCGGCATAATCGCTTTAATGACTGTTGACTTGGGAGGATTTAATTCGAGTTATTATGCAGGATTAAATCTCGTTATTATTGGGGTCATCCTGTTGATACCCTGGAAAGTAATACATTCGACAATAATTAGCATAATGATTGTCTCAATGTATTTGATTTTTAATTTTATTGCGGCAAAAGATTATGATCCCTCAATCCTGATAAACAATCTTTTCTTCCTTATCGCAACCGCGATCATGGCTGTTAGCATTAATTATGTAAAGCACAAACTTGTTAAAAAAGAATTCATCCTGATGGTTGAG
>SDBT01021480.1_pt1 | contig 10088 bp, 8 predicted proteins | sample 2277101 | NCBI WGS metagenome assembly SDBT01 (sample SAMN10404973, study PRJNA504765) | marine sediment metagenome | isolation source: marine sediment core GS10_PC15, 103 cmbsf | place: Arctic Ocean: Southern Knipovich Ridge | collected 2010
CCTTGCCGGAACTTTTCAAAAGAAAAAATATTCGTGATAGCAAAAAAAATAAAAAGAGCGATAAAAATGAACATCTCCTAGCCGGTTTTTTAGATCTTTATGAACCCTCGGAAAATAGTAGAGCTATAGATACTATAAGGAAAGAAGATCTAATTGATTTAGAGGAGCCATATTCTCATTTTAAGCCGGAAACCCCAATTGCTCCAAAGCATAATTTTGGTCTGGTGGTCGATTCTAGCAAAAATTGCCCGGGTACAACAGCTGATATAATTATTTCTAGATTGAAATACCAGTAATATGCTAATTTTTCCTTTTATATTAATGAGGATTATTAAAGATGACATTCCCCAAATTCTTTGTTATTGCCACAGTGATAATTTTTGGAGCCATCGGATTTTTAGCTGTTTGGAAAAAAAACAATCAAGCAAAAGATAAACCTAATATGGAGTTAATTCAAGAACCAATAGAGATCGAAATCGCACCCCCAATCGAAATAGAACCAGAATCTATCAAAGAAGAGGAAGAGATATATATTGAGCCCCAAGAGCAAGAGCCCGGGGAAGAAGAGTTTGAGGAATTTCAAGAAGTTGACCGCACAAATGAGTTTTTCAATAAAAGAGGGGCAAAACTCCCAATCGTTGAGACTATTACCTACAAAAGCCGAGTTCCCTGGTTAAAGGGACGGCCGGCCTGGATCTCCGATTACGCCTCGCACTACAAAACATCCAGACACTTTATCGCTAGAAGTTTGAATGGCATGGCCGAATATGAAAATCAGCGTGTTTCTGAAGGAGACACATTTAATGTTTTAAAAATCGGTTCCGATATAGAATTTAACCTGGTGGTCGATTTAAAATCATGCCACATGTGGTTTTATTATAAAGACTTAAAGTCTAATGGTAAAACTTTGGTTAAGACATATAAAGTCTCTGTTGGATGTCCTGATTCAACTTCCGCATCCGGTTTAGCCACCCCTACCGGCAAATACTCTTTGGGAGAAAAAATTGCCACTTATAAACCCAAAATAAAATCCTTTTATCAGGGTGAAAAGGTCGAAATGGTCAAAATTTTCGGCACACGTTGGATTCCCTTCGATGAAGAGATAGAAGGCTGCACAGCCTCGCCAAAAGGCCTTGGCATCCATGGACTTCCTCTGCAACAAAACAATCGAAACGAGTTTGTGGAAGATTTATCAACTTTGGGAAAGCAGATCAGCGACGGATGCATAAGATTGTCAACAAAAGATATGGAAGAGCTTTTCTCTATAATTATAACAAGACCTACCACGATCGAGATTGTCAATGGTATTAAGCCTGCTGCGCCATATAGATAGCAGTGGATTCACCCTCGCCTAATATCTTTTTCAAATCTTTTGCCATTTGACTGAAATCGCCGCCAACTTGTCCGTTAAGCATTGCTAGAATCATGCTATATAACTTCTTTAGCAATTTTAAATCTTTTAGCAAACTACCTATATAATTTTCATTTTCTTCTAAAATAGCATTAATAAATTTCATAATTGATTCATCTGACACTTCCCCAACCACACCTGTTTGAGATTCTGCAACTTGGATCAAAGCGTCTATAAATTCATCTGATTCTAATTGGCTGCAAGCATCATCTCCCATAACTTCTCTAATTTCCTCATCCGATGTATAACTGCCTATAATCAGTTTTAATTCTTCTCTCACCCTTTCCTTGTTCTCAGCATCTAGTTTTTCTTGCTCTTCTTCACTTAATCCCTCTACATTTTCAGCACCCCTCGAAAGTTCCAAATGAATTGAAGAAATTGTCATTAATGAGATTAAACTATAACTTCGAAGCTCTTGAACGCTTAATCCAATACCAAAAAACAGTTTAAACAAATCTCTTATCCTATTGACAAGGTTATTTACAATTTCTCCAACGCCTTTACCTTGAAAAATATCAACAATTACACCTTTGACAGTGGAAAATATGAGTTTAAATGGACCGCCTGCATCTCTTACGGCTTGTCTCCTTTCTTGTCTTCTAGCTCTTCTTGCCCCTCTTCTCTCTTTTCTTACGGCCCTTCTTCCCTGCCTTGATTTCTTTCTATCCGCTCTTCTCTCTTTTCCACTCATAGTTTTTCTTGCGGCTCTTTTTGCTTTTCTGCCCGATCTTCTTGCCTTTCTATTCGCTTTTCTGCCCGCTCTTCTTGCCTTTCTATTTGCTTTTCGGCCTGCTCTTCTCGCTTGTCTGTTTTCTTTGCTAAATCTCTCTTTTAAATTCTTAAATCCCGTTTTAACAGAATCAAAAAACCCTCTTATCCCTTTTGCTTTTTTTGAAGATTTTTCCATACCGTTCATCTCTTCGTTCAACTCTTTAATTTTTTCTCGCACTTCCTTTAACTCATCCAATATAGCTTTGGCTTTATCGATAATATTATTAAGCATTTTTCGGATCGTTTTAGCGTCGATTCCTCTCGCCTCTTCAATTTGTTTCTCCAAGTTTTTTATTGCTTCGCTTATCTTTTTCAAAAGATCGAGCAAGATCATATTGGTTTTATTTGGCTCACCTAATTTATTAATAAGGTCATCCGCAAATAATTCAATTTCCAATAGTATAGGCTGTATAACCAGATAAGCGAATTTAGTGGAGGAAATTTCCAAAAGGGATCCGCTGTGTAGATCAACCGGACTTAAAACGGGAATATCAGCTTCTATAGTGGATTTTTTTGAAAAGCCTTCAGCTCCCGAAATTGAATCTTTTGGGAGTTTAAATTGCGAAAATTTCCCTTTCTTTTTGATATCGGATACCGGTGTATAAGAAATACCGTAATCTGGTGTACCCTTAATATTGGGATCCATGACCTTTTTCCTCCCCTCTCTACTGCATTATAACATATTTTTTTTAATTTTGTCAATTATCAATTTAAACCTTTCTGATTGACAAAATATTGATAATTTGATAATCTTTTTTGTAAAGTTAATATAATTAGGTTTTTATAGTTTGGATACATTACCACATGAGAAGCAGATTTCCGAGTTTGTTAAAACGATTGATCATCTAAAAAAACAAGATAACAATATTTTTAGCTCAGAAATTAAAAAACTCGAAGAAAAGCTGCAAAAACTTAAAAAAAAGGTTTTTGAAAGCCTCAATCCTTGGGAAAGGGTTATGATCAGTAGACATCCTGATCGCCCTCGTTCTCTTGATTATATCAATGCAATAACAACATCTTTTGTCGAACTTCACGGCGATAGATTATACAGAGACGATCCGGCAATTATTGGAGGCTTGGCCCAAATTGATGACATCAGATGCATTATTATCGGACAGGAAAAGGGCAATGATACAGAAAGCCGCATCTTTAGAAATTTTGGCATGCTTCACCCTGAGGGTTTTAGAAAAGCTTTAAGACTTATGAAACTGGCTGAAAAGTTTAATCTGCCGATTATCTCCTTTTTAGACACTCCCGGAGCTTATCCCGGCTTAGAGGCTGAAGAGAGAGGTCAGGGATCTGCTATAGCTACCAACCTAATGGAAATGTCCGGAATTGCTACCCCCATTATCGTTATTGTAATTGGAGAGGGCTGTTCAGGAGGAGCGCTTGGCATGGGAGTTGGCGATATCGTTGGTATGCTTGAGCACTCATACTATTCGGTTATATCACCGGAGGGCTGCGCATCTATACTTTGGAAAGATGCTAAAAAAAACAAAGAGGCCGCCAGCGCTCTAAAGTTAAACGCCGAAGACCTTATACAATTCGACATTATAGACAGCATCATAAAAGAGCCTTTGGGCGGAGCTCATCACGATAAGGCTGTAGTTTATAACAATGTAAAGGATTTCATAATAGAGAAGTCCCATGTATTGAAAAAATTGCCCAAAGATATTTTACTTGAACAGCGTTACTTAAAATTTAGGAAGATAGGTCAATATGATAGAAATAACTAGTGAAGCTCAAATACTCGCGTTAATTCAAAATCTTAATCTAAAAGATCTATTTATTTTTAAACACAGCACAAGATGTCCGATTAGCGCGGTAGCTTTTGATGAATTTCGGCAATTTGCCGACTCATATCCAGATAGTGCCAATTTTACTTACATTGATCACTTACAATACCCCGAAATATCCAAATTATTGGAAAAAACAACTTCTATTAAACATGAAACGCCGCAAGTCATCTATTTTTCTCATGGCATTGTAAAATGGACAGCATCTCATAATGCTATCAATAAAGAAGCGTTAAAAAATCAAATTGTAAAAAAATGAAAAGACTTTTTATAGCAGCTTTTGGCAACAGAAAAAATTACTCGTTTATAGCTTTTATAATTATCGCTATGGTGTTTTTGACCCTTGCTTCTCAAATGGAAATTTTGACAATAGGTATTATTACCAAAAAAGGTCATGATGCCTTCGAACTCTTCGCTCCGGAAAAAAATGGTAAACTTGAAAAGTCTGATGTTATCTCTTGGAACGATGTTCAAAAAAGATGGGATGACATCGATATCGATAACAAACAATATATCACAAAAAATGACACCATAAAATTTCTCGCCACAACAAAAAATCCCGATCTAATTCAGCGAATAATAGATGTGATAGATAACTATTTGCCAATCTCTAACAACTTAAGAAATTTAGCCGGGCTAATTATTATTGTGGCGCTATTTAAGGCCATAACCCTATTTTCATACAGATTTTCCAGTAAAGTTTTGTCGATAAAAATTAGTCAGGATCTTAGACAAAAATATTTTGAGCACCTGCAAACACTTCCTATGGATTTTTTCCAGAAATACAACATCGGCTCGCTTTCATCGAGAGTGGTCGGCGATGCTGTGCTAATTGCCGAATCGGTCAACGCCATGATGATGAATTATCTGCAAACGCCCTTTACTGTTATTACGACATTTATTTTGTGTCTTTTAACCTCATGGAAGCTCTCACTTTTAATTTTTGTAGGCTTTCCCGCCATCTTGATCCCGATTGTATTTATCTCTAAGAAAGTTAGAAAAATTGCTCGGCAAATTCAAAAAAATCAGGAGAACTTTTCTTCCATTTTAATCGACTTCTTATCGGGCATTCACACAGTAAAAATTTTCGCCATGGAAAATTTTTCCTTAAAAAAATATCGAGAGCAAAATGAGCAGATGGCCAGACTTGAGAAAAAAAGCGCCAAATACGATCTATCTTCCAGACCGATTGTACACTCAATTGCCATGCTCTGTTTATCAATCTCTATGCTTTGGGGCCTTTTTGTTTTAAAATTAAGCGTGTCGGAGGCCTTCTTCTTTTGCGGTCTTCTTTTTCTCTTATATGAGCCAATAAAAAAGTTTGCCGAAGAAAATGCGCAGATCCAAAGAGGTGTAGCTGCAAGCGATCGCATGATGGAAGTTATGTCCATAAAACCGGCAGTGGCAGATGAAACCGGAGCGTTAGAATTGGATGGGTTTAACGAGTCCTTAGAGTTTGATAAAGTCTCTTTTCGCTACGGGGATCAATGGGTATTAAAGGATTTAAGTTTTTCGGTTAAAAAGGGTGAAACTGTAGCCATCTGCGGGCCGACAGGGGCCGGCAAGTCAACAATTGTGCAGCTAATACCGCGTCTTTATGATGTTCAGGAGGGTGAAATCCGCATCGATGGAAAACCTCTTAAAACCTATACGCAAAAATCAATTAGAGAAAACATCTCCTTTGTCCCCCAAAAACCGTTTCTATTCTTGGATACTATAGCAGAAAATATCTCTTTTGGCAGACCCTTTACTAAAGAGCAAATAGTAAATGCATCCGTTTTGGCCCATGCTGATGAATTTATCCAAAAGCTTCCGAATAAATATGATACACACTTAGCTGAAACCGGAAAAAATTTATCCGGAGGGCAGCAGCAACGCCTGGCGATAGCCAGAGCACTTGTAAAAAAAGCGCCTATCTTGATCATGGATGAAGCAACGTCATCTCTTGACACTGTGAGCGAAAAACTGATCAAAGACTCAATTAGAAAATTGAAGGGACAAGTTACCCAAATAATTATTGCCCATCGACTATCAACTATTGAAGACGCCGATAAAATAATCTATTTGGAAGATGGAAAAAAAGTCGCTCAAGGCACTAAAAACGAGCTTATTAAAATATGCCCCGGCTTTAAAAAAATGTGGGAAGCCTTTAAGCAGTGAAAAAGGCAGCGATCGTTATACACTCCGGCGGCATGGATTCCTCTATCACACTCGCCTTAGCCCTAAAAAAGTTTAGTCAGTCACAAATCTTGAGCCTCTCCTTTTCTTATAACCAAAGACACATCAAGGAGATCATTCACGCGAAAAAAATCTGCCAAACTTGGGGGGTTGATCACGAGATAGTTGAAATCGATTTTCTTTCTAAAATTTGCCAAAATGCTCTAACGAATCGCGATATGGATATAAAGCATGAAGAAAGCCAAGCTCCCAACACCCTGGTGGTGGGAAGGAACGGGCTGATGGTAAGAGTTGCCGGAATGTTGGCCTATAGTATGAAAGCTAACTTTGTTTTCGCCGGAGTAATGGAATATGAGGATGGCAACTCAGGCTATAGAGATTGCTCAAGAGAGTATATGGATTTGATGGAGCGTGTTTTACAAATTGATCTGGACAATCCAAATTTTAAGATAATCACGCCTCTTGTGCATATGACTAAAAAAGAATCTTTAGAGGTAGCGTATGAGCTTGGAGTGCTTCCTTTCCTCTTAAACGAGACTATCACCTGCTATGAAGGCAAATCAGAGCTTGGCTGTCAAACATGCCCGGCCTGCCTCTTAAGAAACAACAGTATAAGAGCTTTTGCGAAAGAACATCCAAACAGAGCTCTGCCTGACTATCTATCTTAGCAGATATTCTTTACAGAAAGCTTAATCTTTGTTAAAATTTTTTCCTCAAGGAGATTTAAAGTTATGTTACATTTTTTCCGCAAATATGAACGCTATTTTTTTATCGTAATTACAGTTGTTATTGTCATATCATTTTCTTTTTTTGGCACTTACAGCTCCATGCAAAAAACGCAATACGTAGATAAAACAGCTTTTACCGCAATCGATGGAACTGAGATCAGTCAATCTGAACTGCAGCAGTTTACCACTTTCATTTCAACTGATAATGACGATAAAATTTTATTTGGAGGAGCGTGGGGTTTAAACTTCTTAAACGACGGAGTTATTAAAAAAGATTTTTTACAAACCGATCTCGCTTTGAGTTTAGCAGAACCCTTTCTAGAAGATTTTAAAAATGATCTTGTTACCAAACATCAAAAAGAAAAAAAATTCAAGCCCTATTCTCACCCCGAAGCTTCCTTTCTAAGCGCTGTCAATATCTGGAACGTATTAGCGCCCGGCATAAACCAACACTTAAACGCGCTAAAAAAAATGGATGACCCCTCTAAAGCTGATGCTTTTAAAGCGAGGATAGATCTCTATCTAGCCGAACAAAAATTCCCCCAAACTGCCTTAAGATATACTCTTCACTATCAACAAAAACAGTTCAACTGGATTTCGGAGGACCCCAACTTAAATAGGACCGATTTGTCCCTTTTTGGCTATCATACTATAAATGATTGGTTTGGGCAGCGTTTTATCAACTTAATTGCAGAGTTTATTATCAACGCAAGCGCCATTGCGGAAAATATGGGATATTTTGTTAGCAATGATGAAGCCTTAGCCGAGCTAATAAATAACGCCGAAATTAGCTTTCAACAAAATGTAAGAAACCCCAATTTAGGAGTTGCTACCTCCGATCAATATTTCCAAGAGCAGCTAAGACGTATGGGTATGGATAGATCAACAGCTGTTAAAATTTTGAAGCAGATTATGCTTTTTCGAAGAGTTTTTAACGACGTTGGCAGTTCGGTTTTCGTAGATTCTTTTACTCATAAACAGATCCAAAGCGTGGCTCATGAAAACGTTACAGGCGAGCTTTATCAATTGCCGGAAGATCTTAGGTTTAGTAATTTGAATTCCTTAGAGAAATTTGAAATCTACTTAAAAGCGGTAAGTGAGAGGCCGGAGTCTGCAAAAGAGCAGCTTCATCTGCCAAAGAAATTTTATTCTGTGGATGTTGTTTCTGAAAACTATCCCGATCTTGTGCAAAAGGAATACCAACTGGAAATAGCACAAGTTTCCAAAAACGAATTGCAAACCAAAGCCGGTATAAAAGAAACCTGGGAATGGGAAGTTCAAAACAAAAATTGGGAAAAACTCAAAAACAAATTCCCCCAGCTTGGACTAAAAGATAGCCAAGATAAAAATGAAAGATACAAAAAATTAGATGAGCTTGATAAAAAGACACGAAATCTTGTGGACAAGTACGCCAGGAAAGAAATCGTAGAGGAAAATCCCGACTGGATTACAAAGGCGCTTCTTGAAACAGAATTTGATAAAAAGACCTTTTCAATAAACAAAAGCGGCAAAAATGACATTTTTCCAAGCATTAAAGATCCTAAGAAATTAATGGAACTTTTCGATCAATATCCAAAAAGTGAAAGCGAGTTGTCATCTTTCACAATAGATGATCAAACATATTATAAGATCAAAGTTTTGGATGTTGCCTCAGACTGGGAAATATTGACTTTTGCCGAAGCTGAAAAAACAGATGCTTTGGATAAAATTCTAGATAGTTTTTTAGAAAAGCAATACGAAAAGGTCAAAGAAGAAAATAAGGAGAAGTATTTTGATGAAAAAGAAAGCAACTGGAAGCCGTATTATCAAGTAAAAAAAGAGATTGCCAAGGAATACTTTGCTCCACTTTTAGAAGAAATAAAAAACCACTATTACTCTCAAACAGAGGGGCTAAATTCAAAAGAGCTTTTGGATGAAAAAATAGCCTCCCTTCGCATGTTTGCTTATATGCAAAAAACGCGAGAAAATTTTATAGAAGATTACGAGAAAGCCGCTCTCAATATTGCAAACAGCGGTAATGAACTAAATGATCAATTCAACCTGATAAAATCCCAATATAGCGCAGATAGAACGACACAAAATACTCTTATCGATATTGAAGAGGCCTATACTTTAACAACAAATGAATGGACAAATGTACAAACAAAGATAAATGGAGATTTAAATTTCTTCCAGCTGAAAGAAAAAATCCCCGGAGACCTCGCTGATAAATTTTCTTTATATAAAAAGGTTATGGATACCTATAGATTGGTCTCCAAAGATTCTCAAAAAGCGCTGCTAAAAAATGTTTTAGACGAGATGTTGGAAAAGAACGCGCTAACTTTAAAATTTATGGAACGAAGCCAAGAAGAACTGAATGAGTAACCCAAAGCTTTTTGAAGAGACGCCTTCTATAACACCTATAAATTTCTTTCGCTTAAGTTTGTCTTGCCACTATCTTCCTTCAAAAAGCATTTTTAAAAACATGCAATCGTCCATCTTAAAAAAATATAAATTGCCGGACACCTCTAATTTATGCTTTGAAGACTCTTTTGCAGATGTCTTTATGGGATGGAATGAAAAGGGAATTAATTTTCTTTTTAAAGTTGCTAAAACATTTGAAAAAGCCTACTTCCCGGAAATTACCAAAGGAGACAGCATTGAGGTTTTTATTGATACAAGAGATATCAAAACTTCAGGAATAAACACTAGGTTTTGCCACCATTTTTTCTTTTTACCGGAAAGTGTGGACGATAAAATGTGCGGTGAAATTACCCGTTTTCGAGTTGTTGATGAGCATGAACTTGCCGATCCTTCAGCGCTGGATGTTAAAACTGAATTTGGAAAAAGTAACTACGACCTGTATGCCGAATTACCAAAAGAGGCTCTTCACGGTTACGATCCTATTCAATTTGCTAGAATTGGCTTTGCCTATCGCATAAATCGCCCCTATTTGTCCGGTCAGCATTTTTCTTGCGTAAGCGTCGATTACAAATTTGAAGATAAACCCTCGCTTTGGAGTAGTATTAATTTAGAAAAATGAAAACAGCTCTTTATGAAAAGCATCAAAATTTGGGTGCAAAAATTGTCGATTTTGCAGGCTTTCAGATGCCTGTGCAATATAAGGGAATTTTGCACGAACATGCGGCCGTAAGAAAGAGCGCCGGGATCTTTGATGTCTCCCATATGGGTTTAATAAATATCAGAGGAGAAGAAGCCGAATCT
>SDBT01021481.1_pt1 | contig 10088 bp, 7 predicted proteins | sample 2277101 | NCBI WGS metagenome assembly SDBT01 (sample SAMN10404973, study PRJNA504765) | marine sediment metagenome | isolation source: marine sediment core GS10_PC15, 103 cmbsf | place: Arctic Ocean: Southern Knipovich Ridge | collected 2010
TGGTTACATTATCTTCTATAATTATATTTTTAGCAAAAGTTATATCTTTTCCTATTTTCGCTTTATCACTTATATAATTTGACATTGTGAACCTTTCTATTTAATATTTTTATACAAAAATTTCTTATAAACAAATGATTAATTTTATATTACTAATGTTCAATATTTGAACTACTATAATTTTATTACATTTTTAATATAATTACAACGACCATATTATTTAATATTCTATTTCTTAAATTTCTTTTAATAATCTTTTTATTCTAAACATTATTTCCGGTGCTAAATTTTGATAACCAACCATAGTCACTTCCATAACTTCCAATGGCATCTCTTTCAATTTTAATTTTTTTCTAGTCAAAATATTAAATACACTATATTCATAGCTAGCACCACATCTAAAGCCTTCTTTATCTGCATAACTTAAAGTAGAATCCCATTTCATATTGTTATCTTCCCAGATTTGCCAAGTTGTTGGAACTTCGAATCTTAAAAAATGCTGTCTTCCAATTTTTACATTTTGGGAAATTTTACTTGATAGTTTATTGAACTCTTCTTTCCATTGTTTTTGATCATTATAGGCATTGTAACTAAGATGAAACCCTATCAAATGCTCTCTATCTATTATTTATTAGCAAACTTTCATTAATATTAAATTTTCTCAAATACTATTCAAGTATGTTTTTATGTAATAACTTGACTCAACTTCAAATGAAGCTTTTTTTCTAGTATAACTGATTCCGTTTTGACCAAGCTCTTCCCTTACTTTCGGATTAAATAATTTTAAAACTGAATCTTCAAATTCTTCATATTTTTGAGGATTAATACAAAAAGCGCTTCCAGATTCCCTGGCATATTTTGCTAAATTTCCAAAATTGCTTGTAATAATTGGTAATCCTACTGCCATGTAATCAAAATTCTTAAGAGGAAGATTTCTTTCAAATTTTTTTATTCTCAGCCACATACATATTCCTACATCATATTTAGTTAATATTTGCATTATTTCTAGATATTCTAATCTATTATAATATCTAATTAATTTTGACCTTACTAAATCTGCAATTAACGGATTACTATCAGAATAAACACTTAATCTTAAGCTTTTTTGATCAGAAGAAAACCTTTTATTAAACTCTGAAACATATTTTGCACATTCAATTAATCCACGATATTTATTTACTGAACCAATATATACAAGGTCAAGTATTGTTTTTGGTAAATAATCTATTTTCTCTGGAAGTCCTTTAGTTAATGGGTAATTTCGAAGAATTTTTACTTCTTTTATTCCAAATATTTTTTTTGAATATTTTTTAAGTAGATAATCATCTGTGCAAAAAATTACGTTAAAATAACGAAGAAAAATTAATTCACAAAATGCATAAAAAGATGCTTTCAATTTAGAACGAATAGTTTTTTCTGAATACTCATAAATTTGGTTAAAATAATCTTCATGAGCATCATAAATAATCTTACATCCTACAAATATACTATAAATAATACCCCAAATTATTTCTCTAACATCAGAAACTTGAATTATTAAAGGATTTGCCTTTTTTATTTTACTAATATGAGATAGTTTAATGATCGTTTCCGTCATTAATATATACGCTCTTTCAATTTTTCTAACAAACCTATTTTTACTATATTTTATATTTTCTTCATATTTTACCTTGGGATAATTAATTAATAATCCCTCATTGTCAAAATAATTTGATAAATTATATAGCCTATTTTTAGTAAGAAAAAATAATTCTATATTATTATTATTATTTTTTAAAACTCTCATTTCTCTATAAAATAAACGTGAGTCATTTACTTTATGATAAAAACCCAAAAAAAGTACTCTCAAAATTACTCCATTTTTTTAAAAATTAAGTCTAAAACTAATTCAATTTATTTAATATTTTAATACCTAGATTCCACGTTAAATTAATTTAACCGAGTGTGTGCTCTATTATAAGTTGGTATAATTATACTTACTGTCGGTTTTTCAGCCATGCTATATTTTTATTTACCTCATTAATATTTTTTTTAAGATATTGAAGTATCTATGATATTAAATACCAAGAATTACGGTTTTTGGCATACATATAAAATTTCTTCTTGATTCAGGTCAAGTCTTTTTATCTCTTTAATACTTAAATCTTTTTCAATATCATATAATTCTATTTTAAAACCAGCATTTTCAAGCCTATTTCTATAATCTTCACTACCATATATTCTAACATGGTCTTTCTGCCCAAAATATCTTCTTTTTCTCCAGGAGAAACAATTATAAATTTTCAAATGTTTCTTTATTGTATTTAGAGGTAGGTACTTGCAAAATTGCCTCTCCGCCAGGTTTTAAGATTCTAAATAATTCATTCATTGTTTTCTGTCATCTTGTATATGTTCTAAAACATGATTGCAGATAATAAAATCAAAATAACTATCTTCAAAATTAATACCCGTAATATCAATTTTCCTATCAGCTACCAAAGGATTTAAATCACCACTAATATATGTAACTTTAATAGAAATCTTAAGTGCTTTCTATAAATTTTTTTCCAGTGCAATATGTAATAATGGTTTTTTGAGACTTAAAATATTTGTTTTATTAACTACACACCAATAAACCAGCTTTTCTCGGTCCGGTGAATAAAATATTCATAGAAATATTATTTTCGATCCCCGAAAATATCAAAAATATTTTCTTTTTGCATACTATTAATTTTGTAAATTATTTTCTTCTTTTCATATTTATAATTTTGTACTAACTTATTTATTTTATCATCTATTTCATCAATATTCATACCATTTCTACAATCAAAAAAATAATCTAGTTGATCAAAATTCTTCAATAATTCAAAATACTTTGTAGCCCAACCAATAACTAAAGCTGGAACTCCATTTTTATACGAATGAACTATAGAATGATAACGAGAAGCAATTATAAAATCAAATTGTTTTATAATATTTTCTAATTCGATAGCATTTAAGTCATCAGGTATCAATCTTACACTTTTAGTCTCTGGAAAACAATTTTTTATTTTTTCACATATCTCCAAATCCTCATACGAATGTCTTAATATACAAACAGTTTTTTCAGCATCAATTAATCTATTTATTAATGAGTTATAGACAGAATAAATCTCGTCTGGTTTTGCTCGTTCAATAACCCTTAAGTTAGGAATTATACCAACGGAGTTAGACTCAATTTTTATATCTTTAAAAAGAACATCTTTACTGTATATATTAGCTAAATTATATCCTTTGCTTTGAAGAACTATATCGTAATTTTTTTCTACATTTTTTTTAGTAAATTTTCGCACACACATTAACCCTTCTTTTTCTCGTGGGAATATTCTTTTTGGATATCTTAAATACAATTTCATTAGAGGATATAAAAAGATTTTACACATTAGTGAATAGTCAAAGGGACCAAGAGACTGCGGGAAGATATAATATGGAACTAAATACTTTTTTGCAATTTTTATATTTGATAAATAAATAACAGATGGAAGCCAACCCCCCACTTGAGAAGATATACCATAACCACTTATATCAATAAAAAAATCTACATTTTTAATAACTTCTCTTATATCATTTTCTAAATATGCATATTTTCTTCTATTTTTAAATAATTTACCCCAAAAACTTAACAACCTAATTCTAGTTATCAAGTCCCAAGGTAAAATATTAAATGTATATATATTTTTTTCTTTATCATCTCTGTCAAAATCTTGTGCAGAAAACAAATAAATATTTTTATTTGGATATCTCCTTTTTATTTGGTCCACTACTGTAAACGTCATTGCTTGAGCCCCTTTGTTAAAAAGCTGCCCTCCAATAATTACAACATTTTCTCTCGTTCTTTCCCCTCGAATACATTTTCTGCTGTATCCGTAAATAGTAAGCCCCGCTATTATTCTAGTCCCAATATATCTTTTACTATATCCATAAATGGCTTTTAACTTATTTAATATTTTTGATGAAAATAATGTACACCTTATTTTGTTAATATTGTACTTTTTTCCCCACATGATATATTTCTGTAATTTCGCCAGTTTTTTAGCCACTTTATTATCTCTTTCATATTTAAAACTAATATTGCGATGAATATTATTTTCTTTAATAAATATTTTAGCCCATTCCAAGTTATCCTTTTTATCCATTAGGTGCTGAGACTCTCTAATTTTTTCTATGCTCTCCTTTTCTAATATAAACAAGTATGAATATTTATCAAAAATCTCTTTCCCTTTTTTAGTTCTAACTATTACACTTGATTTTCCATTAAAATCACCTTTTCCTTCTATATAACAATCTCCAAATGAAATATCAGCCAATCTATTTAATTTATCATAGCAAAAAAGACATCTATTCAATTGAAAATATTTTTTTAATTGCATTCGTACTTTTCTATCTACGATTATATCTCTGCCTGAATTAAAATAAATTTTAGAATTTCCCGGCCATCCATATTTTTCTTTTGTTCTAAATTCAAACTTAATTAACTGTTCATTTAATTTACCATAAATATCTTTAAAATATTGTATAATATTAAAATTTAGGGTTTTTTCGCAAAACAATCCTAAGAAAACTAAGTTATCTTCAGATATTTTAAATTTTTTAATAAATTTTTTAATTCCGTAAATTTGACAGGGTGTACCTACAATTATGTACTTTCTATTGTCTTTCTTTTTTAAAGTATTTATTACATTATACACAGAAGCTGGAATATACTTTGACTTAGCAGCATTAATTATTTCATCTATATTATTTGTGGCTTTTAACCTTGCTGGTTTACCATCAAATTTATCAAAATCTAAAACAAAAACAGCATCAAATTCCTTATTCTTTATTAACTCAATAATTAGAGTTGTAATTAAACCTCCGCTGGCTGAATTTCTTCTAATCTCGGGGTCATTACTATATGCAGTATAACTCTCTAAACAATGTCCATCAATTATATGATTGGAAATTTTTTCCTGCCTCAATTTTAAGGGGTCAATATCTATACCAGAACAAAGTTTTAAACAAAGCCCACAATTAGTACATTTTTCATCATTAACTTTTGGGAGAAACTGGCCATATTTATACTCCATTATAATAGCGTTTGCGGGACACACTGCTAAACAGATTTCACACGAAGTACATAAATCTAATTCTCTTGTTTTTATTATATTCAAATTTTTCATCCTATTGGTTACATAATCTTAAAATAAATTTTACCTTTTTAAAATTATTTTCCTTTCTTTATTAAATTTCTTTAACCATAGTTCCAAAGATATAAGATTACTTATAAATTTTGCAAGAGAATTATCTCCGTTCAAATATAAATTAACTATTTTTTCTAATTCCTGTTTCTTGAAAATATTTTTTGTAACCATTTTTTCGTAAGAAATATTATCAAGAATAAATTTCTTATGATACTTAAGAAGCCAATCAGGATAATTATGTCGTAGCGGAGTTCTAAAAATATCTCTCTTTAATACTTTTCTTGATATTTTATTCACCGTTATCAGAAAATACTTAGCTAACAATCTTATAATTCTTTTAATTTTTAAGTTTAAATTGTCATTAATAGTTCTATCAGTATCTAAAAGGGTATTTGCAAGATAAGTATTATTATTTATAATTGTATATTTTTGTATATCACCATCTATTTTTCCTTCTAAGCTCATATAAGGAATATCTTGTAATAAATCTCTATGAAGATAAGCAGAGAAGATTTTGAAATATTTACCTGTAAGCTTCAATAAATTACTCGCCCAGTTTGCGCTATAATTTCTAAATGCAAAAGATTCTAAAATATTAATTGGATCATGATATTTTTTGCCCTCTAATAATTCTAATAATTCTGTTTTCAATGAAACTTTTAATAAATTAGCAATCTCTTTATCGCTATAATTGTTATAAATGTTTAGGCAATTCGTTTTTGTTTCAAGATATTTTCTCAAGATTATATTAGAAAGATTATCTATATTAGCAGAATTTATTTCTTTTGATCTAAAAAAACACCTCCAAACTTCATTGCCAAGAATCCCCCAGATAAATAATTCTCCCTTTCCAATTTCTCTTTTACATGATTCTTCCACATGTAAAAAGACTAGCGTAGATATAAGGCCGTTAAATATCTCTACACTTTCCTCAAGCATTCTAGGAATGTTCTTGATCCAATCGTCACTCAATTCATAGAACTCATGTTTGATTTTAAAATGTTTGCATATTTTTTGTGCAATTTTTACATCGTTTGTATTTTTAACACCATATGTGTAACAATGCAATCTTTCTTTTTCGGGAAGAGCCGCAGATAAAATCATCCTTGTATCAAGTCCGCCAGACAATGGCAAAGTAATTCTTTTCTCCAGTTGCATAGCAGTTATGATATGCTCATTAAAAGTTTTTACAAAATCTTCTCTTGATATTATATCTTCCTTTGATTTACCTAAAAAATCCCAATAAATATTTTCTATAATTTTAAGTTCTTTATCTATTTTATAAATTGTAGCAGCTTTAAATTCATATACGTTTTGAATATGTGTTTTATTCCCTAGTTTAAAACCAAAAGTAAGATATTCGATAATACTTCTATGATTTAATTTAAGATGCGGCATAAAAGAAATAATTTCACCAATAGTATCTGATAATATAAAATACTTATTATTTTTTAGATAAAACAAACTATAAATACCATAGCGATCTACAATGACAAAAGTCTTTTCTTCTTTTTCGTCTAGGATTACTATTGAATAAACTCCTTCAATATTTTTTACAAAATTCAAACCACTTCTCAAATAAAGACAACATATGTCATTTGCTGATAACCAACTATTTGTACAACTTTCAAAAGGATAACCATAGATAAAAATATCTAATTTATCTTTTTTTAGATAATCATAATCTTTCTGTTTATCTTTAATCACAAATGTTAATTTCTCCCAACTGGTTTTCTTTAGTTTTAAATACATAAATACTTAAAATTACTCCTTTTCAATACTTTATTAAATTTAAAATTGTTTTCGAAATTATCCATATTCTGTAATTTAATAATTTATCGGCAAGTAAACTCAACATAGTAAATATCAGAATGAATATTCCGATAAATAATAAAAAACAGTATATATTTATTGAATTCATAATAAATAATTTTAAATAAATTATTGAAGATATACTAATTATCACCATAATTAGTGGAAACATTATTAATCTGTAGAATTCTCGATTTTTGCATTGTATTGTTCTAATTAGAATGTTTGTTCTTATAAAAAACATTACTAGTGCAGATAAAAAAACAGCTAAAGACGTCCCCAATATACCCCAATATTTAGTCAAAGGGTATATCAAAATTAACAATAATATCGTCTGAATAGCTTGCATTTTAGTAATTATTTTCGGCTTTCCTATAGACATAAACACTGGACTTATTCCTGCAATTAAACTTACAATAGCACCCCAACCTACTAACGCTTGCATCGCCGGTACCATTGGCATCCATTTTTCCCCTAAAAATATTTTAGTAAAATCAGGGGCTAATATAAAAATTAATCCTGCTATAGGAAAAGATAAAAATGCTGTAACCTGTAAAACTTTTAAATAGGCTTCTCTTAATTTTGGGATATTATCCTGCAATTTGGAATATACTGGAAAAGTTACTTGGGAAATAACATGGGTAATTTCTGTAGCTGGCATATTGGAAATTCTATAGGCCAATTGATAAAAACCTAATGCAGTTACGCCAAGAAGTTTCCCCACAAAGATATCATCTCCCTGAGTAATTAGAAATACCAATATACTTGAACCCATAATCCATTTTCCAAAACCAAATAATTCTTTTGCTCCCCTCAAATCAGAACTTAAACGCGGCCTATAAGGATGTATTAAATAACTTACAAAGCATCTTACTATATTACCTGCAAGCAGGCCGAATACCAGTGCCCAAACATTTCTCAAAATTAAAACAGCAGAAATTGCCACAATAAAATCAGCTAAGGTTCCTGCAAATTGATATATAAATTCTTTATTAAATTCTAATTCTTTTTTAAAATAGGTAATACCAATATTAGTAAAGGCTTGAAAAAGAATTGAAAATCCAATTACTCTTATTATTAGTTTTGCTTCAGGTGAATCAAAGAAAATTACTGCATAGGGGGCTATAAAATATAATATTATAAAAAGGATGAATCCTCTTAAGATTAAAACAGTCCAGGCACTATTAAGATAAGATTTTATATCCTCTTTCTTTTGAATTAAGGCTTGCTGAAATCCTGTTTGAGAAAAAGTTTCCAATGTGGACATAGTAAGTAGAGCAATTCCCATTAAACCAAAATCATTCGGGGAAAGAATACGGGCAAGAATGATAAGTCTAATTAAACTAAACCCTAGATTTATTATTCTGAGAAAAAATACCCAGAAACCGCCCTTAACTACACGCTGAGAAAGTGTTCCGCCGGGCGTTATTAAATTACTAGTAAATTTTTTTATTTTATTCATAGAACCTTTCTATTTTCTCCCCACTCCTTCATAAGTAAAGCCTAAGGATTTTAAAGTAGCTGGTTCGTATAAGTTTCTTAAGTCGAGCAAGATGGGAGATTTGAGTAGTTTTTTTATTTTTGATAAATCAAGATTTCTAAATTGATTCCATTCGGTAGCAATTACCAGAGCGTCGCTGCCCTGGGCGGTTTCGTATTCATCCTGACAATAAGTTAAGTTGGGAAGGATTTTGCGAGTATTTTCCATTGCCAAGGGGTCAAAGCATTTGATGTGCGCGCCTTCTTTAAGTAAGATGTTAATAATATCAATAGCCGTAGACTTTCGAATATCATCAGTATTTTGCTTAAAGGCAAGCCCTAAGATGCCGATAGTTTTTCCTCTAAGTTCGCCCAGGTGGTGCTTAATTTTATCTACCATTAATTCTCTTTGTCGCTTATTGGCAGAGATTACTCCTTTTAAGAGTTTAAAATCATATCCGCAAGTTGAGGCAAAATGATAAAGGGCTTCGGTGTCTTTAGGAAAACAGGAGCCACCATAGCCTGGACTGGGATGAAGAAATTTAGGACTGATACGGCCATCTAAGCCCATAGCTTTGGCTATCTGATGCACATCTGCCCCTATTTTATCACAGAGATTGGCAATCTCATTGATAAAGGTAATCTTGGTAGCCAGGAAGGCGTTACAGGCATATTTGATTAACTCGGAAGTTTCAGTATTGGTAATCACAAACGGTGTATCTATAAGATAGAGGGGACGGTAGATTTCTTGCATTATTTTTAAGGCTTTGGGGCTATTGGTGCCGATTACTATTTTGTCGGGATGGGTGAAGTCATAGACTGCTGAGCCTTCCCGGAGGAATTCGGGATTGGAGACGAGGTCGAAGTCAAATGGTTTTGAGGTAGGTTGGGATTGCTTCGTCGCTTCGCTCTTCGCAATGACAGAGGGAGGGATTCCCGCCTTCGCGGGAATGACAGAGGGAGATTTCACCCTCACCCCGCCCTCTCCCCTCAAGGGAGAGGGAGAAGAAGAATTAATTATTTCTTTGATTTTGGCGGCGGTGCCGATGGGGACGGTGCTTTTGATAACTATTACTTTGTATTCGTTCAAAGAGGCGGCAATTTGTTGGGCTACTTTTTCAATCTGCTGTAAATTTACTGAGCCATCGTTATTGGAGAGGGTGCCTACAGCGATAAAGATTACTTTGGATTGTTTTACTACTTTTTCAAGATCAGTGGTAAAGGTAAGGCGGCCAGATGATATATTCTTTTTAATTAAGGCTTCTAAATTCGGTTCGTAAATGGGAACGCCACCAGAGTTTAGAAGAGAAATTTTTGTTTCGTCTTGATCAACACAGGTTACAGAGAGGCCAAAGTCAGCAAGACAGGTGCCTGTGACCAGGCCTACGTAGCCGGTACCGATGATGGAAATGTTCATTTTGTTAATCCTCCAATACATTAGTCTTCCGGTCTACCAGTCATATTAGTTACAGTTAACCAGTTTACCAGTTAAGAAAAAATACAAAAGCTGTACAATATGTTCAATAAATGAACTTTGCTAGATTATACTATAAAAATGCTTTGATTTCAAAATTTATAAAAATATCTTTCTATCTTGCA
>SDBT01021482.1_pt1 | contig 10087 bp, 12 predicted proteins | sample 2277101 | NCBI WGS metagenome assembly SDBT01 (sample SAMN10404973, study PRJNA504765) | marine sediment metagenome | isolation source: marine sediment core GS10_PC15, 103 cmbsf | place: Arctic Ocean: Southern Knipovich Ridge | collected 2010
TGGATTATTTTTGAGATAATGCTCAAAAGCCCACATTGCTTCATCTGATTGTGCCATTATTTTACTCCTTAATTATGACCAAAACATTTTGCGTAGTTCTGGTCGTATAGTTCTTTATTTGTGTGTCGTTGGTTATCGCCTTTACCGGCACCTTTATTTCTAATCGGTTGTCCGTCTCTGTCGGTATAACCAGCCTTACAAGTTCTCTTGTTAGCTTCTTCTCTTACATTATTATCCGACTCTGTTACGGGGATAATATCCATCTCGGCATTTTTGCTTCGTTCTATTATTTGCATCTGTCTGCCAAGCGTTTTGCCATGTCTTCATCTGTAGTTGGCTTAGGCTTTTTTGTTTCTTTTGGTTCTTTTTCCATTATAATTTCCTTAGAAAAGACAAGGGTAGGCAGTCGCCCACCCCTGTCAATTAAAATTAAACACTAATCTGTAACATCGCGTACGGCATAGTTCCTGTACCGCTTTCAGTAGCGTCCATGATGAAACCAGCAATCTGGAAACCACTTTCAATAGTGGGAATATTCCCGCCATTGACAGAACCATCGCCAACAAAATACAGCATCCGGTTTTCGTAGGCGTCGCCAGGTGTAGTATCAGAACCACCAGGTGACAACCAACACGCACCCCAAGTTTGAATCCAAAGATGCTTACCTGTAGTAGCTGTGATGATTGGAACGCCAACAACAGAACCAATAGTGTTGTCCGGTTTTAAGAGATAACCGTATGGATTTAACGGTAACTCCATAAACCCAGTTGTGTGTTCGATGGCAAATGGATAATCAACATAAACCATGATTGTACCACCACCAGCAACTACTGGTTCATTACCGATAACAGTACGATGCTCCGTGGTAGTTGAAGAACCGTGGCCAACAACAAGCATTCCGCCAACAAGTTCATCTTCGGCTATAGCGCCGTTATTGTATCCTTCACCAGCAGCAACCGTAACCAATACCGACCTATCACCAACCGCAATGGTTAGAGTGTGGTTAGAGTTAATTAAATCTGATACATCTATCGAAGAACCGTTTAATGCGCCAAAACCAGCATATAAAGTATCCTTTGAACGTCCATATCTGAATACCTTGCCATCCCATGTCATGCCACGAGTTCCCCACGCATATCTCTGGGTAGTCTCTGTGACATAATAACCCAAGTTATTAGCACCTGCTATATCTGTCGGAACCGCAGGCCATATAACAGGATTATTTGGATATGTTCCATGTTTACTCATAATAAAATCCTTTCTTTTTAGGCGGTGTCAAGCGTAATGCCGACAACTGCGGGACCCTCTACTCTAGTAGCGCCAATACTCAAGGTAGAGAAGACCTGAGTACTGTTTAGCAGGTCGGGGCGAAGGTCAATACTGACCGTCGGTTCCTCGGCAACTGCAAGCACGATAGCGTCTTGCGCGTACGCATAACACTTTGTTGCGCCTGTATCGGTATCATCAGCAGCAAGTCGTGTTGACTTGATGAATTTGAAGCCCATATAGGTATCAATCTGACCCTGAGCAAGCGCCTTAACTGTGTTGTAATCCGAACTCTTAACTTCAGTCGTGTTTAGCAACTGGTTAATGTTGAAAGGATTACAAAGGAAGTAACGCTGTCTCTCGTCGTCTATTTCGGCATCGTCAAGAAGCTGTTTGCAAGTGAGCAGCTTAGCTATTGTCAGGGGTGTCTCGGTCGTATCTGACCAGTCTGAACCTGCGGTTGCAATAGTTCCATCCGATTCGATAAGGCGACATTCACCAACATCATAGTTGTTGATGGTTGTGGAACCAGTGTGTCCACCACGCGTAGTTCCACCAAGTGCAGTAATAACCACATCATCAATCTGACGATTCAGAGAGAACATCTGGTTTTGTGCATATGGTGATTGTGGGTCGATAAGCATTTTCAGCTTATCAGGCTTGTCAATTATATCAGCGGGAACTACATAGTCCACCATCAATAACTGTCGCCTTGAGTGGTCAGCATCGGAAATTGGAGTCGCTCCGTGACGTGCGCCACGAGGTTGAGCATCCTTTGGTCCGAGTCTTTCCACATACATTGTATCGCCTGTTACTGACTCAGGTCGGCATGTTCCTCTTAGTTTCGCAGGTTTTTGCTGCGAAAGCATAAGTATATTAGCCTTTACCTGGTCAACAAAAGCGATAGGTATCTGTTGTGACATAAGATTACCTTTCGTTTAGTTGTATATTTTAGCGGAACAAGGTAGTCCAACAATTTGGGCCTGTCCTAACCTCGCGGTTAGCGGGTCGATTACGACCATGTTCGGGCCTCGAAAGGTAATCCACTACATTCCTGTACTGCGGCCTGTTTAGGTAGTCGCAGGTTCAGGAGTCATCTTTTTCCTTAAAGCCATAACCTGTTCAGCCAATCTCATTCGCTGAGGCTGAGTGCCTTTAAGATAAAGAGGATTTGCTGTTATTGTGTCAATCTGTTCCTGTATATCAGCGGTTGTTGGTATTGCTCCGAATCCTGGCGGCTTGCCTTCTGCAAACTTAGAACCAAGATTGGAAGTAAATCTTATAAAGTCTGGGTCATTCCCAAACTTCTGCGTAAGCCTCTGTTGGAACTCGAAGTCTCCGTTTACGCCCTCAGTAACTGCCATGTTACCAAGATGTTTATTCTGTTCAAATGCAGCACCCCAATCAGCAGAAAGACCCTTAGTTAATTCGGCCATAGCATGTTCTTTGGTTGCCTGCATATTCTGATAGTCTACGAGCATGTCCTGAGCAAACTCAGCCACAAAAGCATCGGCAGCCTTTTTACTCACTCCACCCTTAAAGAATCTTTCCTGCCATTTAGTTATTCTGTCGGCGGGAAAAACCTGCTCTGCGATTTCCTGTGGAAAGTCATCTGGAGCTTTGAGGTTATAATCTGCTACAGTATCGGGTCGCCCGCCACCTTTGTAATATTCATCCCACACACCTTGTTCGGATGCTTCAGTTGGGATTGCCATTACGTTCTGGCCAACCATTCGTTTTGTATCAACGAACATCTTAGCTAAAGTCTTTGTATCGTTTACGGTTTTGAGACTTGCTTCGTCTCTATACCCCTCTGGCATTGTACCCTGCCAGCCTTCTTTCAATGTGCCATCAGTACCAAAGTAATCCGGTTCGACCACTGGTGCGACTACGGGAGCCACTACAGGCACAACTGGTGTTACAGGAGCAATCACTGGTGCAACTACGGGTTCTACAATAGGCTCAGCCATATTACACCTTCCTCTCGAATTGTTTCATATTTCTTTGCGAGTTCAGGTACTTGATAGCCGTAGATTTTGTTACCTGAATGGTGAATGTCTCGGTTCTTACGTCTGGGTTGTTCTCTGCAAATATCAGAGAGTCTTCTGGGTCTTGACAGAAATACGGCGCATGACCCACTTCTACATACAATACTCCTCCATCCTTGTCCTTCATTATTTCGCCTATAATACCTGGCTTCTCTGGAGGGTATCTCCTTGGTTCTTTGGTAGCGTCATAGGCGATAATCTCTATAACCTCTACGCACCCTCTTGCTACATTTTCTTGCTGTTCAACCTCCCTGTACATCGCTGGGGCAGGGGTAGTCTCTACTGAGGCCACTGCTAATCCTTCCTTATTCATAATTTACTCCTTTTCAAATTTAGAAATATCCATATTAAGCCAACGCCTAATTTCGATTATTACTGAACGCGCACCTTCATTGAAGTCGCTCTTGCTACCAGAGTCCTCTACGAAAGTAGTACGATTCTCAAGGCAGAATTTTGATAAGAAAGCAAGAACAGGTTCTCCGTGAGGACCGTTAAAGGTATTAAGAAAGTCACTATTTCTCTGTATTACTATATCGTATCTTGACTGTTCTGTCATTTCTTTTTGCCCTTTGGTTTTTTGTGACCAGGTTTGCTTTTGTATGGTTTAGTTCCTTTATGTGGCATTATGTCGTCCCTTTTAAAATTTTATATGGTTTGTGAAAACTTCTACACGTGAAACACCAATAAAAGAATAACTTCCGGCCTGCCTTACAACAATATATTGGAAATTGCCATTTGAATTTTCTCATTCTTATGTCCCCATCACCGCAGCAGCAGGACTACCCTCTTCAGGTGCGGCAGTAGTCTGGCCATACGCCTGACCACCAGCCTGTAATGCAGCCAGTTCTAACTGCTGCTGTTCTTTTAATGCTCTTGCTTCACGCTTGGCGTCACGCTGTTCATCCGATGCCATGTCCTCAGTATTAACACCCAACGTTCTACCCATACGCATAATAGCGTCATCTGAATCGACGTTATCAGTTGCACCTGGAAATACTGCTTCGAGTTCGCCAACAACAAACGCCCATTCCTGAAACGCCTTTGACTGCTGGCTTCTTAATTCGAGTGCGAATGGCCCAACAAATTCAAGACCAAAGTTTACACCTTCAAGTTCTGGAGGAGGTGGCGGAGCTACGCCGTTACGGATAAGTAGAAGTATCGACCTCTCAACCAACGGGGACATTTGTTCATGCCAGATACGGGCAACCGGAGGTCCAATCTGTGGCCAGGTCTGTCTAATTCTTTCCCGTATCTCTAAAGTAGTTCGCCTATCGCCTGTTAAGTCGGCAAGTGGGGCGAAGGCGTTTTTGAAGTATGCCCTATCGATTATACCGGTTTGTCTCTCAAGTGACTTTTCTGTTATATTGAAATTACCTCTGGCGTTACTGTCAACGGCCATTGCAGAGGGAAGTTGCGGGACTGCATTTTTTGCACCAGGGGCGACCCTGTATACACCGTCGAATGTATCCAACACATCTATAGCTGGATTTGCGTGTTTGTTTCCTACCTCATTAAAGTCTCTATTCATTCGGTCTAAGACTTTAATTTGTGGAAGTATCTCAGTGCTTATCCCGCGACCATGCTTTTCATTAGCGGGGCGTTTCCATCTTGCAGAGTGGTACGGAAACTGTCGGTAGCCACCCTCGAAGACGGTTAGTTTTTCTTTTACGTTTACAACAATTTCTTCCCACCGCATATTACCTGTAAATGCCTGTGATAGATTGGGGTTGACAACTTCTCTTGGATGTATAAAATAGATAAACTCAAACTTTGTATTTACTTTCTTTGAGTCTTTAGAAGCAACGACTATGTCAGGACCAACCCTATCCTCGCCAAATTCCTCTATTGCCTGCTTAGGGTTGTATTTTACGGTGATTATGATTCCATCAACAAACTTTTTACTATTTTCTATAAACTGATATGTTCCTATTACGGTATTGCGATAGTAAAGACCATCCTTTGGTGTCCAGTCTGAATATATACTTGCTGGACCAAAGTTAATTAAAGACCTTAACACCTCGTCAAACTCTGTTATAAAGTTTGAGTTGAATATATTATCGTGTGCAATTTCTGTTAATATAGAAATATATCTTTGTATGTTATCGGGAAGGTCGTTATTGTTTCCAACCTTAATCGCAAAGAACATCTGGCCGGCAGGGAGTAGTATCTGTTTTAACCCAGATACCATATCCTCGGCGTCAAGCATTGGGGTAAGGTCGTATATCTCTCTTGTACTTGGTTGACCTTCTGCACGTACTGACGTTATATCTACGTATGGATAAACGAAATTTGAAGTATCCTGCCACAAGTTTCTTATATTACTTTGTGCGGCAAGTTCTATATTACGTATATTTATAACTTCTTCTGGCGTCATATTAAACTCTTTCGTAATCGTTATCTACGTTTTCCTGTTTATTCTGTTTGGCGTATCTGGGAATAGCTTTTATTCTGTGCCCACTTGCAGCTAAGATAAAGTAATTTAAAGCATTCCTAAAATGCTCCTGCCTGTCTCCGGTTGGTCGGTATCTAAATACTATCGTGCCCTTACGCTTGTCCTTCTCTTCAAACTTCGCACAGTTGCAACATTGTCTCGCAAACTCATCAACTTCTGGGCATTGCCTCGGAAGGATTATATCGCCCTTGGAAAGTAATCGGTGAGTCTGGTCAAATATTCCGGTTCTATGTGCCTTCACTACTCCAGTGTTGTCGTTGAATACTGAGTCAACCACCTGAGTATCACTGTACTCACAAAGGAATGTTTTATGACCTGACGTTCTCTGATAGGACCTAGCCTCGTCTTCATAAGGCCTAATGTCAATAACATCACTCTTTACATTATACCTTTTAGCCAAGTCGTAGACGTCTTGAAAAGAGGCAACCTTGCAAGCACGAAGTATCTCAAATCGCTTATTGTCAATCTTAATCCCTATAACTACATGCTTCGTCTTGCCGACATCAACTCCCATTGCGCAAGGGCCGTTATGTCTCGTGGCCGGTACGTCGTTCCCACAGCATGCTAATATGTCTGATTTGTTAAGTTTCTCGTCTCGGTTAGAGTATGCCCTGCCAAGTCTTAACCTATATACGTCAGCGAGATTGCCGTGAGGTGGATTAGTAAAGTCCTCTAATATTTCTGCTGGGTCATTAAAGGGTGTCATTAGCTGACTCGCCATATACCCGTTCATGTAATTAGACTTACCTGGGAAGTCAGGAACCCACTCACCAGTACCATCACCGGCCCATACTGGGACCAGTTTACCACATTTATCGCATCCTACATATCCTGTACCATCGGGCCGTATCTTAACACACTGAGGGAAACTCTTCTCTGCACAAGTCCAGTGACCACAGTTACATTTTCTAAACCAAAACCTCTGGTCTGACTGCTTAAAAATAAGGTCGATACCAAAATCTTCGTGAGATGGATTGCCTAGATACACTTCGTGCTGATGTGGAGACATGCCCATACTTCTAATGTATTTAGCAATAGCCTCCGGTTCCATGAAGTCAACTTCGTCGAATACGCATTTATCGGCAGAAAAGCCAGCAGTCTTTGAACTAGTACTCTCGATAGAATCGCCGACCTTCTGGCTCAATCTAGCGCCACGAAGATATAACATTGCCCCGTTGACGTTCTTTAGCGAAGTAGTGTCAGTTCCACCTGACAGGTTCTTTACGAATTTGCCGATAGCGAGTCGATTAGCAGCTATTAAAGGCTTGAAAATGGATTTGCTAAACTCGCCCACTTCGTCATTGGTAGGGAATATATGCGCTACGCCTAGTTTATACTTGCGGACTATCATACCGTGAAGGTCCTTTAAGACCTCTGTGATAGTGGCGCCAAAGCTCTGGCGAGCCTTTAAGTAGCATATCCTCCGTGAGGTTGAACTCATAGGTTCTATCTGGTACTCAAAACCTTTAATAGAGTAAAGTCCGGCCTGGAGCTTAATCTTGTTAAGTACAGCCCAGTAGCCAGGGTCTACGCTTGCTATCTCTTCGGGGGTGAGAGGTTTACCTAAAGCGAGGTCAGCCATCTAGGACTCCTCCAGGCTTATATTCGTCCTCAACGCATTGTGTACATAAATCATATATCCACAAGTCTTTACGAGTTAATTCTACATCACAAACAATACACCTTGTATGAAATATTGCCGTTGGGTTAAGTTGAAAATAAGTTATGTTGTGGCTATTCATTTAAGAATAGGTACAGGTGTAGATAGCATATCAAGTAGAAAAAGATTCCCTTTGCGCTGCCCAAATATGCAATTTTATATAGATCAATTACATATTATCACTAAGATGTTTCCTACTACCCCGTTACACGTTCATTTGTTTACTGACGATCCCAATCCACCACAATTGGCAAAACGGTTTGAGAATGAATTTAAAAACTCTAACATTACTTTTTCATACCGAAAAGTTGATAATAAACATGATAAAAATGTATTGGAAGATTTTTTTGCTATGATGAAATTTGATATCTTAATTCGCTCAGGCTCATATTTTTCTTATTATGTATGGAGGCTCGGAGAGCACGAAATTATGATATGTCCAAAAACGGTTTCTCATTTTGATGAAAAAGAAGGATTCTGGGTTATTAAAGAAACTCAAATCATAAAAAATAATGAATCATAAAAAAATTATTTTCTCTTTATTTATATACTTCACTATTATTGGCGCCAACACACAAGAAAGCGGCGTGTTTAATAGGCGTAGTAGTCGACTGGGAGATAATATTGCTGGGGTCACCCAAGCTATGTGGCTGTCTTATACCTATAACATTCCTTACTACTACCAATGGTTTGTTTACTCTGACCAATTTAAGCTTCATGAACAAGACACCACGCCTGATACTGAACTCAAAAAACAATTCACGAATCAAATATATCTTAAAGATGCCAGCTCTCTTCAATTAGATAAAAAAATATTGTATATGACTAATGTATTTTCCAACATAGATATAGAGTGGCAAGACAAATCATTTGTCGAGAGTATTAAGAACGCATTTTCTCCACGATATAATATCCAACCCATATCAGTATTACCTAAAAATAAAACGTTAATTGCATTACATATTAGAATGGGTGGCGGTTTTGATAAGCTTCATACTAGAAAAAGATTCCCTTCCCGATTCCCAAACCTCCAATATTATATAGATCAATTACATAAAATGGTCGAACTGTTGTCTAATCAATCATTACATGTACATATCTTTACGGATGATCAAAACCCAAATCGTCTCAAACAATTATTTGAACAACAATTCAAAAACGAAAATATTACTTTTTCATGTAGACAAGCCGACAACCGACACGATAAAAATGTAGTCGAAGATTTTTTTGCTATGATGAACTTTGATATTTTAATTCGTTCGGGATCATTATATTCTTATTATGCTTGGCGTTTTGGCGACCAAAAAATTATGATCTGCCCAAAAAAAATGGGAATCTTTAATGAACAAACTGGTTATTGGAGTGTCGAAGAAGTAGAAATTATAGAAAGAGATTAATTTTTATTTAGTTCGTAAGCCCTGAACATAATCAACAACTTGGCCAACAGTCCCAAACTTTTCTGCGTCTTCGTCGTTAATTTCGATACCAAAAATTTCTTCCAGCTTTAAAACAAGTTCAACTATATCAATAGAATCAGCACCTAAATCTTGGAGCGTTGCTGTTTCTGAAACTTTATCTTTGTCTGTATCCAATTTATCCACAATAATCACAACAATTTTATTATAGGTATCTGCTCGATCAAAATTAGCCATCCGATTTCTCCGTTTGTAGGCTCTCTTGCGGTAGATGTTTTTTTAATTCTTCTAGGTCACTCCATTTATTGATACTCACAACAAGTTTATCAGGATATTTCTCTTTTACCATATCGGCAAGCTTGTTTCCGGGGCCAACTTCTATAAACAAATCATAGTCAGACAACTTGTCTAATACTTTGTTCCAAACTAATGGAGAATTAATGTGGGCAATAACTAAATCTTTTATTTTTTGCCCACGTTCTAACTTTCTGCCGCCAACCCCGGTAATTAACGGTACATTCAAATCTTTGAAATCCACTTTTTCTAGATACATTCTAAAGTTATCGATAACTCCATCCATGAGTGGGGAATGCAAACCAATTTCGATACTAGCAGCCTCTAACCCTGCTCCTTCAATTTTCATAATAAGATCGCGAACACGTTGTACAGCATCAGTATTACCAGCAAGAAAATGTTCGGTAGTGGAAAGATGCATAGCAGGATACACGCGATTGTTATTGTTACTGGCTTTTGAACACAAATCTTCGATTTGTTTTTTGCTTACGCCTGTCACACGAATAATACTCAGCTTCTGCTCTTGTAAAAAAGCGTCGTACAAAGTAGCTAATTTATTAAGAAGATAAAGTCCATCGGGTAAGCTTAAACCCCCTGCCGCTAAAATTGCAGCATATTCACCAAGATTATAACCAGCAACAACGTCCGGCTCCACGCCATGTTCTTTTAAAAGCGCAGAAATAGCTGAACTGACTAAAAAAAGTGCTGTATAAGCATTAGTAGCACGAGTAAGTTCTGCATCAGAAGATGCAAAAGCGAGTTTAACAAAATTAATATCTAAACAATGAGAAGCTTGATCAAAAAATTCCTGCATAGTGCGCGAATCGTCATATAGTTCTTTACCCATACCAACAAATTGACTTCCGTAACCCGGAAAAAGCATAGCAATTTTCATAGATACCTCTTTTGCAACTCAGATTATTTATTCAAAAATATAAGTAGTCTTTGCAAC